>Ga0315273_10007283_pt1 | contig 13853 bp, 7 predicted proteins | sample YL17G02_0_MG_FD_205753 | JGI IMG/M metagenome (GOLD analysis project Ga0315273, IMG submission 205753) | Sediment microbial communities from Yellowstone Lake, YNP, Wyoming, USA - YL17G02_0 | ecosystem: Environmental > Aquatic > Freshwater > Lake > Sediment | place: USA: Wyoming | collected... | reverse complement strand
CGTACTCGTCCGAGTACAGTTTGAAGGTCGGGTTGAATGTGTAATCGAGGCTTCTGGTGTAGAAGAAGATGCTGTCAGTATTGGGACTCCAGAGCTTACTTCCCTGCCCGAAATTCCCTTTGACGGTGCTCGCACGTTTCCAAACGATCTCGTTGCGGAAGCTACTCTCCCCGAATACTTGGTCGAGCATGACCTTGACGTAGTGTGAGGCGTGCCAGTCGCAGTGGTAGTAGAAGGAACCTGTCTTCTTGAGGACGCGGTGAAGTTCGACGCAGCGCGGCCGCATGAAGTCGATGTAGGCTGCCGTGGAGGCGTGGCGGTCCTCGAAGGAGCGTTTTTCCTTGGTCTCGCCCCAGAAAACCTCGTAGTTGCGGTTGGAATTGAACGGCGGATCAATGTAGATGAGGTCCACGCAGGCGTCGGGGAACTTGGCCAACTGCTGGAGGTTATCCCCGCAATAGACCACCCGCGTGTCCACCAGCGACGACGGCCTCTTGTTCTTGGACATGGGCGACAGGTTACATGGGTGATTGTCCATTGGCAATTGTCGATTGGACGGTTATCACCGTTGCGGCAGGGTTTCTCATACCGGGATTGGGCAGTCGGCAATAGACGAACCCGCCCGGCCTCGGTACTGGGGTAATCCCGTCCCCCAATCCAGGTCACCCCAACGCGACATCCAGCGCCATCATGAGGGCGAAGCCCAGGATCGCGCCCATCGTGGCGAGGTCCACGTGGCCATGTCGCTGGGATTCGGGAATCAGCTCCTCCACGACAATGAAGATCATCGCCCCGGCGGCGAATCCCTGTCCGTAAGGCAACAGCGCGGTGAACGCCACCACCATCCAGGCCCCGGCGACGGCGGCGATGGGTTCGACGAGTCCCGAAAGCATCCCGTAGCAGAACGCCCGCCGCCGGCTGAAACCCTCGCGCCGCAGGGGCAAAGCCACCGCGGCGCCTTCGGGGAAGTCCTGCAAGGCGATGCCGATGGCCAATCCGATGGCCGTGCCGACCTGGGCGATTCGCTCGGCGCCCAAGAGGTTAGCCGCCGAACCGAAGGCGATTCCGACGGCCAGTCCTTCGGGGATGTTGTGCAAGGTGATGGCCAGCACCATCAGTGTGCTTCGATGCCAGGAGGTCTTAGGCCCCTCCGCCACGGCCAGGTCGGGGTGCAGGTGAGGCAGCAGGCGGTCGATGACCCGCAAGACAGCAGCCCCCAGCAGGAAGCCTGCTATCGGCGGTATCCACTTGTAACAATCACCGTACATCCTGGCGCTGAGCCTCACCGCCGGTTCCAGAAGGCTCCAGAAGCTGGCGGCGATCATGATCCCCGAGGCCATGCCCAGGCAGGCGTCCAGGAGCTTCTGGGTGGACTTTTTGGCGAACACCACCAGGGCGGCGCCCAGGCTCGTGGTGCCCCAGGTTCCCACCGAGGCCAGCAGGGCCTGAACTATGGGACTAAGATTATGGAACCAGTTCATCGGTCAATCGCCTGCGTGTTGGCAGGCCCTGGGATATCCTTCAGGGGGCCGGCTTGATTTGGTCATGTTGGGTGGCCGCGCTGCCGCCCTTGCGCCAGAACCGCTCCACGGCCTGGTCGACCACCAGGGACAGGAAGTTTTGCGGCTGGGCGACCGTGGCGCCTTTTAGCAGGTGCTGGTAATACTCGTCGTAGAGCTTGGCGGACTGTTTCTCGCGGAGCGTCCGCTCGATTTCCGCCTGGGCGTCCTCAAAGGGCGTGACGACGCCCGGCTGGACCTGCCTGGCCTTGACGACGTAGTAACCCGCGTCGGTCTCGATGATGTTGCTGATGCCGCTTTCGGGCAGCTTGAAGGCCTGGGATTCGACGGCCTCCTGGCGGAAGCTGCCAGCCGGCATCAGCGGCCAGATGCCGCCGGGGGGGTTGCCCTTTCCGCCGGAGAATCGGTCGGCCACGGTGGCGAAATCCTCGCCCTTCTTGATAACCTCCTGGGCCTGTTCGATGCGCCGGCGGGCCTGTAGGCGGGCGAGCTTGATCTCCCCGGCCGACGGCTGGGACTCAGTGACGGGGAGGAAGCCGGCCAACGGCACGGCCACGATCTGCATGGCCACCTTGGGCGGAGAGTGGAACTGCCCGCGGTTGGCAGAATAGTAGTCCCACATCATCTGCCGATTGACATGCACGGAGGGGGCGAACTTCATTCGCAGGAACATCTGGACGGTTAGCTTGTTCCGCTGGGCGTCTAGCACGGCCTGGACGTTGGTGCCCACGACGGAGAGACTCTCCTCCAGCTTCTTCCTGCTGCCGTCGGAGCGGGCGATCATGTCGTGCAATGTCTCGTCGATCTCGCCGTCGATGGCCTTTTTCTGTTCATCGGTCAGGAACTTATCGGCCTCGGGAAGCACCAGGGCCTGGGTCATCATCCGTTGAAGCTCGTTGCCCAGCACCTTCTCCGCCCGCGCGCGAAAGGCCGGTTCGGGCAGGCTCTTGGGGATGTCGTCCAACTCAAAGCACGCGGAGCGAAGGAGGTCCTCGACGGCGATAAAGCGGCTGTTGGCCTGGACGAGGGGGCCTTCGATGGTTTCGGCTCTGCCCAGGACCCTCATCGGCTCTTGGGTCTTTGCAGGAAGCGACGCGGTCTTTGGCGGCGGCGTGGGTTCCTGAGGAACAGTGGATGGAATCGTCGGATGGGATGCGGTGGATGTCACGGCAGCAGGGCGTTTGACGGGCAGGCTGGCGACCGGCAAGGGGGTTGCCGGCCCGGAGGCGGCCGGACTGCCCGGCTGGGCCGCGGCGCCGGCGGATGCAGCCTGCGTGATCGCCACGGGTCGCGTTGCCACTTCCTTGGGCGGCGTTACCGGTATCTTCCTATCGTGCCGCGCCTGTCTGGAGGCGGGATCCTGGTCCATGCAGCCGACCAGCAGACCGGCCAGCAGAAAAGCCCAAATCGCCCTGGATGTCCGCATGTGCGCACCTCTACCGCGTGGAGGCGGCCATTATAGGGTCTGCTGCGCGAGTCTCAACCTCTTGAGCAGAACGGGAACCAGGCTGGCCGGCTCCAGGTAGGATGGCGGCGGGCGCCAATGGACTGTCCGCTCGTCGGCAAGGCGGACCGAACCGGCCAGTCCGTCGAACAGCCCCTGCACCTTGGAGTACGTCGAAATGGCGAAGACCACGTCCCGGTCCATGAGAATGACCGACTCAATGCTCAATTCCCCGGCCCCCAGGCGGATCTCGGTTTGGTCCAGCAGGAGGTCCACTACCGGCGGGACGGGTCCGAAGGCGTCGGCCAGGTCGGTACGAAGTTGGTCGATGTCCGCCCGCGCGGCACAACGGCCCAGGCGGCGATAGACCTCCATCCGCTGGCGGTCGGAGGGCACGTAGGACTTGGGGATGTAGGCGTCCAGCCCCAGTTCGACGTGCGCTTCCCGGCGGACGGGGCCTTGGTCCCCGCGGAGGCGGCCGACAGCCTGCTCCAGGAGTTGGCAATACAGTTCGTATCCCACCGCGGCGATGTGCCCGCTCTGTTCGGCGCCCAGGATGTTGCCCGCCCCGCGTATTTCCAGGTCGCGCATGGCGATCTGAAACCCGGCGCCCAGGTCGGAGAATTCCTCGATGGCCTTGAGGCGCCGCGCCGCCAGGGGCGAGACGGTCCGTCGCTCCGGAAGCAACAGGTAGCAGTAGGCGCGGTGCTTGTAGCGTCCCACGCGGCCTCGAAGCTGGTGAAGCTCCGCCAGACCGAATCGGTCGGCCTCGTGGATGATGATCGTGTTGGCGGAAGGGATGTCCAAGCCGGACTCGATGATTGTGGTGCAGACCAGCACGTCGATTTGGCCTGCGACGAAGGCCAGCATGGTCTTTTCCAGCGCTCCTTCGCGCATTTGCCCGTGGGCGACGCCGAACCGGGCCTCCGGGACCAGCCCTCGGATCCGATCGGTCAGCAACTGGATGTCAAAGACGCGGTTGTGAACGAAGAAGATCTGCCCTTGGCGGTTCAGCTCCCGCAGGATGGCGTGGCGGATGAGGCGCTGGTCGTAGTGGCAGACTTCCGTGTAGATCGCCCGGCGGTCCAGCGGCGGGGTGGCCAGCGAACTGATGTCGCGCAGGCCCACCAGCGCCATGTGCAGCGTCCGCGGGATGGGCGTGGCGGTCATGGTCAGCACGTCCACGTGGGCGCGGAGGCCCTTGAGGTGCTCCTTGTGCCGCACGCCGAACCGCTGTTCCTCGTCAATAACCACCAGCCCCAGGTCGACGAACTTCACGTCCTTGCTGAGCAGGCGGTGCGTGCCGATGACGATGTCCACCTCTCCGCGGGCCAGGCGCCCGATTATCTCCGCCTGCTTGGTGGGGGAGCGGAAGCGGCTGAGCACCTCGATTTGCATGGGGTAATCGGCGTACCGCTCGCGGAAGGTTCGATGGTGCTGGTCGGCCAGGACGGTCGTGGGAACCAGCACGGCCACCTGCCTGCCCGTCTCGGCGACCTTGAAGGCCGCCCGCATTGCCAGCTCGGTCTTTCCGTATCCCACGTCGCCGCACAGCAGGCGGTCCATGGGGCGGGCGGCGATCATGTCCGAATCGATCTGATCCATGGTGGCTATCTGGTCGGCCGTCTCGGCGTAGATGAACTCTCCGGCGAACTGCCGCTGCCAGTCGGTGGCGGCGGGGAAGCTATAGCCCTTTCCGGCCTTCCGCTCGGCCTGGACGCGGAGCAGTTCGGCGGCCAGGTCCGACACCGCCTCGCTGACGCGCTGCTTCTGCTTGCTCCAGGCCGTCCCGCCGAGCTTGGAAAGGCTGGGGCGGAAGTGCCGCGACCCGACGTATTTCTGCACCAGGTTAATGGCCCCTGCCGGGACGTGCAGCAGCGCGTTGTCGGCGAACCGCAGCGTGAGGAACTCCTCGCTCCTACCGTCGCGCTCCAGCGTCCGTAGGCCCTGGAAGCGGGCGATGCCGTGCGAGACGTGCACTACGTAATCGCCCGGATGCAGGTCCAGCAGCGATTCGATCGGTCGGCCGGCACGGATCCGCCGCAGGCGCCGCCGCCGGGCGTAGCGGTGGAAGACCTCGTGGTGTCCCGCCACCACCAGACGCAGCGTGGGAAACGCGAAACCGGAGTGGACGTGCCCGATGGCCGTGCGGAACCGCCCGGTAAGCCCAGGATGCTGTGCCACCAGCAAATCGCGCAGGCGCTTTTCCTCGGCCGGGTTCTCGCAGTAGATCCACACCTCTTCCGTGGCGGCCAGCTCGCCCAATTCCTCTATCGCCTGGGACGGTTCGGCGGAAAGCTGCCCCAACGAGCGGATCCCCAGGTTGACTGCTTCCACGCCGTCGGCCGGCCTGAAGGCGTACATCGCCACCAGCGGAAACCGTCTCAGCCGTTCCAGGCAGTCTTGGGGGGTCAGCAGAGGCACTGCCGGCGGCGGGGCGAGGGGAGCCTCCGTCGTGAACGGTTCCTGATCCCCCTGGCGGGCCTGGGCGTCGGCGTCGGCCAGGCGGGCGTGAATCTCACGGGCAACCTCGGAAGTCTCCCCAGGCTCCAGGATGCAGACCAGCGTGTCCTTGGGAAGGTAGCTGGCCAGACTGTCCGTGGCAGACGGCTCCGGTTGCCCCGTGGCGGCGATGAGCATCTCACAGCCGTCGAGGCGCTCGACGCTTCGTTGGGTGTCCAGGTCGAAATGGCGGATCGATTCAATCCGGTCGCCGAAGAATTCGATCCGCAGCGGCTGCGACAAACCGTGCGGAAAGACGTCCAGGATGCCGCCGCGCCGCGCGAACTGGCCCTGCTGGTCCACCGCGTCGACGGCCTCGAAACCGCCGTCGACGAGCCGTCCCACCAGCGCATCCGGCTCGATTTGCTGGTTTGTCGCCAACCTTAATCGCTGCCGCCCCATCGCCTCCACCGACGGCAACGGCTGCATGAGGGCCATGATGGAGGCAACGACAAACGGTGGGCGCTCGCCGTGCGGGCGGGAAGACCGGGACAGCTCATCGCAGACGCGAAGCCGTTCCCCGGCCACCTCGTCGTTGAGGTGGTCCCCGGCCAGGTCAAGCTCCCAGGCGGGCAACAGCACCGCCGGCTGGCCCGTCATCACCTCCAGATCGTCGGCGACGTTGTCCGCGTCGTCGAGGTGAGCAGTCACAAACAGCACGGGGGAGTTCCGCAGCCGCCCGAGCGCCGCGGCCACCAGGGGCGCCGAGGACCCCCAGACCCCCGACAGGCGCAGAGTCTCCCCTTCCGCCAGCCGTTTGGCGGCCTGGCGCAGAGCCTTGCATTGGACGAACTTCTCCAACATGTCCGCCCCAGGCGCGCAAGCGTACACAAGGACGGCGCCCGCTGATACGGCCCCGTCATCGATACGCCGCTCGCAATACGTCGTCTGCGACGGAGGGCACGCTACCGCCTCGTCGACGCCGCCATCTTCTCCAAACGCGGCGGCTGGTTCAACAGGTTCGATCTTCGCGCCGCCGCCGGAGGGGGCGTATAATCCCCGCCAAGGTTAGGAGCCAACCATGAACGTGCTTCTTACGGGCGGAGCGGGGTACATCGGTTCGCATGTTGCCAGGGCGTTGGAGAAGGCTGGACATCGCTGTACGGCCTATGACAACCTGGTCAACGGACACGCCCCATCGCTGCGATGCGAGCTTGTCGTCGCCGACGTGGCCGACGGCGCGGCGCTGCGGGAGGCACTGCGAAAGCACCACATCGACGCCGTCATTCACCTGGCGGCGTTCATCGAGGCGGGGGAATCGGTGGCCAAGCCCGACAAGTACTTCCGCAACAACACCGTCATCGGCCTGACGCTGCTGGAGGCCATGCGGGACTGCGGAGTCGCCCGGATGGTGTTTTCCTCCACCGCGGCCGTCTACGGTTCGCCCCGCCGCGTGCCCATCCAGGAGGACGACGCGCTGGAACCGATCAACCCCTACGGGGCCAGCAAACTGTGCGTGGAGCTGATGCTGCGTGCGTTCGCCGCTGCTTACGGAATGGGCTTCGCGTCGTTGCGGTACTTCAACGTCGCAGGCGCCGACCCGGCCGGGGACATCGGCGAGGCGCACGACCCGGAAACGCACCTGATCCCACGGATTCTTCGAGTCGCCCTGGGGCGTCAAGAGGCCGTCGGTATCTTCGGGGACGACTACGATACCCCCGACGGCACCTGCATTCGCGATTACATCCACGTCTGCGACCTGGCCGACGCGCACGTGCTGGCCATCGAGGCGGTCAAACCCGGAACCGTGGGGGTCTACAACCTGGGCAACGGGAAGGGGTTTTCCGTCAAGGAGGTCGTGGAGACCTGCCGCCAAGTTACCGGCAATGCGATTCCCGCCCGGGTGTCGCCTCGCCGTCCCGGCGATCCGCCGCGGCTGGTCGCGTCATCCCGGAAGGCAATGAAGGAACTCCTCTGGAAGCCCAGGTATCCCCAGTTGGCGACCATCGCGGCCCACGCCTGGACGTGGCACAAGGCACATCCTGACGGATACGCCTGAGCCTCCGGCAGGCCCCCCTCGACCGACTTGGCGATTCACGACGGCAGGATGCGGGCCAGTTCCTCCAGGGAGGTAAGTCCCGCGCGGACTTTTTCCAGGCCGATATGGCGCAGATCCTTGAACCCCGCCGTCCTGGCCGCCTCGTCCAGCTCCGTGGCGGCCAGACCCGCACGGATCGCCGGCGCGACTGTCGTGTCCACCATCATGACGCTCAACAGCCCCATCGTCCCGGCGTAACCGCTGCCGGAGCATCGTGGGCAGGCCGCTGCCGCCAGGGAGGCAAAGCGGTCCCCGGCGGGGTCGAGGCCCAGCAATTCCAGCAGTTGCCCATCCGGCGCCGCAGGCTGCTTGCAGTCCGAACAGAGAGTCCGTATCCGGGTGTAGGCAATGACGGCCAGGAGGTTGGCCGCCAGGGGCCAAGGCTCCAGCCCCATGTCAAACAGCGTGCCGACGGCGGAGGCTGCCGTCGGGGAGTTGATTCCCGCCAGGACCAGCTTGCCCGCCTCGGCGGCATCCAGCGCCGCCACGGCCGCGGGCGGGTCGCGCAGGTCCTCGCAGGCGATGACGTCGGCGTCCTGCCGGGCAAACGTGCCAATGGCCTGGGCGAAAGACAGGCCGTCCTGCGATTTGGCCCCCACGACCGTCAAGCCGGGTGAGTCCATCAGACCGGAGCGCCCCACCATCACGACGCTGCGGCCACGCAGGTCCGCCGATGCCGTCATTGCCTGCATCGCCTCGTTTCGCAGCGGCCCGGGCCGGCCGGCCAGCACGATCATCCCGCACGGCTGGCGGAGAAGGCGGCGGAGGTCCATTTGCTCGGGCCTGTCCAGACCGAGGCGCGAGAGGTCGCCCGCGACTTCGGCTGGGTCAAGAATCGCAATGACCGCTCGCAGGCCCCGTGCGGTGGGGCAGGAATCCATTCGCAGATCCACCGCCTTGCCGGCCAGGGCCATGCGGAAACGGTCGAATTGCGGCAGGTGCCGCGCCTCATCCAGTCCGGCCAATGACATGAACTGGGAGACAAGCCCCGCATCCGCGGGCCCCTGGGGTGGAACCTGCCAGTCGGATACGTCATGAAGTACGCCGTCAATCCGTAGTCGTATATGGACGGCCTGGCCGAGCGACTCAAGATGAATGTGGGTGGCACGGCGGGACATCGCCTCGCGGACGAGGGCCTCGGCGATCTGTACCGCCTTGACGGAGGCGTCCGATTGCATGGTGGAGGTAACAGACAACGGTTCAACTGCCGTCGAGTCACTTGGCGTCTCGGCTGCCTGTTGCTGGGCCGGAACAGGCGATTCGGCGGCGGACTCCTCCGCTGGCTCCAAATCCTCCACGGGCGGCGCCACAACAGTCTGCTCCGTCTCCGCCGGTTCCAACTGTGGTGTTTCGAGCGGCTCGAGCACGACGGGCGTTTCCTCAGTAGCGGGGTGATCCTCAACAACTGGCACTTCTGCCGTCGCACCGGCGGGTTCGGCCGCGGCTACAGGCTCCGCGGGCCGGATCTGCTCCGATCGGTGGGTTTCCGCTTCGGTCTCGGCAGGCACTACGGCGTCCTCGTCGCGGTTCAGTTCGGCGAGGATCCATTCCTCAGACGTCCCACGCCCCGGCCGACCAAGGGCCCGCGATTCCTTCTGCCGCGCCGTCTCCTGTTCCTTGGGGGCAACCAGCGCGTCTCGTTCGGCCTGGGTGACCTTGGTCTCCCGTGACTCGCGTAGGACCACCTTGGCCATGATCTTTTCGATGTCCACCCCGCGCTGCCGGAGGAAAAAGACCAGGCCCTTTTCGGTGATTCGCAACGGCCCGTCGGGGAGGCGCTGCACGGGGAGCCAGCCCTTCTGAATCCACTCCACTACGGCCCCGGGGGTAGCCCCCAGCAGGTCGGCCACCTGGTAGGTAGTAAACAGTCTCTCCGGCATCGAGGCGCCCTCCGCCTTCGCTCCAGAACTCCGCACCCGCAAGGGCCCGGCCTGGGGGCCTCCAAAGAGGCGCGCTGTCCCTCGCCGAACCCACGGATACACTCCATTGTGGCACAGCTTTGCCGAACCGTCAAACCGAATCCTGCCGTCCCCGGAAGGACGGTCCAAGACCCCGCCGGCCGATGGGCCTTGAGACGAGGGAAAACAAGAAAAGAATGACGGCCTCCCCAGGATGCCTGCCGACCGCTTGCCTGCCGGGCGGTTATTCCTCGCCCTTTCGGCTCGCGTGGTTGGCGTCGTTAGCGGCCTAGCCGTCTTGTCGCCCAGCGCGCGAGCCAACCGCGTTGCGCGCCGTGCAATCTCAGGCCTTGGCGTGATGTGCCAGTTGGAGGCTTCGCCAGGTTACGGCGGCGCGGTCCAGGAGGCCCATGTTCTGGAGGGAAAGGGCCAGGGCGGCGCGGATTTCGCCGTTGCCCGGCGCGGCGGCGGAGGCCTGTTCCAGGTGGTGTAAGGCCGCCTCGAACTCGCGCCGGTCGGTGTGGAGCAGCCCCAGGCGGTAGTGCAGGTCCACGTATTGCGGTTCGATCTCCAACGCCCGCCGAAAGGTCTCGATGGCTTCGTCGATCAGGCCGGATTCCTGCTGGGTAACGCCCAGCTTGATGATCGCCTGGACGTAGGAGGGGTTCAGCTCGACGGCCTTGGCAAACTGTTGCATGGCCTCCTCGTGGCGTCCTTCGGCCCGTAGCAGCACACCGTAGCGGTATCGCAGGTCGGGGTAGTCTCCGTGGGTTTGGATCAGTTCCAAGTGGCGGTCGGTCTGGCGGTGCAACAGGTCGTCGTTGTCCAGCGCGGCGTCCTTGTCGGGCACGATGACGCCTTCCTGGAAGCTGCGCTGGTTTTCCTCGGCCAGGGCGGCCCGGAGCTGTAGCTTGGCCATTTCCGCCAGCAGGAGGATGCTGTTGGGTTCCACCGCCGCCGCCAGCTCGAAGCTGTTGATGGCGTCGGTATTCCGGCCCATCGCCGCCTGGGCGACGCCTATGCCGACGTAGTTGACCATGGCCTGGTCGTTGAGTTCCGCCGCCCGGTGGAAGATTTCGGCTGCCTCCTCCCAGCGTCCGAACACCAGGTGATGCGTGCCCAGCTTCACCATTGCCTCCAGGTAATCGTCCTGAAGATCCAGCGCCAGGCGGTAGTGTTTCAGCGCCGCCTGGTCATTACCCGTCTTGCCGTACAGGTCGGCCAGGCGAACGTGCAGGTCGGCGAAGGGGCCTTGCTGCTCGAGCAGCGCGTGGAGCCGCTCGATGGCCTCGCGGATCAGCCCCTCGGCTACCAGCGCCTCCACCTCGTCGTCCAGCAGCGACCAGTTGTCCGGTTCCATCGCGATGGCCGACTCGAACTCCTCGATCGCCTGGCCGAACTGTCCGGCGCGGTAGTAGAGGTGGGCCAGGGCGGAACGGAGCCATGCGTTCTGCGGTTCAAGCTGGCGCAGGGCGCGGTACTGCTCGATGGCCTCCTGGAGGTCGCCCAGCAGAATCGCCACGGCTGCCAGACGCTGGCGAGCGGGGGCGAAGGATTTGTCACGCGCCAAGGCGTCGCGGTAGTACTCCGCCGCCTGGCCAGGCTCCTCCAGGCGCTCGCAGCAGAAACCGATGGCAAACAGCACCGGCACCTCGCCGGGAGAGGTCTGGTTGGCTATTTCCAGGTGCTCCATGGCCTTGGCGACCTGCCCCATCGCCTCGAAGACGGAGGCCACGGCCAGCCGTGCGGCTAGGTAATCGGGTTTGACGCGGCAGGCGTGCTGGAGATGCTCGAGGGCCTTGTCCAACTGCATCGCCCTCATGTAGGCAAGGCCGAGGCGCAGGCGGATGTCAGGCCAGTCGGGATGCTCGCGGACGCAGGAGGCCAATTCCTCCATGCTCTGGGTCTGGGGTGTCCAATAATAACGGTCCAGCAGGTCGCCCACGTCGTTTGGAAGCCCTTTGCCCAGCAGTTCCAGCAAGTGACTCACGTTGTCGTTTCCTCCATCAGGCTGCAAGCAGGGCCAAGGTCCTTGCGGCCTGGGCATAACCGGCATTCAGTTGCACCGCCCGCTCCAGGTGACGCCGCGCGCCGGAAGGCTCTCCGCCGGCCAGCAGGAGCTTCCCGATGCGGCAGTGGACGTCCGCCCAGTCCGCCCCGGCAGAGACGGCCTGGCGGAGCTGATCCACGGCGCCTTGAGTCTGACCGGTCTCGGCGAGCAGGTCGGCAAGGTGAATCCTTGCCTTGATATATCGCGGGTTGATCGCCACGGCCGCCCGTGCGTGATCGATCGCTTCCTCTGTGCGCCCCAACCGGCGACAGATGCGTGACCGGTGGAATTGGAGATCGGCGTAGCCGGGGTGCTCCCCCGTCGCCGCCTCCAGGACGCTGTTCAGCAGGCCGAAAAGCTCCCCGTCGATGGGGCTTTCCGGCAGGGCCAAGAACGCCTCCACGAAGTCTCCCTCGGCGGCGACGTATCGGGCGAGCTGGTCCAACTGCGAACTGCCGCCGGCGGGGCGCATCTCGGCGGGGCGGAGCACCAGCCTGGCGCCCTGCTCGCCGGCCGCTCGGGCGGTCTTGGCGAGTTGGTAGGCCAGTGTCAAATCGGCGGGGCGAAGTTCCAACGTGCGCTGAAGCTCCCTGGCCGCCTCGACGACGTCCTGGCGGGCCTGTGACGCCAGGGCAAGGTAGTAGTGAGCCTCTGCGTTGGAGCAGTCGGCCTGGACCGCCTGGCGGAAAGACTGCTGCGCGGCGGCCAGGTCGCCCTCGGCGGCCTGGAAAAGCCCCATCTGGACGCGCAGGTTCCCGTCCTGTTGGAACCGCCGGATGGCCGCCCGGAGCGTCATGATCGCTTCGGTCTTTCGCCCCTCCTGCCACTGTGCCGCCGCCAGCCTCCCAGCGGTGGCAGGGTCGTCCTTGCGCAGTTCGGCTGCCCGCTCGGCCTGGCGGGCGCAGCGGTCGAAACGGTGGGCGCAGGCATATATGGCCGCCAGGTAGTCGGCCAGGTCGGTGCTGGGGCCGATCCGCTCGATGGCCGAGCGGAAGTGGGCCTCGGCGGCCTGGAAATCCCCCTTGGACATAGCCTCCAGGCCCAAGGCCCGCAGGGACATGCCTTCGTAGTACCGGCCCATCTTTTCGGTGGGGTCCTTGCGAGTGCGGAGGCGCGCAAGTTCCGCTACTGCTTGGCGATGAAGCCTCCGGCAGTAGTACTCCATCCCGCGGGTGTAATGCCGTATTCCCTCGGCTGACGGTCTGTCAGGGCGGCGCATAAGCTCCAGCCTCCGCCGGATATATCGGCAATTGCGGGGGGGCGGTGAAGGACGGCGCGGGGAAGGGTGCAGATGTAATAGGGGGTAATGCCTCAGTTACGGGAATAGGGGTGGGTTTTCTGTTGGCGCAATGCCAAGGCAGTGGTAGAATGCCTCCACCCTCGACCTCGCCTGTCGGGGGACGGGAGGAAACGGGCCTCGGCATCGGCGCCGAGCCTGTAGTATCGGGCAGGGCGAGTCCCGCTCGCTTGTATCTTCCTGCCTCAGGCCGCCAGGCCACAAATCCGTTCGGCTGTATCATGTGAGGTTTTTTAAGTTCGCCTCGGAGCAGCTCCGTGCCGTCGTTATGCGGTGTGGGGCTGGGGCGGACAACAGCAAGGAAGGGAGAAACCGGATGCAGCTTCGCCACCTTGGGGCTTGACCTTTCCATGCCGCGGCGCGTCGCCGCGGCAAAGCACAGATTGCACGTTGATTCCCTGCCCCAGGAAAGGCCAGGCCGCCAAGGGCGGGTTGTTCCGGCGGGTATCTCCCCATAGAGGAGCTGCGCGAGCCTGATTCTTCAATCGGGCCGGCGGGCACGGAGAGGTACTGCGCGCAAAAACGCGCGGACCACCAAAACAGAAAGGGAGCGAACGTCATGAAGACCTACGGGATTATCGCGATTCTGCTATGTACTGCTGTTTTTTCGACAACGGCCGTTGCCCAGACGTACACGATGGTGCAGTTCATCGGCACCGGCAACGCCTCCTGGAACGACGCCAACAACTGGGTCGAGACGCTGTCGGGCATTTATCTGCCGGACCCCAACATATTGCAGCAGGCCCTGGGAACTAACCGTGTACCAGGTCTCAACGGCGCTGCCATGATCCGCAACGGCGCCAGCGTGACGCTGGACGGCGGGATCACCACGGGCTGCAACCCTATGCAGGTCGGCGGGCCGGCGGTCTGGGATCCCAACTACCCCAGCCCCGACCCCAACTTCAAGTACCTGCCCATGCCGGCCTCCAGCCTCACCATCAAGGATGCCGGCACGACGTTGATCATCGACCCCAACGGGGCGGGCAACACCGGCTCGAACATCGCCGTCGGCGGGCACTACAAGGGCACGCTGAACATGCAGGGCGGCTCGTTTAACACCGTCTGGCTCCGCATCGGCGAAGGTCCTGGCGCCACGGGCATCTT
>Ga0315273_10007282_pt1 | contig 13854 bp, 6 predicted proteins | sample YL17G02_0_MG_FD_205753 | JGI IMG/M metagenome (GOLD analysis project Ga0315273, IMG submission 205753) | Sediment microbial communities from Yellowstone Lake, YNP, Wyoming, USA - YL17G02_0 | ecosystem: Environmental > Aquatic > Freshwater > Lake > Sediment | place: USA: Wyoming | collected... | reverse complement strand
TCCGCTCTCGTTCATCTGTCGCTCTCCTCTGAAATCAGGTTCATCCGGATCCAGCCGGGGTCCAATGAGAGTCAGCATCCTGCGAGCTCCATCTTCGCTTCGTGAATGAAGAGCAGGCGTAGGGCGAAGAAGATCATGTCGCGGTAGCCGTAGGCCTTGCGCTTGAGCACCTTGATCTTGTTGTTCAGTCCCTCGAGCGGCCCGGTCGTGATCGGGTGGTCGTACCAGGCCAGGGCGCTCTCGGAGTTCTTCTCGAGCGTGTCGGCGAAGGTGCTCAGGTGCTTGTTGGCGACGCCCCGCGCCTCGGCGATCCAGCCGTCGAGGAAGTCGCGTGCCGCCTGCTTCGTGCCGTGGCTCCAGGCGAGGCGCAGGCTCTCCTTGAGCAGGTAGATCCTGTTCAGCGTGTCGTTGGTTGCGAGTTGCTCGTCGAGCTTCGCGAGCTTCTCGGGCTTGCGTTCGGCGAGATTCTCCCGACCGTACAGCAGCAGGTAGCGGATACCCTTGAGCACCTGCTTGCCCTCGCGCTCGAGGCGGTTCTGCTCTTCGCGGCGCACGACCTCGATCACCTTGTTCATGGCGGCGATGAGGTGGAAGTGGTCGTGGACCACGGCGACGGGCTTCTTCCAGTACTCGCGCACGGCCTTGGCGTACGCCTCGCTCATGTCCATCGCCACGGCCTCGAGCTTCGCGCGGGCGCGCCGCAGGCGGCGGAAGAACGGCTCGAGACATTTGGCGTCCTTGCCCTCGGCGGCGAAGAGCACGCGGCCCGTGTCGAGGTCGAGGACGACGGTCATGTAGTCCTGCCCCTTGCGGATCGCGATCTCGTCGATGGCGATGCGGCGCACCTTGCGGAAGGAGCGGCGGTCGGCGCGGCGCTGGAGGTTCGAGCGCAGGATCTCCTTCACGAGATCCCATCCCACGCGGAGGAAGATCGCGGCAGCGTACATCGTCATCTCCCGCAGGAGGTCGAGCGCGAAGCGGGCGAAGGCGCGCGTGTAGGATTTGCGCGGGTCGGCGACGTCCCGGCTCTCGTTGCGCCGTGCGCCGCACTTCCGGCAGACGAGCACTTTCAAGTGCAGGACGAGAAACACCTCCCTCCGGCCGATGGGCAGCGTCTTGACCGTGGACGTCTCGTTGCCGTCGAAGGTGATGTCGTGGCTGCGGCATGCGGCACAGCAGCGATGCTTGTCCTTCTTCTCGAGATGAAGGTACAGCTTCCCGTCGCCGTAGTCGCTGCGAAGGTAGCGATAGGACTTGGCGCCGAAGGCGTGATAGACGAGGCTCGTGGACATCGGGGACCTCCTTGCAGTTTGTCTCGCAACTCACTGCTGAGCCTCCGATGTCCACGTTGTCTATTTCCTGACTGATCCCGAGCAGATGGATCCTTCGGCATGGCCCCCGTCAGCCAACACCCCTCATGTCACCCCGGCTGGATCCGGATGAACCTGAAATCAGACGCGGCGTCTAATACCACCGCTCTGTATCGGACGTTCGCTCCGGGAGTTGCCGAAAAACGCCGGTGCGCGCTTTCATCGGGACCATCGCCACGCTACAATCCATCCGCAGAACGGAGATCCGGGAACGGGAGGTGGCGAGTTGCGAAAAAGCGTTCTTGCGGCGGCCTTCTTTTCGGCGCTCGCCCTGTCCGCGCTCTGCGGATGCTCGGGCGGCGGAACGGACGTGGGGACCGGCGGCGACGGCGACTCGGACGCCGACGGCGGCGCCGATTCGGACATCGACACGGAGCCGAGCACCGATCCCGACGACGACAACGACGGCGACGGGCTCACGAACGGGCTCGAGGAGGAGTTCGGCAGCGACCCCAACCTCATAGACACGGACGGCGACGGCTACTCCGACTTCATCGAATGGGTCGCCGGAACCGATCCCAACGACCTGCATTCGAACCCGATGGCCGAAGGGGACTTCATCTTCGTCGCACCGTACAGCTGGCTGCCCTCGCCGGCGCTGGCGGTCCTGGTGTTCACCTCGGGCGACGCGACGATGGATCTGTCGACCCAGCTTCGCGACGACGAGACCGACGACGAGGACGCGACGGCGCTCATGGAGCGGGTGTCGGCGAACACCGAGGGCGGCGTCGCGGATCCGTTGGACCCGGATCTGATCTGCGCTGGCGAGCTCGCCACCGCGGACGACGACGGCGATACCGTCCCGGATCGGTTCGTCGACGTGCCGCCGGGCACGACGGTGTGTTTCGACATCGTCCCCGCCAAGAACGAAACGATTCTGCCGTCCAGCACACCGACCGTATTCAAGGCGTTCCTCGATGTCGTCGGCGACGGCGCCACCGTTCTCGACACGCGGACGGTTTATTTCTACATACCGACCTAGCCCTCATCCCCGGCCCTTCTCCCGCCGGGACAAGGGAGCAGGCCTCGCCGGTCCTTCCCGCCCTCACCCGCCGGGAGAGGGTCGGGGTGAGGGCGACACAAGTTGACAATCCGCCTTTCCGGCTTTAGCTGTAACAACTCATCAAAACGCCCGGCGCTGGCGAAACGCGCTTCGTTCGGCCGGGCCACAATTCAAGGAGCGACAGCATGAACGAGTTCCTCTTCACTTCCGAGTCCGTGTCCGAGGGACACCCGGACAAGGTGTGCGATCAGATTTCCGACGCGATCCTCGACGCCTGCATCAGGGACGATCCGCGCTCACGCGTGGCCGTCGAGACGTTGGTGAAGACCGGCATGGCGGTGATCGCCGGCGAGATCACGACCAAAACGTGGGTCGACATGCCGAACATCGTCCGCGAGACGATCCGCGAGATCGGCTACACGGACTCCTCGATGGGGTTCGACGCCGACACCTGCGCCGTGCTCACGGCGATCGAGAAGCAGTCGCCCGACATCTCCCAGGGCGTCACAAAGGGCAAGGGCCTGTTCAAGGACCAGGGCGCCGGCGACCAGGGGATGATGTTCGGCTACGCCTGCACCGACACCAAGGAGCTGATGCCGCTGCCGATCGCGCTCGCGCACAAGCTGATGAAGAATCTCGCCAAGCTGCGCAAGGAGGGCGCGGTCGACTACTTGAGGCCCGACTCCAAGAGCCAGGTGACGGTGCGCTACCGCAACGGCGTGCCCGCGGCCGTCGAGACGGTGGTCGTGTCCACGCAGCACTCCGAGTCGGTGTCGCACAAGACGCTGACCGACTGGGTCCGCGAGAACGTCATCATCCCGACCATCCCGGCGAAGCTGCTCCCCAAGGATCTCAAAATCTTCGTCAACCCGACCGGCCGCTTCGTCAATGGCGGTCCGTATGCGGACGCGGGCGTGACCGGCCGCAAGATCATCGTCGACACATACGGCGGCATGGGCGCCCACGGCGGCGGCGCGTTCTCGGGCAAGGATCCGAGCAAGGTGGACAGGTCGGCGGCCTACTACGCCCGCTACGTGGCGAAGAACATCGTCGCGGCCGGGCTCGCGACGCGCTGCCAGATCCAGGTCGCCTACGCGATCGGCGTGGCGCAGCCGGTCTCCGTGCTCGTGCAGACGTTCGGCACGAGTGTCGTGGCCGAGGACAAGATCGGGAAGTACGTACAGAAGAATTTCGACATGCGGCCGGCGGCGATCATCGAGCAGCTCGACCTGCTCCGCCCGATCTACAAGCAGACCGCGGCGTACGGCCACTTCGGCCGCACGGGTAAAACGTTCACGTGGGAGCGCACGGATCGCGCCGACGAGCTCGCGAAGGCGCTCTTGCCGTAGAGACCCTCGCGCACCCGCAGCTTTCAGGTCCACCACCGTTGTGCTAACTTTTCCGTCACACCGCCCGAGCGGCGAATCGAGGTGGAGACAGGTGCGACGATGAACGTGAGCTGCCCGCAGTGCAACCACCCGTACAAGCTGGACGACTCCCGCATCCCGGAGACCGGACAACGCATGCGGTGCCCCAAGTGCTCGTGCACGTTCCGCGTCTATCCGGGCGGCCGAATCGATGAGACCAAGTCCATCGCGCCCGAGCGGCCATCGGTGACCCCCAGGAGGCCGAAGCGCGGGCTCAAGCCCACGGGGCTCGGCGAGACGTCGTCCTCGGCGGCGACGAAGGACGTCGACGCGGACCTCCCGGCGCCGAAGTCGTCCGACCTTTTCGACTTCGACCTCGACCTGCCCACGCCGGCCGTCTCCGCGGACCTGCCGGCGCCCAAGGCGAAGCAGCGCGATCCGTTCGACGAGGTCGATCTCCCGACCCCCTCGATCGCCGCCGACCTCCCGGCGCCGAAGCGGGCGCGGACCCCGCTCTTCGGTGGAGACATCCCGACGCCCGATCAGCGGGATCCGTTCGGTGATCTCGAAGCGCCCGCAATACCGGTCGCCGTTGTTCCCGCGGCCCCGGAGTACGAGGATCCGTTCGGCGACATCGACCTCCCCACACCGTCGAGGGGCGTCGACCTGCCGGCGCCCAAGGCGAAGCAGCAAGACCCGTTCGGCGAGATCGATCTCCCCACGCCGTCGAGGGGCGTCGACCTGCCGGCGCCCAAGGCGAAGCAGCAAGACCCGTTCGGCGAGATCGATCTCCCCACGCCGTCGAAGGGCGTCGACCTGCCGACCCCGAAGCGCGACGACCCGTTCGGCGAGATCGATCTCCCCACGCCGTCGAGCGCCGAGTTCCTCCCGACACCCGCCGTCGGCAGAGTCGACCTCCCCTCGCCCAGGGCGGGGGTGACCGGGCTGCCGACCCCCGTCCAGGGATCTCCCCGTAAGGCTGCAGAGGCTCGCGCGACCTCTCGCGAGCGGGTGCAGAAGTCGGGCTCGACCGACTTCGGCGAGATCGATCTCGGCGGCGCCCCGGAGAGGGACAGGGCGACGAACGAGTTCGACGAGTTCCCGACCGCCGAAGACACGGACCGATCGCGGCAGGATCTCGACATTCAGCGGGGCAGCGGGTTCGATCTCGACGAGAGCCCTCGCACGTACTCGACCCCCGGCACGATCATCGACTCCGCCCCGGCCGACGCCAAGGACAAGAAGGGTGCGAAGTTCGAAGGGCGACGGCGGTACGCGCGGCAGAGCCGCCGGTTGCGATTGACGTTGCTCATCCTGCTCGCGGTGTTCGTCGCCGGCGGGGGCGCGCTGTATTTCACGGACTTCGGCCCGTTCGGCGTCTACCTCATCGCCGAGCTGCTGCCCAACGCCGGGGAGCAGAAGATCGTCGATCAGGTCGTCGTGAAGATCGAGAAGCGCCTGCTGGAGGACACGTACTCGGGGCTCGACGACGCGATCTACGAGCTCGACGCCGCCCGCAAGGACAACCCGGAGAACGAGGATCTCACGCTGTACGGCGTGTTCCTGCACAACTGGCACGACCTGCGCTTCGGGGACGCGGAGCAGCACATCCAGAAGGCGACGCGCCTCCTCGGGCGCATCGATCTCGAAAGCTCCGAATCACCGTACGCGCCGCTTGCCAAGGCGAGCGGCGATGTCGTCGCGCTCCGCGCTGCGGCCGCGATCAAGAATCTCTCGGCGCGCAGCAAGCCCACGCCCGACGAGCTCGCCCTGCTCGTCCAGGCCCAACTCGCCGCCGGAGACGGTGCCAAGGCCCTCGCGGCGGCGAAGAAGCTCGCCGCTGCCGAGAAGTCGGCGCGCGCCGAGTTCCTGGTCGCCGTCTCGCGCGAGCGATCCGCGGCTCGCGCCGGCGCGCGCAAGGCGCTCGAGGCGCTCGTCGCGGCGTACCCGCACCACACCGGGGGGAGGCTCGTGCTGGCCGCGCTCCTGGTCGACAGCGAGCGGCGCGACTCGACGCGCGTCGAGACGCTGCTGAAGCCGTTGTTGGGCGCTCGCGAGCCCGGCCCGTCGGAGAAGGCGCGGGCCCACGCGCTCATCGGCCGATCCCATTTCCGGAATCGGCAGTTCCAGAAGGCCGCCGACGAGTTCCAGGCCGCCGCATTGCTCAACGCGGACGACGTCGATCTGCTCGTCGGCAGGGGGTTCCTCGCCATGAGCCAGGACGACGTGGCGGGCGCGACGACGTTCTTCGTCAGGGCGCGCGGCGAGGACCCCGCGTGCACGGACGCAAAGCTCGGCCACGCGGACGCCATGTACCGGCAGGATCTGTTCGGCGACGCCAAGTCGCTGGTCGCCGACGTGCTGCCGGAAGATCCGGACAGCCCCTACGCGCACTACCTCCTGGGGCGCATCAATATTGCGCTCAGGAGCTTCGAACAGGCCGAGAAGGAGCTCAACGCCGCCGTGGGCTTCGACGACGAATTCGTCGAGGCGTACGTCGCGCTGTCCGACCTGTACACGAAGACCGGGCGCGACAAGGAGGCGATGGCCATCCTGGACACGGCCGGGGAGAAGGCGCCCGGCTCGGCGCTCATCAAGCTGACCCTCGCCGATGCCTACGCGGCGCGGGGCGACTACGCGACCGCGATCGTCGCGCTCAACGACGCCCTCACCGCGGAGCCCGACAACACCCGGACCCACTTCCGCATGGCGCAGATGTACAGGAAGCTGGGCAGCGTCACGGACGCCGAAGCGGCGCTCGGCGAGGTGACGTCCAGGAACCCGGGCTACCCCGGTCTCGCCCTCGAGCAAGGGCTCCTGCTCGAGTCGACCGGCAAGACCGCCGAGGCGCTGGCCGCCTATGAACGCGCCTTGAAGGCCACGCCCGAAGATCCCGCGGCGAAGCTCCGGGTCGGCGCCGCGTCGGTCGCCCTCGGCGACCACCTCAAGGCGGAGCCGCTGCTGGCCGAGGCGGTCGCCGCGATGCCGAAGTCGGCCGAGGCGAACTTCTACATGGGCGATCTCCTGCGGCTGACCGACAGGCCGGCCGACTCCATGCCGTACCTCCGCGCCGCCGTCGAGCTCGACGACAAGAACGCCGTCTTCCACCTGCACCTGGGTATGGCGATGATGGCGATGCGCGACATGACCCGGGCGATGATCGAGGCCGAGCGCGCCCGGACGCTCGATCCCAAACTCGCCGAGGCGCCGCTCCGCGTCGGCGAGATCAAGCTGCGGACCGGGAGCGCGCGGGACGCGATCGCGCTGTTCGACGAGGCGCTCTCGAAGAATCCGAAGCTGTCCGAGGCGTACGGGCTGATCGGCGAGGCGTGCGAGGAGCTCGCCGACTTCGGCGCCGCGCTCCGGTACTACCAGCGGGCGGTCCGTGAGCTGCCCGAGGACGCGACGCTCAACTTCAAGCTCGGCATCACGGCTCTCCAGACCGTCGGCCCACGCACCGCTCTCGCCCCGCTCGCCAAGTCCGTGGCGCTCGCGGACAAGCCCGGCGCCGACATGCCGTCCTGGCTGCCCGAGGCGTACTACCGGCTCGGCGTGCTGCAGCAGACCTCGAGCCAGAAGCCGGCCGCGATGGCGTCGTTCAAGCGCTACCTCGAGATCGCCCCGGAGAAGGCGATCGACCGCGCCGAGGTCGAGTCCCGGCTCGAGCAACTGGTCGGCGCCCTCTGAGCGCCGGACGGCGTGCGGCGCCGCGCGAAAAACTCGTGACCCTCGTGACCGCGATGGTGGAACTGGATAGGATGATCCGTTGTCGGGACCTTCCTTTTCGAAACTCTGTGGAGGAAACAATGTCACAATTCGCGCGCATCTTCTTCCGGCTCGGGCTGCTCGCGGCCCTGTGGCTCCCGCTGGCCGCCACGGGCTGCGACGACGGCGGCGGATCGACCGCGGCCGACGCAGGGACCGACACCGACACGGACACCGACGTCGACACCGACGCCGATTCCGACGCCGGTGCGGACGCGGGCCCCGACGCCGGCGCTTTCTGCGACCGCGGGGATCCGGCCGACTTCCCGACCGACTGCCTCGCGACCTGCGCCGAGGCGTGCGCCCGGCTCGACGAATGCGGCGGCGCTTCCGCGCCCGGTTGCTCCATGACGCTCGAGGAGTGCACCGCGGCGTGCGGGATCGCGATCGAGGGAGGAATGTCCTGGGACGACGTGTCCGGGCACTTCCGCTGCTGCACGGCCCAGGAGGAGTGCGCCGACGTCGCCGGGTGCGGCGGCTGGCTCGCCCACCCGGACGCGGTCGAACCGTGCGGGCAGTACTGCGACTGCTGGGACTCGCTCCACGACTGGGGCGCCCTGGGCTCCACCCACGCCCCGCCGCCCGGGTACGACTGGGCGCCGAGCGTCGTGGCGATCGCGCCGTCCGACGAGACGGCGGACTACGAGGCGCGGTACGGAACGGCCGTGATGGCCCGCGGCGGCCTCGTGTTCCTGCAAACCGCGGCCGCCGGCCCGGTCCGGGAGATGATCGCGGACCGGCTGCGCCAGGACGAGACGCCGCTCCCCACGTTCGTCGACGGCGCGGGCCGGGTCGCGGCCGCGGACGGCGATATCGTGATCGTGGCCACGGAGCCGATGGCGATCCTGGCCGCACGCGCGCTCGTCGCGGCCAGGGGGTTCGCTTCGGTTCGCGATCTCGGCTGGTCCCAGGGGAAGCTGCACCTCGCCGAGGGCGGCGATCCGTGGGTCGCGGTCGACGCCATGTGGGCGCTCAACGCGATCCCCGGCGTCCATGCGGAGCTCGACATGGTGCGCATCTACGAAAAGCGTATGACTCCCGACGATCCGATGTTCCCGGACGAGTGGCACGTCCTCAACCAGGGCCAGGACGATCCGGAGCTCACGGGCGGGGCGCAGCTCGCGATCGACGGCGCCGACGGCCGCGTCTCCGAGGCGTGGGACCTCACCGTTGGCGATCCGGCCACGGTGATCGCGATCTTCGACGACGGCGTGAGCCTCACGCACCCGGATCTGACGGCGAACCTGCTCGCGCCGTACAACTACCCGGACGACTGGGACGCGCAGCTCGAGGCGAGCTTCACCGCCAGCGGGGGCTCGGACTACTACTACCTCAGCGGCCACGGCACCGGCTGCGCCAGCGTGGCCGCGGCGAGCGGCGACAACGGGATCGGCATGTCCGGCGTATGCCCGGGCTGCTCGATCCAGCCGACCCTGTTCTGGGATCCGGCGTCCGGATCGGATGGGCTGCCCACCTCCGGCGGCTTCATGGCCGGGGACGAGGCGGTCGCGGCGATCTACGTCGGCCTCGTGGACCTCGGCGCGTCGATCATCTCCAACAGCTGGGGGCTGGGCGGCGAGGATCCGCAGTTCGAGGGCTCCGTGGGCTCGTACCCGGATTTGGCCACGGTCACGAACGACGCGTTCAACTACGCCGAGGCGAACGGCCGCGGCGGGCTCGGCACGCTGATCGTGTTCGCGGCCGGCAACAGCAACATGGACATCGCCGACGACCCGTACACGGGGCACGCGAACGTCGTGGGCGTCGCCGCGGTCGACGACCAGGGGCTCAAGTCGTACTACTCGAGCTATGGCAGCAACGTCGACGTGGCCGCTCCGTCCAGCGGCGGCCTGAACGGCATCACGGCCATCTACAGCTCGCCGACCTCGGCCACGGATCCGGAGTACCGGTACAACTTCGGCGGCACCTCCTCCGCCACGCCGTACGTCTCGGGCGTGCTCGGCCTCATGCTGTCGGCGAACCCGGCGCTCACCGCGGCCGAGGCGCGCCAGATCCTGACCGACTCGGCTACGGAGATCGATCCGGTGTGGGGCGAGTGGTCGGGCGGCTTCTCGCCGTTCTACGGCAGCGGGCTCGTCAACGCGTACCGCGCCGTGCAGATGGCGACCGGCGCGTGCACGGATGCCGCGACCTGCTTCGCGCCGTCCGACGTGTGCGCAGCCGGCTGCGACGGCACGGCGTGCGCGGTTTGCCGGACCGACAACGACTGCGCGGACGGCTGGGTCTGCCAGCCGCTCCCGGCGCTCGGCGAGACCGTGTGCGTGGAGGTGGTGGCGTCGGACACGTGCGGCGCCGATTTCGACTACGTGAACGGCCACTGTCTGCCCACGCGAACCGCGTGCGGCCTGTGCGGCGACACGGAGCTGTGCAACGGCCGGGACGACGACTGCGACGGCCAGGTCGACGAGGAGCTCGCCGACTGCGGCGAGGCGGGCCGCTGCCTGCAGAACGGCTCGGGGTGCGCCGTGGGTCAGGCGTGCGCCGCCACGATCTGCGTGGACAACATGTGCGTAGACGCCACGACGTGCGGCACGGGCGAGGAGTGCACCCACGTGAAGACCCGGTACGGCGACATCGAGGCCGCCATCGGGGTGTGCACGTCCGCGCCGACCCCTTCGTCCTGCTACGACCGGTGCCTGGTGCGGGACTCCTCTGGCCTGGACGAGGAGATGCAGACGTTCGCGGAGTGCACCCCCGAGCTGGTGGACAACTGCACCGACGCGACCTCGCAGGAGTGCCGCGATCTGCTGCCCGACGGCACCTAGCCCGCCCGGCCGCTTCCCCTTGACCCCCAAACGATGCTACCAACTCCCGACGGGGGTTCTCCCGCTCGCATCTCTTGGACCTCGCGGCCGCGGTCGTGGAACTGAGTGATTCAAGGAGGAAACAATGAATAGATTACTGCGCATCTTCGGTTCGCTCGGGCTCGTCGCCTGCCCCGTCGCCTTCCTGGCGATCGCGGGGTGCGACGACGGCGGCGGCGCGGCCGCGTCCGACGGCGGGACCGATACGGACACCGACACCGATACGGACACCGACACCGACACCGACGCCGACGCCGACGCGGGCCCGGACGGCGGGAACGATACGTGCGACCGCGGGGATCCGGCCGACTTCCCGACCGACTGCTTCGCGAGCTGCGGGGAGGCGTGCGCCCGGCTCGACGAGTGCGGCGGCGCGGCCGCGCCGGGGTGCCCCCTGGGCCTCGAAGATTGCGCCGCCATGTGCGACCTGTCGCTCGGCGGGGATTACTGGGACGATATATCCGAGCACTTCATGTGCTGCGCCTCGCAGGAGGCGTGCGGCGATGTCGAGGGGTGCGGCGGATGGCTCTCGCACCCGGACTCGGTCGAGCCGTGCGACCTGATGTGTGAGTGCTTCGACAGCATGTTCGGCCTGGGCTCCCCTCGGTTCACGCACACCCCGCCGCCCGGCTACGCGTGGGCGCCGAGCGTCGTCGCCATCGACCCCGGCGACGAGACCGCGGACTACGGAGCGCGGTACGGCGTCGAGGTGATCGAGAACGCGGGGACCGTCTTCCTGCGGATCACGGTCGACGCGCTCCGGGATCTCACGGCGTACCGCCTCGCCAAGCACGAGCAGCCGCTCCCCACGTTCGTGGACGCCGCCGGCCGCGTCGCGGCCGCGAACGGCAACATCGTCATCGAGGCGACCCTTCCCGCGGCGGTCGCGGCGGCGCAGGATCTGGTCATGAGCTCGGGCTTCGCGTCGATGCGGGTCTTTAGCCGCTCGAGCGGCCGGATGCACGTCGCCGAGGGCGGCGATCCGTGGGCCGCGGTCGACGCCGTGTGGGCGCTCAACGAGATCCCGGGCGTGCACGCCGAGCTCGACATGGTCCGCATCTACCAGAAGCTGTACACGCCGGACGACCCGATGTTCGCGGATCAGTGGCACCTCCTGAACGGCGGCCAGGACGATCCCGAAATCACGGATGGTGCGCAGCTCGCGATCAGCGGTGCGGACGCCCGCGTCTCCGAGGCGTGGGACGTGACCCTGGGCGATCCGGCGACCGTGATCGCGATCCTGGACGACGGAGTGAACGTGCTCCACCCGGACATCGCGCCCAACGCGCTCGTCCCACTCAACTACCCGGACGACTGGGCGGAAAACCACCTCGCCGACCCCTACATGGGCGGCATCGGGAGCCACGGCACCGAGTGCGCGGGCGTGGCCGCGGCGCGCGGCGACAACGCCATGGGTGTCTCCGGTGTCTGCCCGATGTGCTCGCTCCAGCCGGGGCTGATCTGGGATCCGGCCTCCGGCGACGCAGGGCTCCCGACCGGCATGACGTTCACGGCGTCGGACACGGTGGTGGCGGGCCTCTTCATGGACCTCGTGGACCTCGGCACGGGGATCATCTCCAACAGCTGGGGCCCGGCCGGCGAGGATCCGAGCGTGGAGGGCTCGGCGCCGGATTCGCCGGCCATCTCGAGCGCGATGAGCGAGGCGTTCACCTACGCAGAGACGACCGGCCGCGGCGGCCTCGGCACGATCATCGTATTCGCGGCCGGCAACGGCAACGATGACGTGAGCGACGACACGTACACCGCGCCCGTGAACGTGATCGGTGTGGCCGCGGTCGACGACCAAGGGCTCAAGTCGTACTACTCGAGCTACGGCGACTCGGTCGACGTGGCCGCGCCGTCCAACGGCGGCCTGCTCGGCATCACGACGATCGCCACGTCGGGATCGGCGGCCGCCGATCCGCAGTACGACTACCTGTTCGGCGGCACCTCGTCGGCCACGCCGTTCGTGGCCGGTGTGCTCGGCCTGATGCTGTCCGCGAACCCGGCGCTCACCGCCGCCGAGGCGCGTCAGATCCTGCGGGACTCGGCGACCGAGATCGACCCCGTGTGGGGCGAGTGGTCCGGCGGCTTCTCGCCGTTCTACGGCAACGGCGTGGTCAACGCGTACCGCGCGGTGCAGATGGCGAACGGCACGTGCACCGATCCCGCGACCTGCTTCGCGCCGTCCGACGTGTGCGCGGCCGGCTGCGACGGCACGGCGTGCGACGCCTGCCGCACGGACAACGACTGCGCGGCCGGCTGGGCCTGCCAGGCGCTTCCGGCGCTCGGCGCCCAGCTGTGCGTGGAGGTCGTGGCGTCCGACACGTGCGGCACCGACTTCCACTACGTGAACGGCTACTGCCTGCCCGACCGCGCCGCGTGCGGCCTGTGCAGCGGCTCGGAGCTGTGCAACGGCCGCGACGACAACTGCGACGGCACCGTCGACGAGGGTCTCGTCGACTGCCCGGAGGCGTCGCCGCCCGATCACGCGTTCCGCTGCATGCAGGAGGGCGAGGGCTGCCCGGACGGCCAGGGGTGCGCCGCGACGTCGTGCCGCGACACCTGCGCGGACACCACGGAATGCGCCGACGGGGAGGAGTGCGTGCACGTGAAGACCCGGTACGGCGACATCGACGCCGACACCTCGGTGTGCGTGGGCACCGGAATCGGCGGCTGCGCTGAAGGTTGCCAGGTGATGGCGTCGTCGCTCGTGGACGAGGAGCTCCAGGCGTACGCCGACTGCATGTTCGCCCTGACCAGCTGCGACTGGGGCTCGCTGATGACGTGCGTCAATCTCCTGCCGGTCAGCATGTAGCCCCTGCCCGACTTCCCCAAGACACCCTTCGATGTTACGACCGTGTCCAACGGAGGTCCCCCCATGCGCTACCGCGAGTTCCGCTCCGACACGATGACCCTGCCGACCGACGCGATGCGCGACGCCATGCGCGACGCCGAGCTCGGCGACGACGTCTGCGACGAGGACCCCACGGTCAACCGCCTCCAGGCCATGGCCGCCGCGCGGCTCGGCATGGAGGCCGCGCTGTTCGTCCCGAGCGGCACGTTCGGGAACCAGTGCGCGATCGGCGTGTACACGCGCCCGTCGGACGAGGTGATCGTGGCCGAGACCGCGCACGTCGTCGACCACGAGGCCGGCGCGGCGGGCGCCCTGTGGGGCGTGCAGGTGCGCGCGTTCACTCCGCAGCTTGCGCCGTACCTCACGGCCGAGGAGATCGCCAAGCGCGTGCGCGTCGATGACGACGTGCACCACCCGCGGACGCGACTCGTCATCCTGGAGAACGCCCTGGCCGACGGGTCGGTCATGCCGCTCTCGGCGATGCGCGAGGTGCGGGCGCTGACGCGCGGCCTCGGGATCGCGGTGCACCTCGACGGCGCGCGGCTGTTCAACGCGGCGCTCGCGCTCGGCGTCGAGGCGGCGGCGCTCGCGGCCGAGGCGGACAGCGTCATGTTCTGCCTGTCCAAGGGGCTCGGCGCCCCGGTCGGGAGCCTCCTGTGCGGCCGCG
>Ga0315273_10007281_pt1 | contig 13856 bp, 9 predicted proteins | sample YL17G02_0_MG_FD_205753 | JGI IMG/M metagenome (GOLD analysis project Ga0315273, IMG submission 205753) | Sediment microbial communities from Yellowstone Lake, YNP, Wyoming, USA - YL17G02_0 | ecosystem: Environmental > Aquatic > Freshwater > Lake > Sediment | place: USA: Wyoming | collected... | reverse complement strand
GAGCTGGCTAGGCGTCCATAGAGTTGCGCGTCGGCTTCTGAGGCGTTGAGCTGCCGCAGGACCACCTGGCTATGCGTCCAGGCAAGTTCAAAGACACGACCTGCCAGACGCCGGTCCTGATATTTCTCAACCAGCCCCAGGCATACGTCCCGAGTCTCACCGATGCCGGAGACGACATTCACCGACGCCGATTCCTCCGGATCGAGTGTGATCCGGTATCGGATCGCGACAATCGGATCGAGAACGGACCCCTGGCTGCCCGAGAGATCGACGGAACCGCGCATCGCTTGCGGATCGGCGACGGTGTTTCCCCTGCCGATGAACTGCAAGCGGTCGGTCTCATAGGATATCTCCCCAATGTCCGTGCCCTGTACGCCGAAAAGGTGAAACATCCATGGCGTTGGCTCGTCGAGAGAGCGCGGCCGGCGGGTGCACAGGATCGTCCTCTGCCGGCTGTTAATCTCGGTCTGAACAAAGAGATTGCTGAACGCCGGATGCAGCGCGTCGGCTGCAGGCGACGCGAGAACGACTTCCGCATAGCTCGTCAGGTCGATCACCCTGCGGGTCCGGGAACGGTTGGTAACGGTAATCCGGCGCAGCTCGATGTCATCCTCAGGTGAGACCGCAATCTCCGTATGTGTTTCGATGTCGTGGTCCCGGCGACGGAACTCCGCGCGCGCCTCCGAAAAAATCGCTTCGTACTTCTCCGATCCTTTGTGCGTCGGCTGGTATGCCGTGGACCAGACATCCCCGTTGGTTACGTCGCGGAGGTAACAGAACATGCCCCAGTTGTCGCAGGTGCTGTCCTCTCGCCAGCGCGTGACCGCGATATTCTTCCAGCGGCTGTATCCGCCGCCCGCGTTCGTGACCATCACGTGGTATCTGCCATTCGACAACAACTGCAGCTCCGGAATCGGAGAGTCGGGGCTGCTGAAAACGCGGATCGGCATTTCCGCGCCAATGGAGATCCTGCGCAAGTCGGTAAGCTCGGCAGCCTGCGAGAAGAACGCCGTCGCCTTTGGAATTCGCTCCTGGAGCAACAGCATAGTCGCCTGGAACAACGGATCCGACTCGAATCGCTTCTGCATCGGGCGGTCCAGGAGCAGATACGCCAGAGCCAGGAAGCTCATGCCCTGGTGGTGTGCCATGAACGACCGAACCACGGCACTCGATTGGCCGCGGGGTTGACGCGACGGCGTGTAGTCGATGGCTTCGTAGAAGCCGTATCTGCCTTCATACCCCTCAGCCGAGAGTCGCTGCAGATTGAGGCACGCCTCCTCGGGCGCCACCATCAGCGCCAATGCTGACGCATACGGTGCAATGACTAAATCCTCGGCCAGCCCTCGTCTGAGTCCAAGGCCGGGTACGCCAAACGCCCGGTATTGATAGTTGAGATGGACGTCGACCGCATTGTAGCCGGATTCCGAAATGCCCCAAGGCACCCCGCGCGTCCTCCCATACTCAATCTGCCTGTCCACCACCGCCTTGCAGGTCTGGTCGAGCAGCGTGTTCTCGTAAGTCGGCATCACCAGCAGCGGCATGAGATACTCGAACATCGACCCGCCCCACGAAAGCAGGATCGGATCGCCGCCGGTGCTAGTAAGCAGACGCCCCAGGGCAAACCAGCTCTCCTGAGGCAACCGGCCCTGGGCTATCGTTACAAAACCAGTCAAGCGCGCTTCGGAAGCCAACAGATCGTAGTAACTCGAATCGCGCCGGCGCGCGGAAACGTTGTATCCGATAGCCAATAAATGACGGGCCTTGTCATACAGGAGCTCATACTCCATATGGGAGAGTTCGACCGAGCGCAGCGCGAGCCTTTCGATGGTCGCAATCCTCTCTTGGGCGCGTCGGCTTGCTTCAATGATGGAAGGTCGAAGCCCCCCTAGCCATGCGTTCTCCTCTGGATTCCCCCCTGCCAGGAGCCGGTACTCGATTGCCGGCAGCACTTTTGTGTCAAATCCTGCCAGTTCGCGCAGGGTTGGAATTTCGTCGAGACCGGAGATTTCGCTGGCCGGGTTCTTCGGGGGCGACAGAGATGTCCAAGGCGTAAGAAATATCAGATCATCGAGTGCTCCCTGGCATTGCCGGGCAAGGGCGCTCGCCCACCACTTTGCCTGGCTCCCGGGATCGATACTAGGGCTGTCCGCCACTGCTGCGGTGGATCTTGCCAGCTGGGCGAGAACCTGCCGTGCCGCATCAAGCGTTGTCGGCCTGGAAGACAATGCGTTCTCCAGATCTCTCTGTAGTCGGGCCAGCGCGGCCGGAGCGGCTTCTCCCGCAGCCTCCACCAGGATCTTCAGCGTGTCGTCGAGCCCGTCAAACAATCGCGGCGCCAGGATCCTGTGATCGGGAAGATCGAGCAGACCCGGCCGTAATGTCAGCAGGAACCCCGCGAGGTTTCCGCTGTCCACTGTCGAAACATAGGCGGGCAACAGCGGTTTCAAAGACTTTGTGTCGTACCAGTTGTAGAAGTGGCCTCTGTGCCGCTCCAGGCTCTCCATCGTATCGAATGCATTCCCCGTGCGCACGATAAGCTGGCCGGCCGGGATGTAGCCGAAGTCGTATGCGGACAAATTTGCGAGCAGTGCAAGTCCCATATTGGTCGGCGACGTGCGATGTCCAACGACTTCAACCGGATGCTCCTGAAAGTTGTCGGGTGGCAGCCAATGGTCCTCCGGGCCGACAAAAATCTCAAAGAACGACCAGGTCTTTCGGGAGAGTTTGCGGAGAAAGACAGTCTGTTCAGCCGTCAGTTTCGCCTTCCGGCGCGCAAGCGGCCGGCTGATCCACCAGGCGATGACAGGGGAGGCGAACCAGAGACTCAGTATGGGGATGGAGGCGGCCAGCGCGACAGGTCTCGAAAGCACCAGATAGATTCCTGCCGCAGTGGCTAAGAAGGGCGCGATCCACATCAAGCGGCAGGAAGCGAAAAGGCTCGAGTGGGCATTGCGGTCGGGATCGGTCGACGGACTCCATTCCAGGAGTCGCCTGCGTGTGACAAACATCCTTACGGCCGTTCGTAAGATCGCATCGAGACTGAAGAATGCCTCGTAGGGCAGGCACACCAGCATAAACGTTGCTTGAGCCAGGTGCCGGCCTGCCGAGCGCAGTGCAGCTGCGATGTGCTGACTCAGCAGTACGTCTGCCGGTTTCTGAGTGATCTCCAGAAGGGATCCAATCAAAGCCGGGATCAGGATGATTCCGATCAACGACATTGACCACAGCCAGACGGGTGACAGGAACATCCAGCCCAGGAGCAGCAGGAGGGTCAGCGACGCAGGCTCGAGACTACGCCGCAGATTGTCGAATATCTTCCAGAGGGACAGTCCCGAGAGCGGGTTCTTTTGGCGGCGCAAGCCTGGGCCGGGCACGCGCGGCAGCAGCCACCGGGCAATCTGCCAGTCTCCGCGAATCCAGCGGTGCCGACGGCTCACATCGGCGCTGTAGCGGGGGGGATATTCCTCGTACAACTGCACGTCGCTCATCAGCCCGGCCCGCGCGTAACAGCCTTCAAGAAGGTCGTGGCTGAGGATGCGGTTCTCAGGAAAGCGCCCGTTGAGCGCCAGCTCGAATGCATCAACCTCATAAATGCCTTTGCCAATGAACGAACCTTCACCGAACAGGTCCTGGTAAACATCGGAGACTGCGCGTGTATAAGGATCGATACCCGGCTCGCTTCCAAACAGCCGCGCATACCGGGACCGGTTGGTGCCCGGAAGGCTCACGGCCACACGCGGCTGTAGAATGCCATACCCCTCACAGATGCGCTGCTTGTCGTCGCCGCACCGCGCCCGATTCAGCGGGTGCTCCATGGCTCCTACAAACTGCCAAGCCGAATCGCGCGGCAGTTGCGTATCGGTGTCGAGCGTGATCACGTACTTCACGTTGGATAAGACGGCAGTTTCACCGACCACAACCGAGAAACGCTCCCTCGAACTGCCGCGCAGGAGAGAATTCAATTCCGCGAGCTTCCCTCTCTTACGCTCGTAACCCATCCACCTCCGCTCCCGGGGATTCCATCGGCGCGGGCGGTGAAAAAGAAAAAAAGTGTCGCAGTTCTCACCCCCATATTTTTCATTCAGCTCCGTGATTCTCTGCTCGGCAAGCCGCAGCATCGGCTCATCCTCCGGGATCGTTTCCTCGCGGGCATCCCGGAAATCGGTCAGCAGGCCAAAGTGCAGGTTTTCATCCCGATTGGCCAGGAAGCGGACTTCGAGCGCCTCGACAAGATCCTCGACATTCTGAGAGCTCGTGAGGATCGTCGGAATGACGGCCAGCGTGCGGGATTCCGACGGAATTCCCCCGGAGAAGTCCATGCGCGGCAGCGGATGCGGCGTCATCAGTAGCGTCACCAGCCAATTCACCAGTGCGACTGCCAGATGACTGGTGCACAGAAGCGCCAGGATTCCAAGCAGAGCGAGCGCCCAACCATGCAACCCGCCGGCGTGCGCCTTCGCCAACAAGCCTCCGGAGAATATCGCTGTGATCAGCGTGATGGCGCCTGAATAGAGGAGCAGAGGAAACCGATTACTTATTCGCCGAAAATCTTCCGCAAAAGACAGGCGCGCATTCACAGCCCGTTCGAGCTGCGGCAAGCCCTTGTCGATCAGGTAGAATCCGACATGGGCCTCTCGATCGATGCCGCCTGTGCTGGCTGCACTTTCGCGGGCTAACTGGATGGCCTTGCGCGCCACCGAATCTTCGGAAAGAGGGCTGCTCTTCGCTATTTTCTCCACTGCGTGACGGTAGCGGTCGCGGGTGGCAAAATCCATCCTGCCGTAGACTCCACCGGCGTCCTCACGAAGAGCCTGGTCAACAACGCTCAGCGTCTCGACGAACTCTCGCCAGTCCAGCGCTCCCAGAAATCGCAGGCTGCCGATACTGTTGCTGATGGAGACCTGGTCGGCGGCCTGCTGTTGGTGTTCCGACTGCACCAACTGATCGATCGTCAGGCCGGACTCGGAGAGTCGCTGCTCGATCCAGGTAAGCGGTAATGCCATAGCGGGGCTCTGTCCCTGCAAACGGCGCGCAAACTCCGCAACGAACGAGCTCACCATCGGCGGACTGGACCGCGCCATATCCGCGGTTACGAGAATCAGACTCTTCGGGTCCTTCTCGGCGATCTCCGTCATCCGGCTTGCCCAATGGTCGGCTTGGTTTCGATAGATTCTGCCGGCGCCCAGTCGGGCTCCCACGCGGCGGAGATTTTCGATCAATGCCAGGCGGAGCATGATTGGAATGGCCCACAATTCGCCCAGATTCAGGGCACTGACCGTCTGGTAGGCTGCTACGAAGCTGCTGAGACTTTCCAAATCCACCCGTCCATCGCCGTGCGAGATCGTCTCCAGCGCGATGTCGTATACGCGCGGAAGTCCGGCGGATGGGCCATTCAGCAAGCGCGGCAGTTCCCGGCTGTAATCCTTGGGCAGATGTCTTTTGGCCGTGCGAATCTGCTCCTCGATCAGATAGAAGTTGTCCAGCAGCCATTCCCCGGCCGGAGTAATCTGACGGTTCGTTTCAACCGGCACCAGCAGCAGATTGCGGACTTCGATGAGCACGCCTTCATTCTCTGCCAGGCGCGTCAGGAGTTGGTCCGGAGCGTGTCCCGAACCCACCCGATGCGAACCCGCCAGGGTCTTGCCGTGCTGCTCCATCTGGTCGTTGCTGAACAGTTCCGCTCGCAACGGCGGCTCGTCGCCGCCGAATTTCTGCGCCGGGTTTTTTCCGCGGAGGCTTGCCACGAAATGTAGCAAGTTCCCTAAAATCGTCTCGCTCACCTTCAAGCTGCTCTCCTCGTTAAAAAGCTAACTCTTAACAAACCGGATCGTAACCGGGGCGTCGCTTTTGGACAACCTTTCTCTCGCGATTCTTGCTTGGTGGAGTCACCGCCCTGCCGTCCGACTAGTCTTTTTGAGCTTCCTTGCGAGCGGAATATCTGTTCAATTCCGCCGTCAGTTTGGATCCCGAGGCAGGCGATTGGATTTTGCCCATGACAATTTGTTCATTCGTCAGTTTTCTGCCATACAGGTCGGCGTTCGAGTCGTTATCGGGACGCAGTGTTGCGCCGTCCGGTGAAATACCTGCAAACGCCCCGCGCGAGCGGGAATAGGATAGTATCTCTGCGTGCAGCTTCGCATCCGTATCGGCCGACGAGGTGCCGCCCACCGGTCCGGCGGCCACGGAAGCGTCTGCGCCGAGGGTGAATCTGCTCGAAAGGAGTTTCTCAGCGCCTCGTTTGTTCATCACGAGCATGATGAAGTCCGTCTCCGAGCCGCCGATTTGGAAACCTACGCTGCCGCCTTCAACCCTCACGCCGGCCGGTGCGGACCACCCCAAGCCGGAAGCGTGGCGACACAACATGAAACCCCTGCCGTAGTTACCTCCGACGATAAACGCGGCCTTTTTCATCCCGGGAACGATCACGATACACTGTGAGCTTTCGAGCAACTCCTGCGGGATGCCTTTGTCGGGCTTCCCCATAATCTCTGTGAATACAACTCCCGCCGTCTTCAATCGATGTGCCGCGCTCTCACCTCCGCACAACAATCCCGCGGACAACACCCCCACGCTCAGGCAGGCAATTCCTCTTCGGCCTTGAATGAACCGAATCAAGACCATGGCGATGGCCACCACAGCATGCTGATCCTCGAATCGGCCACCCGCCTCCCACAAGATTATGGCTGGCAGGTAAAATTATACTCTTTATACGCGTTGGCGGATCATGTGTCAGTTCAGTCGAGCTCACGCGTATGGTCAAAAGCGCTCATCCCAATTAAGATTTCGAGCGGTCCCGCCCATAGTTGCGCTTGCGCTCCATAAAACCGAGATGAGCAATTTTGACCAGGGATGTGAGCAGTACTGAACTGACATGCGAAGGGTGCCAGGGTAAAAAGGGATAATTTGTACTGTCAGCCAGAGACCTGGTGGCAGAGACAGAGCGAGCTATGTGCGGGAATTCGCACACAACAGGAACGAGCATGAACCAGACCGCCACTGCCGGGTTTCGACCGTGGGAACAGCCCTTCTGGAGACCTGCCCGCGGGAAGAGGGTGATTCTCGCTTATCTTCTCCTGATTCATGTCCTGGCTGTCGTCGGTCTTATTCTCGTTCCTCTCCCCGGCATGAAGATTCTGGGCTTAACCCTCCTGCTCACGGCCTTCGGCGGTTTCGGCACAACGATCTGCTACCATCGAATGCTGGCGCACCGCACTCTCAGGATGAACAAAGCCGTCGAGCACCTGCTGATTTTCTGGGCCATATTCAACGGTTCAGGAGCGCCGGCCAGCTGGGTAGCCTACCACCGGCTGCATCACGCGCGCACGGATACGCCTGAGGATATCTCCAGTCCCAAGCAGGGGGGCTTCTGGTGGGCGCATTTGCGCTGGCTTTACCAGTCAGCTCCGGCGGATAAGAAAAGGTGGTGCCCGGAGTTGACTCGCCGGGAGTACAGGATTTGGACCGTTGCGGAAGCTCCCGTGATTCTGCTTTCCCTGTTCGGGGGTCTCGCGCTCGGATGGCAGGGTTTCTTCTGGCTGGGCGCAATTCGCCTGGTCTATTCGCTGCACATGCAGTGTTTCGTGAACAGCCTTACGCACCTGGGACGCTCCGAAGAGGGAGACTCCAGCAAGAACGTCTGGTGGCTGGGGCCGCTGCAATTGACGGCGTGGGGCGAAAACTGGCACAAAAATCACCACAACAACGCCGGCTCCGCGCGCCTTGGTCTGCGCTGGTGGCAGACGGACATCGGCTGGTATGTCATCTGCGCCCTCGAGGCGGCAGGTCTTGCAAGCAGCGTTAAGAGACCCAAAACACGCCTGCCGAACCCGTCGAGCTTTGCCGAGTTCCGGCACAAAACGCCTGGATATTACTGAGATCACGCCCAAACTTGGAGAGAAACAATTATGGAGATCCACACACGTACGGTCGGGGATGTTCATGTTCTGGATATCAGCGGCAAGATCACCCTCGGTGAAGCCACGAGGACCATGCGACACACCATCAGCGACCTTCTGCACAATGGCGGGGAGAAGATCGTCCTCAACTTGACGGACGTGAACTATATCGACAGCTCGGGTATTGGTGAACTGGTGAGAATCTACACTACAGTCACGAAAGAGGGAAAGCAGCTGAAACTCCTGAATCTGACCAAGAAGATCAGGGAACTCCTGGTGATCACCAAGCTCTTGACCGTGTTTCAGGTCTACGAGAATGAGCAGGCTGCGGTCGCCAGCTTCGCCTGATGGGGAAGATTACAGCACAGCGCCCTTGCCCTTTCCCATTTCCTCAACCCTAAGCCGGGAAGCGCCCTGTTCGCTACTGTACTTGTATCCTCTCGGATAGAGGCGAGCAGCCTAGTGGAACTGCCAGTATAGTGCGTCTCAAATCCTTAACCGCTCCCTCACGGTCGCGGCTCTGTCCGTCGACCATAGATCGAGCAAAACCATCGGTGCCTTTCGCCGGGCATTATCGGATTATCGACTTCACCCTGTCGAACTGCATCGGCTCAGGACTCAAGCGAATCTACGTTCTCACTCAGTGCAAGAGTCAATCGCTGGACGATCACCTGAGGCTGGGCTGGAACATTTTTGCCAGCGCTTTTGACGAGTTTTTGTTTTCGGTCCCTCCAGGCTTTTCGGTCGGCTATAACCTTGAGGAGGATGCGAAGCGCTTCACCATAAGCGAAGCGGGGGTGGTGGTGATCCCCACTTACTCGGCCGATTCCGAGATACCCGTCTTCGCTCTAATCCCGTCGTTTTGCGCCCATCCTGCGCGATTTGCCGGTCGGGTGAGAATCCCTATATGAAGCAATTTCGGATTCGGATACCGGCGCGCGGTTGCAGATGGGTGTGCCGATGGTTTCGTTTGTGATGTCCGCCAGCAATTTCTGATAGCAGAGATCGGGTGCTTCCTGAAACATCAGCTGATTTCTCCGAAAGATGCCGTCCTCGATGGTCAGGGCAACAACTCGGATACTCTTATCATGGGCTTCAATCTGGAAACGGTACTCGCGATGTCCAATGTGCGGGAGCACTCCAAGGTATCGCAGCTGTAAAACCAGATCTTTTGACATGCAATGCCACCTTCCTCTGAAAAGCCAACCTTCATAAAAATCGAATCTCTTCTGTTCAGATGAATGGCATCGATGAATTGAGAGGCTCGATTCGCAAGTTGAGAATCTATTATACACCCATCTGACACCGCTTGTCCGATCCGTTTGCAGGTGCGCGATTCCTCCCGTACGTTTGCCTTTGTTGCGCCGCTCCGCAACTGCTATACTTGTTCCCTCGTGCGGACGATGTGTCCGCGCCATGACCGGCAAATCGATTTGCCAAATATCATCGGGCTGAGAGTGCGACTTGGCTCAATGGAGTCAAGGAGTACTTTCTGAATTTCGAACAGTTTTCACTAGATCCGCATATCACCGCCGCCGTCAAGGCGGTGGGTTACACCACACCGACACCCATCCAGCGCCAGGCAATTCCCATCGTGCTCCAGGGGCGCGACGTCATGGGTCTGGCTCAGACCGGCACCGGCAAGACGGCAGCCTTCGTCCTGCCCATACTGCAGCGGCTGGCCAAAGGCCCGGCGCGAAAGGTGCGCGCTCTGATTCTCGCCCCTACGCGAGAGCTCGCTGAACAAATCCACCTTGCGATTCTCAGCCTGGGCAGACTAGGCAGGGTGCGCAGTGTATCCATTTACGGCGGCGTGAGCAAATACAGCCAGGTCGCGGCGCTACGGCGCGGCGTCGAGATTGTCGTCGCCTGTCCCGGCCGCCTGCTCGATCACATCGACGACGGCAACATCGATCTCTCGCGCATCGAAGTGCTGGTGCTGGACGAGGCGGATCGCATGTGCGACATGGGCTTTCTGCCCGACATTCGACGCATCCTCATGTATTTGCCCGCAGAACGCCAGACGCTCTTCTTTTCCGCGACTATGCCCGGCGACATCCGCTCACTGGCCAACGGCATTCTCAAAAATCCGGTTCCAGTGCAGATCGGGGCCATGGCCCCCATCGAGACCGTTTCACACGCGCTCTATCCGGTATCGAATCAGAATAAGCCAAAACTGCTGCTCGCAATGCTCGCGCAGACACCTACCGGGCGCGTGTTGATCTTCACGCGCACCAAGCACCGGGCGCGCGGTCTGGCCGTCGACCTTGAAAAGAACGGCTATCGGGTTTCGGCGCTGCAGGGAAACATGACCCAGAACCGGCGTCAGGCAGCGATCGATGGTTTTCGCAACGGAAAATATGACATACTGGTCGCTACTGACATTGCGGCGCGCGGCATCGACGTCTCGCAGATTTCCCACGTCATCAATTTCGACATGCCCGATACGCCCGACGCCTATACGCACCGCATCGGACGCACCGGTCGCGCCCATCAGACGGGCCAGGCGTTCACATTCGCCGCGCAGGCCGATGAAGCGATGGTGCGTGAGATTGAAAAGGTGCTGGGTGCGCGTATCGAACGGAGACGGTTGCCTGGCTTCGACTTCGCGTCGGCCTGCCGGCCGGGAGAGGGTGGCGTGCTTCAAGCAGGCTTGCCCCAGGCACAGAGAAATCACCGGCGGTTTCGGCCCAGCTTTGCCGGCAGGCGTCGCGTCGCAAGATCCTAACGAATGAGAGGAACACACCATGGCAACGAAGAGACCATCTTTCCTCAAGCGCCAGAAAGAGCAAAAGCGCAATGCCCGAGCCGTCGAGAAACGCGAGGCGCGGAGAGCACGCAAGGATGCCAGAGCAACGCAGGGCGATATTCCCACGGCGCCCGATCTGCTCGTGGAGGAAACCGCACAAGACCACGACACGGATCATCTCCAGCGGCAGGCATAGGAGGCGCTGTGCCTGAAACATTCGCCTGAAACAGGTTAGGCCGTGGCAGCTGCATCGAACCGCACGCGGACCTGCTTTACCTCGTGGGCCGAAGTTAAGGCTCACTCCCGCCGCCAATCGACTGTACCTTGCCTTGACCGGCCAATCTCTGCCAAAGGGCAGCTGAAAAAAAGGCACTGCTGAGGATTTCCGGAACAGATTGGCAGGTAAACTCCGGCAAAAGCTCATCCGATTGATTTTCTGACTTTGGCGCTCGGCAGCATTAAAAACCGGGGGGAGGCAAGGACCGCGGAAAACTTTAATTACCCTTATAAAAAGGATAACATGTGCGCCATTAGTACCTGAGAAAAGGACAAATGCGCGACATTCTGCTTGAACTGCCGAGGACCATTGCGGTCCGCGCTGCGTCCGAGTGGCTGCTGGGCGAAGCGAAGCCGCAGGGCCGACGATGAGCGTCAGCGAGATTCTGGATCCGCGTCCCAAAGGTCCATGTCCCTCTGTCCGCACCTTCCTGTCAATGCTTCTCTGCAATAAATACATAACATTTCTCGATTTTAACTCATATGCCGACAATGGAACATCGACACAAACTCGTGTCCACTCCAGAACTCCTGCCTCGTGGAAGCTCTGTACCATCTCCGCCGAAATGGGTGGATTGACTCTTTACGCCGCGGACTCTATGTTATTTCTTCATCGGTTCCCGGCGTAGCACCCACTCATGAGTTTGAAACGGCCATGGCGCTGGTCGATCCCGCAGCCATCAGCCATTGGTCGGCGCTACACCGCCATGGACTGACCGAGCAACTACCATGGAAGGTTTTTGTCCTGACGACGGTTACGACATCCGTTCCGAGGTCGAGGGGCGCGAAGGTCCCGCAATCCAATGGAGGGTATCGGGTCAGCCACAGGCTTGCCCCGGAGTTCTCTCGCGCATTCAGACCGAAGAAACAGACCGAACTCGATCTCTACGGCAGGAAGAGGTGACATGTCTCTCGCATTAGCTTTGGCGCCCAACGGCAGGCTGTTTGTTGAAGACTCCGATGAGGCTTCTTCGATTCCGGGATGTGATGCCGCGGAGAGAATTCGCCGTGCTTTCAGCGAAGAGAACTCGTCCGGGCTTCTTCATCTCGCCACCGCCGAACTGGGAACGGATCTTCGGCCCGGCCTGTCCTTCTGGCGGGACTTCGGCCGGATGTATTTGACGCAGCTCTGCCACACCCAGGGCGCCGAAAGCGGCGCCCAGCCCTTGGCAGTGCCCGCTCGTGCCGAAATGGACGCAATGGTCGGGTCGGCACCCCCGATGACCGGGTTGGAATATCTCAATGCCGCCGTGCTGGAGGCGCTCTGGCACAACCTCGACGGCGCCGTTCGCAACCAGATGAGAGGATTCCCCGGCGGGGCGCAAGCTTACCTCAGAGCCAAAAACCCGATCTGGAATCTCGTCGGCCGCGTTTCTTTTCATCTCGCGGAGAACAAGCGCGATCCGGACAATCCCTTTGCCTTCCTCGCTACCTATTCGAGCCGGGTCTCGAAACAGGCACGGCTGCAATACCTGCCACTCGGAAAAGCGCTGGAGGAGTATGCCGGCGCGCAAAACCGGAATGCGCTTCTGTCGCTGCTGAACCCGGTGCAGCGGGCGTCGGAAAAGAGCGCGCTGGTGCGCGAACTGGTCGCATCGGGCGACGTCTTTCGTCCGCTCGCCTGGCGGCCAGAAGAAGCATACCGGTTCCTGCAGGAAGTCCCGGTATTTGAAGAGAGCGGGATTCTCGTCCGGGTCCCGGACTAATGGAAAGAGGTCGAAATTCAGCACCGCCGGGACGGCATCTCTTTCCTCGCAGGCATGCGGCTTCTGGCCGGCGCCGGCCTGACTGCGAGCGATCAGTTCATTGCCCGGGAAGAGACGCGCGACTGGTCCGCCGTTACGGCGGGCGATTGGCTGCACGAGGTCTTGCGCGAACTGCGCAGTCCTGACCTCATCGAGGAATGCGACCCGGGCCGCGATTTGAAGGCAGAGCTGCGGCCATACCAGAAAGTGGGAGTCGGCTGGCTGTGGTTTATGTACCGCCTGGGGCTGGGCGCATGCCTGGCCGACGACATGGGACTTGGAAAAACGATCCAGGTGATTAGTTTGTTTCTGCTGGCGCGGCGGGCGCGGCAAAAAGATAAAAGCGGGCGTACGGCCCCCAGCGTAGTGGTCGTTCCGGCTTCCCTGGTCGCAAACTGGAGGGCGGAGCTCGAGGCGTTTGCCCCTTCACTTTCCGTGATCTATGCGCATCCGTCCGAAATGATGCCGGACGTTCTCGACCAGATGGGCAGGGATTCCTCGGCGCTTTCAGAAACGGACCTGGTGATCACGAGCTACTCCATCCTGTTGCGGCTCCCCTGGCTGCGCGATGCCCGATGGGATGTCGCGGTCCTGGACGAGGCTCAGGCGATCAAGAATCCATCGGCACGCCAGACGCGCGCCACCAAAGAGCTGAAATCGAAGGTGCGGATCATACTCACCGGCACGCCCGTCGAGAACCGCCTGTCGGATCTCTGGTCCCTTTTCGATTTCGCGTGCCCGGGACTGCTGGGTTCGGCCAAAGCCTTCAGCCAGTTCGCCAAGAGCGCGGCCTCGGGCAGGCAGAATCAGTATGGGCCAATTCGGGCGCTGGTCCGGCCGTATATCCTGCGCCGGCTCAAAACCGACAAGAACATCATTGCGGATCTGCCCGACAAGACCGAGGTCAGGGCCTTCTGCGCCCTTTCGAAAACCCAGGCTGCGCTCTACCAGCAATCCGTCGAGGAGCTTTCCGAAAAGCTCGCGAGCGCGGAAGGCATTCAGCGGCGCGGGCTGATCCTGGCCTATATCCTGCGATTCAAACAGATCTGCAACCATCCCGCCCAGTGGTTGGGCAACGGCGAGTATGGGGCGGAGCAAAGCGGCAAATTCCAGCGCCTGCGCGAGCTGTGCGAAGAGCTGGCGGAGCGGCAGCAGCGGGCGCTCGTCTTTACGCAGTTTCGCGAGATCACG
>Ga0315273_10007280_pt1 | contig 13857 bp, 13 predicted proteins | sample YL17G02_0_MG_FD_205753 | JGI IMG/M metagenome (GOLD analysis project Ga0315273, IMG submission 205753) | Sediment microbial communities from Yellowstone Lake, YNP, Wyoming, USA - YL17G02_0 | ecosystem: Environmental > Aquatic > Freshwater > Lake > Sediment | place: USA: Wyoming | collected... | reverse complement strand
CTTTTCGACAGCTGCGAGACGGACTTCCCATTCTCTGCTGTCGAGGTCTGCCTTTATCTTATCAAAACCCTCTGCAGCAAAACTTGTTGAAGCAGCAAAGACCATTAAGACAAAACAGACTGAATAAAACGTCCTGCTGAAAATATTATGGCAAGTGCGTATATTCATATTTTTCCTTTTCAAATATTAGTTTTATTTTATCACACTTGCATTGCAATTTTCGTAATAAATGATATAATTTTATCAAATGTATAACAGCAGTCGTATAAAAACTCTTCTCTACATTCTAACTCTATTGTTTGCTGTTCTTTTTTTTATACCTTTTGCTGTATCAGGCTCATCAAACTCTCCTCAAAAACCCGAATCCGGGAATTGCATACACTGCCATACCATGGAGTCTGAATATGAGGCATGGATGCACTCAGGAGCGCACAGGAGAAAAGATTGCGTTGACTGCCACCTGCCTAATGGAAATAAAGCAGTTCATTATCTCTGGAAATCTATTGATGGCCTGAAGGATCTCCTTGTCTATCATTCCGGAAGGATTTCAGAGCAGATTAAAATATCATCTCATGGCGAAAATGTCCTCCAGAATAATTGTATAAGGTGCCATGAAACTACGGTTATGCTTATGGATCAGACAAGAAAATGCTGGAGCTGTCATAAGAGAATTTCTCATCTGCACGTGGGGATCAGGGAAACAATTTAAAGGAGGGTTTCATGAAAAATAGAAAATCTTTATTATCGGTATTATTTCTAATCATCACTGCCTCACTCCTTTTCTTATACGGTTGTCCGCCACAAAAAACTGAACCTGTCAGGCCTGTAAAAATCGCTGACAGAGACATAGATCCGGCCAATTGGGGTAAGGCATATCCGATCCATTATGACCTCTGGAAAAAGACTGAGGAACCCACAGAAGCGGGCAAGAGTAAATACAAAAAAGGTTTTGATGCAGATAAGATAATCTACGATAAATTATCTGAATTCCCGTTTATGGCCCTCTTATTTAATGGATGGGGTTTTGGCATTGAGTACAACGAGCCTCGTGGTCATGCCTATATGATTATAGACCAGATCGATATCGATGCAGGGAGGGTTAAGGCCGGCGGTGTATGCCTTACCTGCAAAACTCCCTATGCCCCAAAACTCGAAAAAGAGATGGGGATTGATTACTACAAAACACCATTTAAGGAAACTCTCGCAAAAATACCCGAGCAGTTCCGAAAACTTGGGGTAGCCTGTATCGACTGCCACAACAACAAAGACATGTCTTTGAATATATCAAGAGGATTTACATTAAACGCAGCCCTGAAGGATATGGGCACAGACCCAGGGAAGTTAACCCGCCAGGAGATGAGGAGTATTGTCTGTGCTCAGTGCCATGTAACGTACAATATCATCAAGGATCAGGAAATGAAATCTGTAGGCATTTACTTCCCATGGCAAGGCAGCAAGATGGGCGGTATTTCAATAGAAAACATCATCAGGAAATTGCGCAGCGATTCCACAGTCCTTGAATGGAAACAGAATGTCACAGGGTTTAAGATGCCATTTATACGTCATCCTGAGTACGAATTATTCACCTTCAACAGTGTCCACTGGAAGGCAGGAACTGCCTGTGCTGATTGTCATATGCCATACACTAAAATTGGCGCCTATAAGGTATCCAACCATCGGGTTACAAGCCCTTTAAAAACAGACCTGCGGGCATGCATGCAATGCCATTCAGAGACTCCCGACTGGTTAAGGTCACAGGTAGAAGCCATTCAGGACAGGACCGTATCTCTTATGATCCGTTCAGGGTATGCAACAGCTGCAGTGGCTAAACTCTTGGAGAAAGCCCACTCTGCTCAGGAAGCAGGTAAAAATATCGATAAAGCGCTCTACGATAAAGGAAAGGATTATTATATGGAGGCTTTCCTTCGTCTTAATTTCGTCGGCGCAGAGAACTCTGTCGGTTTCCATAACCCGGCAGAGGCTCTTAGGGTGCTTGGAGATTCTCTTGCCTTCGCTGGAAAGGCAGAGGCTTTTTTACGTCAGGCCCTTACAAAGGCAGGAGTTGATGTGCCGATAAAGGTTGACCTAGAATTGAAAAAGTATCTTGAGAACAGGGGGGAGAAGAAACTCAAATTCAATCCTTCATTCGAAATCAAAGACCCGTTCGGAGTTCAGGATATGTTTTAAGAATAATTATGTAAACCTGGGAAGTATTTGACTGTCTTGAATTTCTCCTTTAATGCCTTTTCAACCTTCTCAGGAACAAGTCCTTTTACAGATCCACCGAAGGATGCTATTTCCTTAATAACACTTGATGTAAGGTAACTGTATTCCTGACTCGGCATCATGAATACCGTCTCAATCTCAGTGTTGAGTCTTCTGTTCATATGGGCCATCTGAAATTCATATTCGAAGTCTGATATGGCCCTGAGACCTCGCAGGATGGCATTCCCTTTTCTTTTTCTTACATAATCGACCAGCAGACTGTTGAATGAATCGATCTTGGCCCTCTTCAATCCTTTAACTGCCGCATGGATCAGATCAAGTCTCTCCTGAAGGGTGAAAAGGGGCTGCTTTTTCAGACTTGGCGCCACCGTAATAATTACCTCATCAAATGTTCTCAATGCCCTCTTAATGAGATCAAGATGCCCGTTTGTAATAGGGTCAAATGTCCCGGGATAAATAGCAATCGTTTTCATATCTCAACCTTTCTGTAAAGTGTTAACATGGTGTCTCCATACCTGTAGCTTCTTTTCATTTTCAGTCTTCCTGCCTCTTCCGGGACGTGTCTTTTAAAGAAATGCTCTACGATTACAACGCCATCTTCGTTCACAAGTCCCTCTTCTCCAAGCAGTGGAAGTACTTTTTCTATCTCCTCTGAATCGTATGGCGGATCAATAAAGAAAATATCAAAGCTATCATTTTCAGCAGATGCCTTTCGGAGAAATTCATATGCCCTTCCCTTTATAACCAATGCCTGTTCAAGAAATCCGAGTCGAAGAACATTGGTTTTAATTGTTCTTATTCTGAGTTCATCCGGTTCTACAAAAACAGATCTGCCGGCGCCTCTTGAGAGCGCCTCAAGGCCCACGGTCCCTGTTCCGGCATAAAGGTCAACAAAGCTTGCTCCGTCGATTTTATTCCGTAATATGTCAAATAGGGCTTCGCGTACTTTTGAGGAAGTTGGCCTGAGTCTTTCTCCTTCTGAATTTTCTGTGAGGAGTCTTTTTGTAGCCGTCCGTCTCCCCTTTGCAGTCCCGCCCGATATCCTCATTTGAATATATATTACTACAAGAGATATATGCCTGCAAGAATTGTGATCTATTATAAGAATAGCATTTGCTCCTTTTTTCTGATATTATTTTCTATGTCTGAATCTTTGCCTTTCTTGATCTCCGGAGTTTTGTTCGGATTAGCAGCAGGGATACTGCCGGGACCATTATTGACACTGGTCATTTCTGAGACTGTCAGACACAATAAAAAAGAGGGGATACTGGTAGCAAGCGCTCCTGTTCTTACGGATGTGCCTATCATATTACTATCAGTCTTTGTCCTGGCTAAACTTTCAAATTTTCAACTTGTGCTCGGAATACTCTCCATTGCAGGGGCATTATTCATCGGATATCTCGCATATGAAAGCATATTGATAAAAGGTGTTGAATTGAATCTTGAGAACATTAATACTCAATCTCTCAGAAAAGGAGTCATAACGAATTTCCTGAGTCCCTACCCGTATCTCTTCTGGATAACCATAGGCGCTCCCAATATTATTAAGGGATATAAAATCAATCTCTTTTCTGCGATATTTTTTATATTGGGGTTCTATCTGCTTTTGGTTGGCTCAAAGGTCATAGTTGCACTGATAGTCGACAGATCCAAATCTTTCCTGAAAAGCAGCACCTACATTTGTATCATCAGAACATTGGGCTTCATTCTTCTGATATTCGCAGCATTATATATCAGAGATGCTTTAAAGATATTTGGAGTAATCTAACCATAGTCTATCCATCGACCGCATTAGTAAATATTTTTTTGAGCAATGTCTATACTTTGCGGGCTAATAGAATTTTTATGATTCCAACGAAGGGTTAACGAGAGAGCTTTCGGATGAGATAATATCTTTAATCTTTACCACCCTGCCCTGAACCTCAAGCCTTCCTTCTGAGAACAAACGGATAGCCTCAGGGTATATCTTGTGTTCCAATTTTAAAATTCTTTCTGACAGCGTATCTTCTGTATCGTTATGATAAACCGGCACAGCAGCTTGCATAATGATTGGTCCGGTGTCCATTCCTTCATCGACGAAATGTACAGTGCATCCGGAAATCCTGACGCCATAATCAACCGCCTGCTTCTGGCCATGCAGTCCGGGGAAAGATGGAAGAAGCGCCGGATGGATATTCATGATTCTGTTCGGATACGTATCTATCAGGGGTTTCCCGACAATCTTCATAAAGCCTGCCAAAACAACTAACCCAACATCTCTTTTTTGAAGCTCCTCAGCGATCTTTCTATAGAAGTCATCTCTTGAACTGTATTCCTTTGGCCTGATAACCAAATGTTCAATGTCATGTTTTTTCGCCCTCTCGATTGCATACGCCGAGGGATTGTCGGTTATCAACAGAAGTATCTGTGCTTTCAGATTCTTATTGTTTATTGCATCGATAATTGACTGAAAATTTGACCCACGACCGGAAGCAAGCACACCTATTCTTAAAAGCGAAATATTATCCCCCAGACTTACAACCGTATTTCGATACGGGCTTTTTCCCTTAAGCTCTTTATCCAGCTTTTGTATTTCTCGATGAACTGCTCTTCAAGCAGTTGTCCTCTGACGTTTTCCCTTATTTCATCTTTAGTCTTTACGGATACTTTCTCATCTAATTTTATTATATGGAGACCCCTGTCAGTCCAGAATGGCTTGCTGAAATCACTAAGCTTCATTGATGACAGCACATCAATGAATTCTTTTGACATAATGTCCTTTTTTATATTACCCATGTCACCGCCGATACTGGCTGAAGGGTCTTCGGAATACTCTTTTGCAAGAGATGAAAAATCCTCTCCTTTTTGCAGTCTCTGCATTATTAACGAAGCCTTATCTTCCAGTGCCATTCTGTCAGCATCATCCTTGGGCTTCCTGAAAAATATCTGTTTCAATCTGAACGATTCACTCTCATCAAAGCGAGCTTTATTTGCTTCTATATAATTATTTATATCTGCTTCGGAGATTACGATCTTGCTTCTTATCTTCTGGTTCAAAATATTACTGACAAGGATCTGTTCAGAGATTCTTTTTTTATAATCTTCAAGTGTCAGTCCCTCTTTCTTAAGGGATTCTTCCAAAGATTTATCTGTTAGAGAATATTTTTTCTTTATGTTTTCTATCGCCTCTTTTGCTTCATCCGGAGTAACATCAAGGCCAATGTTCCTTGCTTCCTGTATCTGGAGTTTCAAATCGATAAGCCTCTCGAGGAAAATAGCCTCGTTTTCTTTAAATACCTTTGCGCGTTCTTCATCTTTCATTTTCTTCACCTGCTCTGTTGCCTCGTATTCCATCATCTTATAGAGCTCACTCCAGGTTATGACTTCCTTATTGACAACTGCAACGACGCGGTCGAGTAGAATGGCTGAACCAGATAAAACAGGATTTAAAAATAGAAAAAAGAGAAATAAGAGAAAGAATGCTATAAAAAACGATCTCACTGCAGGTATTTTTTTCAATGAATATTCCTTTATGGTTTTTAGATTTATGTATTATTTTTCAGTGAAGTATTTTTATACCACAAGAAACTCTATAAACACAAGAAACGACAAAGACATGCCTTCATGCACATCTCATTCTTCCCTAATACTCCCAACAAATTGATGCTTCAAAAGAACCAATGCGATTTAGCTTGTGGTAACAATTCAGTTAGGGTTGGAATTTGGTAGCCGCAGGCTTTAGCCTGCGTTCAGGACGCAACCTAAAGGTTGCGGCTACCACCTGTGACTGAAGGGTTATAGCTTGTGCTTTAATTTACTTGAAATGGCTATTTTATTATGGTAATATTACAACCCCTCCCTGATATTGAGGGTTATGATGCATTATAATTTCATATTATTATGCTGTTGAAAAACAATATATGGACAACTGATATCTTTTGTCAGATATAATGAAAATGTACAAAATGGAAAAAATCCTCGAGAAAATACTTAATGACTATCAATTAAACAAGGTAAATATCATATCCATCCTTCAGGATATTGAAAATAGCTTTGGTTATATCCCTGAAGAAGCAGTATTCTGGTTCTCAAAAAAACTTGATATCCCTGCCAGCCGTTTTTTCGGCACAGCTACTTTCTACTCCCAGTTTCATCTTAAGCCAAGAGGCAAAAATATTATCACTATCTGCCGTGGCACAGCCTGCCATGTTAAGGGATCTGAAAGACTGATTAACAGACTTTTCATGGAACTTGATATTCCACCCGATGAAGAGACAACCCCTGACCTGAAATTTACCGTTGAAAAGGTTAATTGTATCGGCGCATGCGGGATTGCGCCTGTCACAGTCCTCAATAAGGAAGTTCACGGCAAGATGACCCTCGATAAGCTGATAAAAGAGGTAAAGAAAATTAAATCAAATGAATAAAGACATCGCTATAAAAGTCTGCACAGGTACAGGTGGCGTAGCATCAGGCGGTGAAGAGGTGCTTTCTGCATTCAGGAATGCAATTTCTTCAGCCGGTCTTGAAGTGACCATCTATGAGAAATGTTCAGCACACCGGGTCGGCTGCAGGGGTTTTTGTGCAAAAGATGTTCTCGTGGATGTTATCATCAACGGCGAAAAAACAACGTACAAGCACATCAAGCCGGATATGGTGGCAAGAATTTTTAATGAACATCTCATGAAGGGTAACCCTGTCACAGAATGGGTGGTTGGAGAAGAATATCATACATTCCATAACAGACAAACAAAAGTGGTGCTCTCTCATTGCGGTGAAATAGATCCGGAAGACATCAAAGCTTATATGACAGTCGGTGGTTATAAGGCCGCAAGAATGGCACTCACCTCAATGAGTCCTGAAGAAATTGTCGATGTCATAAAAAATTCGAATTTAAGAGGCAGAGGCGGTGCAGGCTTTCCAACAGGACTAAAATGGGAACTCGGGTTAAGGATTAAATCAGATATTAAATATGTAATTTGTAATGGTGATGAGGGGGATCCAGGGGCCTTCATGGACAGGTCAGTTATGGAAGGTGATCCGCATGCGGTCATTGAAGGAATGATAATATGTGCAAAGGCAACTGACTCTCATCACGGTTATATCTATGTGAGAGCAGAATATCCATTGGCTGTCAAGCGCCTTCAGATGGCTATTGACCAGTGCAAGCAGTCAGGATTTATAGGTAATAATATATTCGGAACAGACTTTGGCTTTGACCTTAAGATATTTCAGGGCGCAGGCGCCTTTGTCTGTGGAGAAGCTACAGCATTAATGCGCTCTATTGAAGGGAAACGCGGAATGCCAACTCCGAAGTTATGGCGTTCAGCAGAAAAAGGATTGTGGGATAAACCCACTGTCTTAAATAATGTTGAGACTTTCGCAAACATTCCTCGAATTATTATGAATGGTGCAAATTGGTATAGAAATCTCGGAACTGAGAGGAGTGGCGGAACCAAAGTCTTTTCACTCTCAGGAAATGTAAAAAATACGGGTTTGATAGAGGTGCCATTGGGCGTCTCCTTAAGAGAGATAGTTTATGATATAGGCGGGGGGATAGAAGGTGGAAAAGCATTCAAGGCCCTGCAGACGGGTGGCCCCTCAGGTGGCTGCATCCCTGCAGAGCATCTTGATATAGAAGTAGATTATGAATCACTTGCACAGGTTGGCTCCATCATGGGTTCCGGCGGCATGGTCGTTCTGGATGAAACAAGCTGCATGGTTAATACAGCCAAATTTTTTCTCGAGTTCACTCAGGCAGAGTCATGCGGTAAATGTACACCATGCAGGATCGGCACTAAGAGGATGCTTGAGATACTGGAAAGAATAACGTCCGGGAATGGCAGAGAAGGAGACATAGAGCTTCTTCAGGAACTCGGACATTATATAAGATCGACTTCATTGTGCGGGCTGGGGATGACTGCTCCTAACCCTGTTTTAAGCACCCTCAGATATTTTCGGGATGAGTATGAAGCCCATATAAGGGATAAAAGATGTCCTGCTGCTGTATGCAGGGAACTGATCACATATTCAATACTCGAAGATATCTGTAACGGTTGCGGAGCATGCAAGAGGGTATGCCCTGCTGACGCAGTCAGAGGGACGAGGAAATCTCTGCATAGGATTGATAATGACGTATGCATAAAATGCGGGACTTGTTTTGATGCATGCAAGTTTAAGGCATTGATGAAAAAGTGAAAAGTGAAAGGTAAAACGTGAAAAGATATAACCAAATCTCTGTCATTACTCCTTTGTTTCACTTTGTACTCTTGTCTTTTGCCATTTCACCTTTTACTTTTTACAAACAAAACAGGTTTTGAAATGATAACTCTCAAGATAGACGGCAAGAAGGTTACGGTCAGAAAATTATCCACTATTCTTGACGCGGCAAGAAAACTTGATATTCCCATCCCCACATTATGCCATCATCCTGAACTCTCTCCATTTGGAGGATGCAGGCTCTGCCTGGTAGAAATTAAAGGATCTCCAAAACCTGTTGCATCATGTACAACGTTTGCTAAGGAAGGGATGGAGATAATAACAGCAAGCCTTAATCTGGAAAAATTAAGAAAAACCTCTCTCGAACTCATACTTTCTGACCACCCGAAAGATTGCATGGTATGTGAAAGAGCTGGTGACTGCAAGCTCCAGGAGCTTGCATATTTTTATGGAATCAGAGAAAACCGCTTTGAAGGTGAAAGAAGGATATATACAAAAAAAGACAACAATCCTTTTGTTGCAAGGGAGATGGAGAAATGTATCCTTTGCGGTCAGTGTGTGCGGATATGCGACGAAATCCAGGGAGTCGGTGCAATTGATTTTGCTTACAGAGGACTGAAAACAAAGATCTGTCCGCCATTTGAAAAAGACCTCGATTGTGAGTTCTGCGGCCAGTGCGTATCAGTTTGTCCTACAGGCGCTCTCACAGGAAAGATGTGGGCTCACAAGGGAAGGCAGAATTTCAAAGAAGTAGACACGGTCTGTCCGTACTGCGGATGTGGCTGCAACTTAACGCTCCACATATGGCATAAAAAGGTGAGAAGGGTTTCATCAAAGGAAGACACTATTAATGAAGGCTGGCTCTGTGCAAAGGGAAGATTCGGATATGAATTCATCCACAGCCCTGACAGACTCGCAAAGCCTTTGATCAGAATCGCTTCAAAAGAGGGGGTTGATTTAAACAAACCTCTGAATTCTTCACGACTATCGATTAACGATTCACGATTCAAGGAAGTTTCCTGGGACGAAGCCCTTGATTATATAGCAGGCAGATTAAAAGAGATAAAAGAGAAATACGGTCCTGATGCCATAGGAGGACTTTCATCAGCAAGATGCACAAACGAGGAAAATTATCTTTTTCAGAAATTCATGAGGGCTGCCATAGGAACAAACAACGTAGACCATTGTGCAAGGTATTGACACAGTGCGACAGTGGCCGGTCTGGCCACGGTATTTGGTTCAGGTGCAATGACAAACTCCATACCCGAAATTGAAAACCATGATGTCATATTTGTCATCGGCTCGAATACAACAGAGACCCATCCGATCATTGGTCTTAAAATGAAGAAAGCTGTGAGGAGAGGAGCTGAACTGATCGTTGTTGACCCAAGAAAGATTGACCTTGTAAGGTTTTCATCTTTATGGCTGCAGCATAGACCAGGCACAGACGTTGCCCTTCTGAATTCCATTATGCATGTAATAGTAAAAGAAAATCTGATTGACAAAAAATTTATAGAGGAAAGAACAGAGGGATTTGAATCCTTCAAGGATTCTCTCAATGCATATCCACCTGAGGAAGGAGAAAGGATTACAGGGGTGCCAAAGGAAGATATTATAAAGGCAGCGCTTCTTTATGGAAATGCCATACGACCCGGTATCTATTACACGATGGGCATAACCCAGCATACCCATGGAACAGAAAATGTATATTCAATAGCAAACTTGGCATTAATGACAGGCAATCTCGGAAGAGAAAGCACAGGGGTCAATCCCTTGAGAGGACAGAACAATGTTCAGGGTGCTACAGATATGGGCTGCATACCCAATTTTTTCCCCGGCTATCAGAAACTAAATATTCCAGGCGTTAAGCAAAAGTTTCAGACTATATGGGGTGTCAGACTCTCAGACAAGATAGGGCTTACTGCAACAGAAATGACCAAAGCAGCATTTGAGGGAAGTCTTAAGGCAATGTATATTATGGGGGAAAACCCTGCTATGAGCGAACCTGATATAAACCATACCATAAAGACACTAAAAAAATTGGATTTCCTTGTAGTGCAGGATATCTTTATGACAGAGACAGCAGAACTTGCAGATGTTGTGCTTCCAGCAGCATGCTTTGCTGAGAAAGATGGGACATTTACCAATACTGACCGAAGTGTGCAGAGAATCAGGAAGGCAGTCGAACCTCCTGGAGAGGCAAAGGAAGATGCTTATATCATCATTGAACTGGCAAAGAGACTTGGATATGAAATGAGATATGATTCAATTGAAGATATATTCCAGGAAACTGGGAAACTCTGGCCTGCACTGGCTGGTATTACATATAAAAGAATAGCAAAAACAGGTCTTCAATGGCCATGTCCTACATTGGATCATCCTGGAACTCCGTATCTTTTTAAAGGCGGGTTCCCAAGGGGCAGAGCTGCATTCACAGTTGTAAGATACAGGGCTTCGGAGGAATTACCTGACAATGAGTATCCATTTTTACTCTCGACAGGAAGACAGCTTTTTCAGTATCATACAGGCTCAATGACCAGGAGGGTCGATGCTATCAATATGGTCTCTCCCGGCGCTTATATTGAGATTCATCCTGACGATGCTGATAAACTGAAAGTCCGGGATGGGGACATTGTTAAGGTAACATCAAGAAGAGGTTCTCTTGATGTTAAAGTTATGGTTTCAGGAAGACCATTAAAAGGGCTGGTTTTTATACCTTTTCATTATAGTGAGGCAGCAGCAAATCTGCTTACAAATACAGCCTTGGACCCTGTAGCCAGGATACCTGAGTTAAAGGTGTGTGCTGTCAAAATTGAACAGTCAAACAAATAATAAAATGGATACAAAAAAGGGGGTATTATGATTAAAACAGAGGTATTGCAACAACAGATTCTATTGCAGGATATTGACACAGCAGGATTGAACAAAATATCAAAAATAGTCAGACAGGTTACTGTTAAGAAAGGTGAGCCCCTCTTTAAAGAAAAAGACGACACGCAAGGCCTCTGGCTTATACAATCAGGAAAGATCGAAATCTCAAGAGTGACTGCAGATGGCTGGAGACAGACGCTTGTTGTCCTTCCGGCAGATCATTTCTTCGGAGAACTATCTATACTTGAAAACAGAAAACATGTGGCATCTGCCGTAGCGCTTGATGACACTGAACTCCTGCTCATCCCAAAAGAAGACTTTGAGAAAATGATGCAGGAAGACTGCGAACTGGCTCTCTGTATTGTTAAAAAGATAGCAATTGCAATGAGTAAAAATCTCAGGAGGATGAACGACAAATTCCTGAGCGCATTGATAAGCTACTAAAACCAGCATACAGTAGACAGTAGATAGTAGGTAGCATGTAGTAGATAGGAAAACAAACAGTAGGCAAAAGATTTTTTACCTGCCTACAACCTACTATCTACTGTCTACTTAAAAAAAGGAGGTTTTTAAGATGCCGCTTGATCCGACAAAGCACGCAGACTGGCAGGTTGCAGAAGCAGCTGAAGCAAACATGAAAAAGGTATATCAGTTAGGCGAGGAACTGGGCCTTGATAAGAATGAGCTCCTTCCCCACGGTCATTACGTAGCAAAACTGGATTTCAAAAGCATTCTGAATCGCCTGAACAGGAAAACAGACGGCAAATATATCAATGTCACTGCAATCACTCCAACACCACTTGGAGAAGGCAAATCAACTACCACTATGGGACTGACACAGGGCCTTGGGAAACGTGGAAAAAATGTTATTGCTGCCATACGCCAGCCCTCCGGTGGACCTACGATGAATATTAAAGGTTCTGCAGCAGGCGGCGGCCTTTCCCAGTGCATTCCGCTGACACCTTTTTCGCTCGGGCTTACCGGCGATATTAATGCTATAATGAACGCCCATAATCTGGCCATGGTAGCCCTCACTTCCCGAATGCAGCATGAATTCAATTACACGGATGAGCAGCTTGCAAAACGCAAATTAAGGAGACTGAACATAGATCCCCGTAATGTTGAGATGAAATGGATCATGGATTTCTGCGCACAGTCTTTGAGAGAAATCATAATCGGCATTGGCGGCAAGAATGATGGATTCATGATGAATTCCGGTTTTGCCATAGCTGTCTCTTCAGAGATAATGGCTATCCTTGCAGTATCAACAGATATGAAAGATATGCGGGAGAGGATGGGCAGGATCGTTGTTGCTTACGATAAGAGCGGGAAGCCTGTTACAACTGAAGACCTTGAAGTCGCAGGCGCAATGACCGCATGGATGGCCGAGGCCTTAAATCCCAATCTCATGCAGACCATCGAAGGACAGCCTGTGCTTGTCCATGCCGGTCCGTTTGCCAACATTGCCATAGGTCAATCATCCATCATTGCCGACAGGATCGGCCTTAAGCTCGGCGACTATCATATCACTGAATCGGGTTTCGGAGCAGACATTGGTTTCGAAAAATTCTGGAACCTGAAATGCAGGTTCTCCGGACTCAAACCAAATGCCGCTGTGATAGTCTCAACAATAAGGGCGCTGAAGTGTCACGGGGGCGCCCCTATTCCAGTGCCCGGAAGACCGATGCCTGAAGAATATAAAGGTGAAAATGTCAAATGGGTAGAAAAAGGTTGTGATAATCTTACCCATCATATCAAAACAGTAAAAAAGGCCGGAATCAATCCGGTCGTCTGCATAAACGCCTTCTTCACAGATACAGATAATGAAATCAAGGCCGTCAGAAGGCTTGCAGAGGCAGCTGGTGCGAGAGTTGCCCTTTCCAGGCATTGGCAGTTCGGAGGAGAAGGCGCATTAGAGCTTGCAGATGCTGTCATAGATGCGTGCAATGAACCGAATGATCTCAGGTTTCTGTATGAGCTCTCAACTCCGCTCCGCGAACGTATTGACAAGATAGCAAAGGAAGTCTACGGAGCAGACGGAGTTGAATACTCTTCTGATGCCCTGGCAAAAGCAAAGAGGATGGAAGAAGACCCTGATATCTCAACGCTCGGAACCTGCATGGTCAAGACACATCTAAGCCTCTCTGACAACCCTAACATAAAGGGCGTTCCTAAAGGATGGAAACTCTCTATCCGTGATATACTCACTTATAAGGGAGCAGGTTTTGTTGTACCGGTTGCTGGTGCAATAAAATTGATGCCCGGAACCGCTTCTGACCCTGCCTACAGACGCGTTGATGTAGATGTTGAAACAGGTAAAGTTAAGGGATTGTTTTAAAATTTAGGTTTAAATAAGTGAAGAGCCCTGCGGAAGAGACCGCAGGGCTTCCATTATTTAAATGTTTATTTTTTTGTGTCATTCCCGATAGCAAAGCGCGTCGGGAATCCTTCCGGAAAGATTCCGGACAAGACATAATGTATTAAACCTGTCCAACCATAAGGGACGTGGGTTAAGCTAAAGGTGAAGAAAAACCAAAGGCTCAGAGCCACAATTAAGGAGGA
>Ga0315273_10007279_pt1 | contig 13858 bp, 16 predicted proteins | sample YL17G02_0_MG_FD_205753 | JGI IMG/M metagenome (GOLD analysis project Ga0315273, IMG submission 205753) | Sediment microbial communities from Yellowstone Lake, YNP, Wyoming, USA - YL17G02_0 | ecosystem: Environmental > Aquatic > Freshwater > Lake > Sediment | place: USA: Wyoming | collected... | reverse complement strand
GTGGCGAAGCACCGATAACGGCGTGACGTGGACGGGTCCGACGTACCTGAACACGGATGCCGCCAGCGACCCGCAGGACGTGACCGATTTCGACGAGAAGCTCGTGGCGCCATCCAGCGGTCCATGGATCGCTGTCTGGATCCGCCAGAGAGCGCTGCCGCCCAACAACACCGACTACGACCTGATGATCGCCCGGAGCTTCGATGCGGGCGCAACGTGGAGCAGCCCGGAGCGCTTGTTCACGCAGGCGATCATGCGTCGTCGGTCAGCACCTGTCTCGCGTCGAAATCGACGGCCACGAGCGTCACGGACGATCAGGTGCCGGCGAACGGTCAGGCCTGGTAATACCTCCTTCGCTCACGCTACGGAGATGCCCGGGATCCCGGCACCTGGGATGAGGGGGGACGACAACAGGGTTCGAGGGACGCCGGGATCGCAGCCTCATCGAGCACTTGCCCGTAGCCCGAAAACCTTTCGTCGTTCCCTTCGTCTCTCCCTTCCGGTCGGCAACGATTGCGCTTCGTCATCGGACCTCCGCGAAACAACCGGGGCCCGGCCGTCATCGCTGCGCCGATAAAAACCCATCTAGCGCACCGCTTTTCTGCCTGCGACGCAAATTGTTCGCTTCGTTCGCCGATTTTTTCCGGCTCCTCACCTCCCATAAGCCCGGGGCACATTTCCTGCTAGTCCGCTTCCTGTTGGACACGGCTCCCGACCCATCCGGCGCCCCCGGGTCGTGCGGGTGCGAGTCTTCAAGGAGGCTGGCATGGCTGGTATCGTGGGATACGGCGCGTACGTTCCCCGTAACAGGATCAAGGCCGAGGAAATCGCGAGGCAGTGGGGGAAGGATCCCCAGACGATCCGCCGGGGGTTGCTCCTCGAGGAGAAATCCGTTCCCGGCCTGGACGAGGACACCATCACGATCTCGGTGGCCGCGGGGCGCGACGCGATCGCCCGTGCGGGAATCGATCCCCGGAAGATCGGCGCCGTCTACATCGGCTCGGAATCCCACCCCTATGCGGTCAAGCCGTCCGGCACCGTGCTGATCGAGGCGCTCGGCATCGGCCCAGACGTACACGTGGCGGATTTCGAATTCGCCTGCAAGGCCGGGACGGAGGCGATGTTCGTGGCGCTCTGCCTCGTGGAATCCGGCCGGATCGAATACGCGATGGGGATCGGTGCCGACACCTCGCAGGGAGCGCCGAACGACGCGCTGGAATTCTCCGCCTCGGCGGGAGGAGCGGCTTACATCTTTGGGCGGAAAGACACGCTCGTGGATGTGATCGAGACGCACAGCGTGACCTCCGACACGCCGGATTTCTGGCGGCGCGAGGGCGAATTCTACCCGCGGCACGGAGGGCGGTTCACGGGCGAGCCGGCGTACTTCAAGCACATCACCGAGGCCACGCGCGGCCTGCTCGCGAAATCCGGCATGAAGCCGTCGGATTTTCGCTTTGCCGTCTTCCACATGCCGAACGGGAAGTTCCCGATGCAGGTGTCCAAGCAGCTCGGCTTCACGAAGGAGCAGGTGGAGACGGGCTGGCTGGTCTCGACGATGGGCAACACCTACTCCGGCTCCTCGCCCACGGGCCTTGCGGCCGTGCTTGACGTGGCGAACCCGGGCGATCGCATCCTGCTCACCTCGTTCGGATCGGGCGCGGGCAGCGATTCCTTCGCGCTGCAGACGACGGCGCTGTTGCCGGAGCGGCGCAAGAAGGGAACGCCCGTCCGCGCGATGCTCGACGGCCCGCGGCGCTACCTGACCTATGGGGAGTACGCGAAGTTCCGCGAAAAGATCATTCTCAACGAATAGACGCGAAGAGGAGGACACGATGCGCGAAGTGGCCATCGTCGCAGCCGGCATGACGCGGTTCGGCGAGTTGTGGGAATCGAGCCTGCGCGACCTGTTCGTGGAGGCCGCCGACGAGGCGCTGCGGGCGGCCAAAGTGGACCGGGTGGACGCGATCTACGTCGGCAACATGGCGGCCGGCCAGTTCGTCGGCCAGGAGCACCTCGGCCCCCTGATGGCCGACGCGCTCGGCATGGCGGGAGTCGCCGCCACGCGCGTCGAATCGGCGTGCGCCTCCGGCGGGGCCGCGCTGCGCTGCGCGTTTCTCGACGTCGCCTCCGGCGCGAGCGACCTCGTCATCGCCTCCGGCGTGGAGAAGATGACCGACGGGGCCGACACGACCGCCATTCTCGCCACGGCGGCCGACCAGGAGCGGGAGGCCTACCACGGGATCACCTTCCCCGGCCTCTACGCGATGATCGCCCGCGCGCACATGAAGGCGTTCGGCACCACCGAGGAGGATCTGGCCTGGGTGTCCGTGAAGAACCACCGCCACGGCGCCCGCAATCCCAAGGCGCAGTTCCGCCGCGAGGTCAAGTTGGAAGAAGTGATGGCCTCGACGATGGTGTCCGACCCGCTTCGGCTGCTGCACTGCTCCCCGGTCAGCGACGGGGCGGCGGCCGTTCTCCTTTGTCCGCTGGATCAGGCGTCGAAGTACACCGACCGGCCGATTGTGATCCGGGGAAGCGGCCTCGCCACCGCGACGATGGCGCTCGCCGACCGCCGCGACCTGGCGTTTCTCGACGCGGTGCGCCTGTCGGCCGAGAAGGCCTACAAGATGGCGAAGGTGAACCCGTCCGACATCCACCTGGCCGAGGTGCACGACTGTTTCTCGATCGCCGAGATCTGCTGCATCGAGGCGCTCGGCCTCGTCGAGAAGGGCCAGGGAGGCCGGGCCGCGCGCGAGGGCATCACGGCGCTCGGAGGGAAGATCCCGGTCAACACGAGCGGGGGCCTGAAATCCAAGGGCCACCCGGTCGGGGCGACCGGCATCGCGCAGGCAATCGAAGTGTACGAGCAGCTCGCCGGAAAGGCCGGCGACCGGCAGGTTGCGAAGGCCCGCTTCGGGCTCGCCCAGAACATGGGCGGCTCCGGGGCCAGCTCCGTCGTCCACGTCTTCGAGAGGGTTTGACCATGCCGAGCCCGAGATACTGGAGGGAGCTCCCGAACCGCTTCCGCCTCGAGGCGGGCCGCTGCCGCGGGTGCGGCAAGGTGTCGTTCCCCGAACGCGCGATTTGCCCCGCCTGCCGGGGCCGCGACTGGGAGAAAACGAACCTGTCGTGGCGCGGCAAGGTCATCACGTCCACGATCGTGCAGGTGCCGCCGAACGACCTTCAGATGGAAGGCCCCTATGCGGTCGCCATTGTCGAGACGCCCGAGGGGGCGCGGCTGATGGCTCAGATCGTGGATTGCGACCCGGCCGAGGCCGAGCCCGGCGCGGAGGTCCGGCTCGTGTTCCGCCGCCTGCGGAAGGAAGGCGCCGGCGGCATCCTCTGCTACGGATTCAAGGGGGTCCCGGCAAGGTAGTCCGGCCGGGGCCGTGCATCCGCCGCCAGGAAGTTGAACGGGCGCAGTCTCGCGGCTCCCGCCCGCAACGAGCGCTCCGTGGAGGTCCGATGACAAGGGTCGCGATCCAGGTGGATCTCGAAGAGGACACCTACAGGGATCTGGAATCGGAGGCGCGCCGCGAGGGGATCCCCGTCGAGACCCTCCTTGCCACGGTCGTCAACCGCCTGATCGAGGACATGCGGCGCGAAGAGCAGGACGGGACGGATCACCCGATCTTTCCCTGACGCCGGAATTTGGCGGTAACCCCGCCGACGAGGCGGGGCACGCCTGTCCGGGCCGCTGATCCGGGGTAATCTTCCCACGATCCCGGCCGGCGGCGACGTGACTTCCCGGCGGGCTCACCCGACGAAAAATGACCAACGGCAAGGCCGGCCCGGAAGGGGACAGATCGGTTGAGACCCATCCCCTCCCGGCGGGAAAGCGAGACCTTTTCCGTGAGGAGGCCCTTCGCCATCACCTGAGCCGGGGAGAGCAGGGTGACCTGCTGGAGATGACTCCCGGCTGGGTTCGATGGGGGTTCTGGGTGCTTCTCGCGGTGGCAGGCGGAGCCGGCGCCCTCGCCTTTGCCGCGTGGCGGGGCGGCTGGATGGGCCGCTGATGCTCTTTCCCAGGCGCCGTCGTGTTCCCCCCGTCCTTCAGATGGAAGCCGCGGATTGCGGCGCCGCATGCCTGGCGATGGTGCTCGCCTGGCACGGACGGCGCGTCAGTCTCGAGGAGGCTCGAAACGCCACGGGCTCCTCCCGCGGCGGGGTCAGTGCCTGGGATCTGATCGAGGCGGCGCGCCGGCTCGGCCTGAGGGGCCGCGGAGTCCGAGTCGAGCCCGCCGAACTCGTTGGTCTCCCTCCCGGCAGCATCCTCCACTGGGGATTCGACCACTTCGTCGTCTTCGAGCGGATCCTGCGGCGGGGAGTCGTCGTCGTGGACCCCGCCGGAGGGAGGCGGCTGATCTCCTGGTCACGACTGGGAGAACAGTTCACCGGCGTTGCGCTGACGTTCGAGCCCGCCGAAGGATTCGAGCGGGGCGGGCGATCCCAGCGGACCCTGCGCCGCTACCTGCGGAGACTTCTCCGCCACCGCGCGGTCCTGGGACGGGTCCTGACGCTTTCGTTGCTGCTGCAGGCAGCGTCGCTCAGCGTCCCGTTCCTCATCGGCATCGTCGTGGACCGCGTCGTGCCCCGGGACGATCTCCGGCTGCTCGGTATCCTCGCCGCCGGGCTTGCGGTCACCGTGCTCTTCTACGTCCTCGCCCAGCTCGTGCGGTCGCTGCTGCTCGTGACCGTCCGGGCCGCCCTCGACGCGGACCTGACGATGGGCTTCATGGACCACCTCGCGGAGCTCCCGTTCGGCTTCTTCCTCTCGCGACCGGCCGGGGATCTCGTCGCCCGCTACGAGAGCAACCGCACGCTCCGCAACACGCTGACCGCCGGGTCGCTCTCGGCGCTTCTCGACGGCGCGCTCGTGGCGCTCTACCTCGTTCTGCTGTTCGCGGCGAGCCTCTGGATGGGCGCGCTGGTCGTGCTGCTCGGGGCTCTGCAGGTTGTTCTCTTCGCGGCCCTCGGCGGCCGTTACCGCGAGCGGATGAGCGCCGAGCTGGAGGCCGAAGCCCTGACGCAGGCGCATCTCGTCGAGACGCTCTCGGGAATGGAAACGCTCAAGGCGCTGGGGGCCGAGCGGCGCGCAGTGGAGCGGTGGGGCCACCTGTTCGTCCGCGAGCTGAACACCTCGATCCGGCGGACGACCCTCGGCTCGGTCGCCGGGGCGCTGACGAGCGGGTTGACCCTTGCCTCCCCGCTCGCGGTGCTCGTCGTTGGAGCGCACGAAGTTCTCGCCGGCCGGCTGTCTCTCGGGACGATGCTCGCCCTCAATGCGCTGGCGGCCGGGTTCCTCATGCCGCTGTCGGGGCTGATCGCAACGGCCCTGTCCTTCCAGGAAATGCGCAGCCACATCGCCCGCATCGACGACGTCCTCCTGACCCCGGCCGAGCAGGACCCCGGGCAGGTTCGCCCCGCGGGGCGTCTGTCGGGAGCGGTCCGCCTGGAGTCGGTCGGGTTCCGCTACGGGGAGCGGGAAGCCTGGGCCGTGCGCGGTGTGACGCTCGATGTGGAGGTCGGGACGAAGGTGGCCATCGTGGGGCGATCCGGGGCCGGCAAGTCCACGCTCGCCCGATTGATCTCCGGCCTCTACCGACCACAGGAGGGCCGGGTCCTCTTTGACGGGGACGACCTCGCCGGGCTGGATGCCCGCTCCGTGCGCGGGCAGATCGGAGTGGTGACACAGGACTGCTGGATCTTCGGCGCGAGCATCCGCGACAACATCGCGCTCGCCGATCCGACGGCGGGACTGGAGAGGATCGTCGATGCTGCCCGGCTGGCCGCGATCCACGACGAGATCGAGGCTCTGCCCAACGGCTACGACACCCCGCTGGCCGCCGGCGGGGCGTCGCTCTCGGGAGGGCAGCGGCAGCGGATCGCGCTCGCCCGGGCCCTGCTTCGCGCTCCCGCCATCCTCCTGCTCGACGAGGCCACGAGCGATCTGGACACCATCAACGAGGCCCTCGTCACGCGCCACCTGACGGAGCTTCGGTGCACCCGGATCGTCATCGCCCACCGCCTGAGCACGATCCGGGACGCCGATCTGATCCTCGTTCTCGACGAGGGACGGCTTGTCGAGCGCGGTACCCACTCCGATCTGGCGGATGGAAACGGGCCCTACGCTGCGCTGATCGCCGGTCAGGTCGTCCCGGGCGAGCGTTGAAATCCGACATCCCCCACCCGCCGGGCAGCTCCGGCGGGAGTTTCCGTCGTCTTTCGACTTCCCCGCGGCCTGGAGGGCCCCGGGAAATCTCCTTGACCCCGCCCCTGGCTTTGGGTAGCCTAGCTGGTGCTGTCATTTCATGACCGACCACCATTAAGAAGGAGGAGATCATGCGAGAACTGTTCATCGAGGAGCTCAAGCAGGTGAAGGGTGGGGTCCGCCCGCCGAAGGCCGGCTGCCCCAAGATCACGACTCTGGCCTGCTGCGAAGAGGGGCCGAAGTGCGACTCCTGTTGCGTTCCTATCTGAGCCTGACCGGGGTTTTCCCCCTGGCGTCCAGCGAGGAGGAGTAGCAATGCGCGAACTGTTCATCGAGGAACTGCGCGAAGTCCGGGGAGGCAAGAGGAAGCCACCGCCGGATCCCTGCGCCGGCAACCCGGATCCCTGTTGCCTGCCGACGACCCTCGCCTGTGGCGAGGAAGCGAACGGCTGCAGCGGCTGCTGATCCGCCTTCCCCGGGAAGGGCCCTGAGCCGGCAGCGCCCGATGGTGCGCTGCCGGAACTCGGGACGCCCGAACCGGACCTCATCGGGACCGGCTCTCCTCCCGGGGCGAGCCGGTCCGCCAGTATTGCGCGGCCATGCCCTCCTCCTCACCCCTGCCCGGCTCCGGACCGGCTGACGCGCTGATTGCCGCCGGTCGCTGGTTCCGCGTGGAGTTCGATCCGCAGGCGGTCATCGAGCGGTTCGAGGCACACGCCGAACCCCGATCGCTTCTCGCGTTCATCGAGATCGCCGGCGAAACCGGCCTCGAAGCGAGGGCCTTTCGATCCTCCATCGCGGATCTTGCGGGGATCACGCTGCCGGCCATGGTCCACCTCGACTCCGCGGGCGAACAGACCTTTGCCCTGCTTGTTGGGATGGACCCGGAGGGGTTCCTCATCGATGATCCGGGGCGCCGGCGCGAGTACCGCCTGGGGCGTGACGAGTTCGCCGGTTTGTGGAGCGGGATCGTCGTTCTGCTGAAACCCGCCTCCGCCCCGCGGCCTCCGGCACCCGGCACCTGGCAGAGCGCGATCCGCCGGTCGGTCCGTAGTGGATCCAGCCTGCGGGCCGCGGCCGCCATGGGAGTCTCCTTCCTCGCCCTGATCTCGGCCGTCCGGCTCGAATGGCGCGGAACGTTTCATCCGGTTCTCGCCGGGGCCGCCGCTGCGGCCGTGCTGCTCATCCTTCTCGGGACCGCCGTGAGCGGGATCCTGGTCGCCAGCAGCCGCCGCTCTCGCGTCGCTTCGGCAACGCCCTCGCTCGCTTCCCGCCTGTGCGGACGCGGAAAGCTCACCGATTGCGAGGGGGTCCTCGCGTCGCGCTTCTCGCGAATCGGTCCCATCGAACTGGCGGGGGCGGGCTTCGCGTTCTTCGCCTCCAGCCTGGCTCTGGCCGCCGCCGGCGCTCCCCTGACCGGAGAGCCGCTCGCGGGGCTGTGGATCTGGTTGGCCGGCGCGTTCCTTGCGGCCACGCCCGCATCGTTGGCCCTCGTCGGAGTGCAGATCTGGCCCCTGCGGCGCATCTGCCTGCTCTGCATGACGGTTCACGGTTGTGTCGCCCTCTGCGCGGGGCTCGGCGTGCTCTTTCTGAGGACGCGGCCGGACCCGGCCGGCGAGTTCCTGCGGGCCCTGCCTTGGGCGCTTCCCCATGCCCTCGCCTTCATCGCGGTCCTGGCGCTGCTCATCCCTCTCGTGGAGGCGGAGATCGAGAACCGCACGCACCGCGCGCGGCTGGCGTGGGTTTCCTCGACCCCCTGGGGGGCGCTGGCGGAGACGGCCGGCCGGCCTGCAGTCGGCGAGGCGCTCGACCGCTCGGTGGCGATCGGGGAACCCTCCGCTCCATTCCTTGCCGACGCGCTCGTCCATCCGACCTGCTCCGGTTGCCCGCCGATCCTCGCAGCGCTGGAGAGGCTCGTGAACGTTCATGCGGGCCTCCTGCGCGTGGCGCTGCATTTTCCCAGCCGCGACCCGGGCGAGCCGGCCGATCGGCACCTCTGCGCCGCCCTCGCCGCGATCGGCCGTGTCGCGGGAGGGGAGCAGGCTCTGCGCGTCTTCGAGCTCGTCAAGCAGGACGTCTGGCGCTGGCTGCGTCAGGCACGCGCCGGAGCGGACCCCGTCGTCTCCGCCTTCCTGCCGGGCGCGGCGGCTTCTTCCGCGCCGCTCGCGGAGGCCGAGAAGGCCGTCGCCGCCGCCGAGCGTGTGCTCGACCTGCTCCGGCGCGGCACGCCGACGCTGCTTCTCAACGGACGGCCCTGGGACGCCCCCCTCGAAGATCTCGACGCGCTCCTGACCGATCACCCGGAGATTCTGGCGGGGGTCCTTGGTGTCCGGATCGTCCCGGCTCCGGCCTCGATCCCCGAGGAACGCGTGTGACGATGCCTCCCGGCCGGCCCGTCGTCCTCGTCGGAGCGGCGGAGGATGAGCACGTCGTCGCCGTCCGCGAGGCTCTCGCGCGGCACGGGATCGAGGCCGTCGTGCTCGACAGCCTGCGCTTTCCCGAACGCACGCGGCTGTCGCTGACGGAATCGCCCTCGGGAATCGCCCTCGACGGCCAGCCGCTGCCGTTGCCGGCCTGCGTCTACCTTCGAAGCCTCTACGTTTCCCCGATGGCTTTCGGTGCGAATGCGGATGACGAGATGGATCGGGACTGGCGTACGACAATGACGATCTTCCGCGAGAAGGGAGAGATGCTCCTGTCTCTCCTGCAGCGGTGGGAGGAGTCGGGGGTCCCTCTCTACAATTCCCTCACCGCCGCGGATCGCGTCCGCAAGCCCTACCAGCTCTCGCTGCTCGCCGGAGCGGGTCTGCCGGTTCCCCGCACCCTCTGGAGCAATGATCCGGAGGCGGTCCGCGCGTTCGCCTCCGAGTTCGGACGCGTCGCTTACAAGCCGGTCGCCGGAGGGGCGGCGACGAAGGAGCTGCGAAGCGAGGACCTCGACGACAGGCGCCTCGCGACCCTTGCCAACGCGCCGGTCACTTTCCAGGAACTGCTCCCGGGAGAGGACCTGCGGGTGTTCCTGCTCGACGGGGACGTGATCTCCGCGTACCGGATCCTGTCCGCCGCGCTCGACTACCGCCAGAACGAGGAGCAAGTCGAGGCGATCACGCTGGAGCCCGAAGTGGCCGCGCTCTGCCGGGTGGCCGCAGCCCGGGTCGGCCTGCGGTTCACGGGGATGGACCTCAAGCGGGCCGCCGACGGCTCGTTCCGGATCCTCGAGCTGAACCCCTCGCCGATGTTCCTGGGATTCGACCGCCTCGGCGGCACCGACGTGCTCGGGCGCCTCGCCGCGGCCCTCGCCGCCCATTGCCGGGGGGCGTGATCGGGATTGGGTCGAAAAGGAAGCTTTTACGGCCTATCCGTCACGCGTCCCGGAGTTCAAAACCAGGACCACGGCAGGGCGGTCACCCGGTCGGTGAGTGCCAGTGGGGTCGAGCAGCGGCAGATGAGCCAGCCTTTGCGTGTGCGGCCGGGGTGCTCGTCCAGGAACGTCAGCAGATGCCGTGCATCGCCACGCGTGGGGTGCTCGGTCCACTTGACTTCGATGGGGATGAGCCGGTTTCTTCGGGAGACGATGAAATCCACTTCAGCGCCCGCCTTGCTGCGCAGGTAATGGAGCTGACCGCCGCCCAGGTATTGCAGGCGTTTCCACAACTCGATGCCGACCCATTGCTCGAATAGCGGTCCGGGATTGGCCCGCACCGCCGCAATCTCCAACGGAAGTTCCGCCGCGGCATTGCGCACGCCGATATCGAAAAAGCAGAATCGCTCGGTGGACAGGAGGCTCTTGCGCGGACTGCCCGACAACGCAGTCACCCGAAACCCGATGAACATGTCTTCGAGCAACTGGTAGTAGGTCTTCACCGTCGGCAGGCTCACCCCGGCCTCGCGGGAAATTCCGGCGTAATTGATCATCCGTCCAGACTCGGCGGCGGCAAGCTGCAGGAAGCGGGCGAAAGCCGGCCAGTTTTTCACCAGCGCCTCGCGCCGCAGTTCCTCTTCCAGATAGACCAGCGTGTAAGCCCGAAGCAGGTCGGCGCGGTGAGCGCGAGGCGCGATCGCCACGCCGGGCAATTCGCCGAACATGAGCCGCTCGAACAGGTCCGTGGCGGGGAATTTCGGCTCGTCCGCCGTGTCGCGCGCAGGCATCGGCAGCGGCGATTCGATCCGCGTCTTCCCGGCCTCTGCCGGGGGGCGCTCCGCTAGCAGCAGCGGGTACAGATGGTGCATAAGGCTGCGCCCTGGCAACAGGTTCGCACCCGTCACGCGCAGTTTTCGGGCGGAACTGCCGCACAAAACAAACCGCCAACGGCGCTTGTTGGAATCGTAGAGGTGCTGTACCGCGTCGAAGATCGCCGGCACGTTCTGCGCCTCGTCCACCACGACCGTCGCGGGCCGGCGCGACTTCGGCAAGGCCCGGCACCGCTGGACGAGCAGATCGGGGTTGCGCAAGTATTCGGTGCGCTCGGAGGGCCGGGAGAAATCCAGCCAGACCGCCGCCTCCGGCAGCAACTTGCGCAACAGCGTGGACTTGCCGGTCTGTCGCGCGCCGAATACCAGATGCACATACGGTGCGCCAAACTTCCTCTTCCACAGCGGTTCGATCCAGCGGCCATACATGTCGTCTGCTTTATAAACGCCCGGCTATTATAAAGTCAAGTGTTAAATCGGTCGGGTAGCTGCCGCTCCCGGGTTTCACCTCCCTGTTCTTCGTCCTTGAGGGCCGTGCGCACCGGCTGCTCCTGACCTGAGAGGGGGTGCTCTGGCCAAATGACCGTCTGCACGGGCTCACCCTGCGGGGCGGCTGGCCCGGAGCCGTCCCGAATCCGGTGGAGGAAGAGGCGTGTCTGCGCTACGCGCCGCGGCTGCCCCGCAACCGGGCCCTTTCGCCGGGCCACAGGCCGTCCCATCGAACCAGGACGATGGCGATCGTCGCCACGCCGAGAGCGGCCCCGGCGACGACGTCCAGGAAGTAGTGCTGCTTGACCGCGAGCGCAGAAAAGGACATGAGAATCGCCCAGATCCATCCGGCGATCCCGATGCGGCGCTCGACCCTCCACGCCAGGGCCGCGACGAGCAACGCATTGGCGACGTGAAGGCTCGGAAAAATGTTGAACCCGGGATCGATCGCGTAGAGGCCCTGCACGGCCCGCTCCGCCCAGCCGGTGGCCAGGACGGACGGCTGAACCATGCGGACCGGCATCAGGACGAAGACCGCGAAACAGGTTGCAAACTGCAGTCCGAATCCTGCTGCCACCTGGCGGAAGAGTGTCCCTCGCCGCCAGGCGACGAGCGGAAGAAAGCACCCGGGGTAGTACGAGAGGTAGATCCAGATCCACTCCGGTCGAAAAGGGACCAGGCGGTCTGGAAGCGTCTGGATCGAAAGGAACAGCAAGCCGTTCGCCGCGCGAAGCGCGTTCATCCGCGCGATCCCGAGAAATCCCGCGCTGCAGAACAGCGTGAGCCCGAAGGCCCACAGCAGCTTCTCGCGGATGGAAACCTCCACCGCGAACGGGCGGGACGGTGCGTCTTCGCTTGTCATTCGTCGAGGGGGGCTGGGCCGAGAATGCTCGTTCGCCCGGACCGCTAGTTTTCCGAGGACAGCCAGGCAAGGACTGCGTCGAGCTGACGGTGACCGGGGAGCTTTCGGAGGATCCCCTGGACAGTGTTGCCAACGGTCACGGCCTCGTTCCGGAGCGCCCCGGAGATGGCGGACAGAGGCATGCGGGAAGCCAGGAGCATCAGCACGTCCCTCTTTCTCGCGGTCAGCGTAGGCAATCCACGCCGCACACCGGTTCGCGTCCGCGTTCGACTGCCGATAATGCTACGCGTCTTCCCCGGGCAATTCCAGAACTCACGGGCGCGGGGATCACTGCCTCGAAGATTCGGCTGATAGGGAATTCTATCGCGGCCCGGGCGAAGCGCTGCCCGGTTAGGGCGGCGGAGAGTGGCGCTGAGGCAACCGCCCTCTCCACGCGACGAAGGCGACGGCCGCCGTCCAGGTCGGGAACAGATCCACGCCCGGGACGAGCTCGGCCACGAATGCTGGCAGGAAGGCCCAGTGACGGCCGAGCAATGCGACCATGGCGAGGGCGACCGCGACGTCGAGCGCATCCTCGAAAGGGGACAGGACGCCCTCCGAAAACAGCGGCAGCAGGAGGAACTGGATGGTGTCCGCAAGGACCGCCACCGCCAGGGCCACGCCCGTGCGCACGCGCCGGGCTCGGCCCTCAAGGGTGAGCGGTACTGCCTGGGGCGTTGACATCATGGAGTGCCTGCTTATTCACCGGGCGCGCCCGGACAGGATACAGAAAGGCCGAAGACGAATCTCCTCCTCGCCGGCTTCTCCGCGGACAACCCGGGAAGGCACGTGGATCTGTGGTGTGGTCCGCCGAAGATGAAGAGCGCCCAGACTGCTGAGATCTTGGTGCCGAAAGAGGGAGTCGATCCTTCACGTCCCCGAAGGGACAGGGGATTTCAAGGCAGTGAAGAGAGGGCGGCGAATCGAGGTTTTCTAAATTCGTCGCGATTTGCCGTTTCCGAGGAGTACGAGAAGTGGCGTAAAGCCCGAGGGTTAGGGTGACCCAGATGGATGCCTGGGCGCGATGCGTCACACGTCTTCTGGGAGCTCCTCGCGACGAAGGAGCCGATGGCCCTCGAACACGGTCAGCACATCGATGGTATTCGACGTCCGGCGGTAGACGATCCTGTAGTGGTTCACGACGAGTTCCCGCAAACCGCTACCGGGGATCTCGGGCAATTTGCGTCCGCGATCGGGATGCTTGGCGAGCGCGTCGCCGCGAGCCACCAGTTTGTCGATCAGGTTCGCCGCTGCCTCGGGGCGGTCGCGCGCGATGAATTCCTCGATCTCTGCCAGGCGCTCCCACGCCTGTTCGGTCCAGACGACCTTCATGCCCGAGCGCGGTCCGCGCGGCGCATCCGAATTCGCTTTCTGAGCTCCGCGGTGTCAATCACCCTTCCCGCTTCGGAGTCTGCCAACCCCGCCGTGATCGACTCGAGGAACCGCTGCCGCTCTTGAATCCGGTCAAACTCCCTCGGCGACACCAGCACTCCCGCCGGTCGACCGTTCTGGGTGATGACCATCGGCTGACCCGACTCCGCGAGGCGCTTGAGGAACTTCGTCGCCTGGGCCTTGAATTCGCCAAGCGGTACGATCCCATCGGAAACTTGGACTTCTTTCAAGTCAACCTCCTGTTCGATAACGGACTAAATATAGACCGAATACGATCTTCCGGCCAGGAGAATAGGGGATGCTATCGCGGCCCGGGCGGAGCCGCTGTTGTCCTGCTGCCCGGGCCGGTTGATAATGCTGCGCTCCGGCCAACGCGATGAGTCTACGCAAGCCCTTTCTCGAAGCCCTTGACGAGAGGATCTTCCTCTTTGACGGAGGGATCGGCACCGAGCTCTACAGCCGCGGTGTGTTCGTCAACCGATGCTTCGACGAGCTGTCGCTTTCCCGGCCGGATCTCGTGCGCCAGGTTCACGCCGACTACGTGGATGTCGGGGCCGACGCGATCGAGACGAACACCTACGGCGCCAACCGGGTGAAGCTGGCGAAATATGGTTTTGGCGAGCAGACGGCGGCCATCAACCTGGCCGCCGCGCACATCGCGCGGGAAGCGGCCG
>Ga0315273_10007278_pt1 | contig 13858 bp, 13 predicted proteins | sample YL17G02_0_MG_FD_205753 | JGI IMG/M metagenome (GOLD analysis project Ga0315273, IMG submission 205753) | Sediment microbial communities from Yellowstone Lake, YNP, Wyoming, USA - YL17G02_0 | ecosystem: Environmental > Aquatic > Freshwater > Lake > Sediment | place: USA: Wyoming | collected... | reverse complement strand
AGTCGGTAATGTTTAAAGCATATGGTGGGCCAGCTTCGGGACGGGATTCCGGTATGTATTGCCAATCATGGGTTGTATAAACGATTTTTGTCCTGTCTGGGGAAAATGCCGCATCCCATATTGGTACTTGAGGAGTTTTGGCTTTGGTTACTTTGCCGGAAGCCACATCCAGAATATACATCCCAGTAGGCGTGGCTTCACTGTCAGTCGTCGGAAGTAAATAAATTTTTGTGTCATCCTTTGACCAGGCAGCAGGATTGAGCCGAAAGGGCCCCAAATTGTCGGTTATGTATGTGGCGGTATCGTCAATGATCAATCTGGGATTTGTGCCGTCGCTATTCACCGTCCATAATTGACGGTTAGTTAGAGCAAAAGCAATTTTAGTGCCATCGAAAGATATTGTCGGCGATTCCAAATAACTGTCACTGTCATTAAAAGTCATTATTTCTTTTGGTTCTGTTCCTTTGTCGCTGATCCAGAGCCCCTCTTTTGACGTATAAATTATTTTTCCTGTTCCGGTATGTATAGCATAGTTGCTCCCATATCCGGGTATTTCTGCGATCACAATTTTTGATTCCCCGTTTAGATCGGAAATGATTAGCTCCCCTGATTCTGACACAGGTGCTTGGCTATAGCTTGGAATATATGTATTGCCAACATTATTTATCACATGTAAATCATCAACAAATTTGCTCGTTTGAGAGTCCATAAAGATTATTAAACAATAGATAGCGCATGCATCAATAGTTAAAATAACCATGCCCGCAATCATGATTTTCGCCCAAGGCGGGATTTTTTTAGGTTCGTTTGGCGGAGGGACAGTTTGTTTATTTGGGTCTATTTCCATTGATTTTGCTTAATAATAAAGTGGATACCGCGCTAATTTTATGATAGCATAAAATAACAATCGGAGGAAGCTTTAACATCAAAAATCCTGTCAAGCGTCTACGAGGGTAGGCGCAGCGGCTATTAAAACGATTTTGTTTCGCCCGCCGTAGCGCGAGTGTAGTATAAAGGCTATTATGCCACCCTTCCAAGGTGGAGATGGCGGTTCGATTCCGCTCACTCGCTCCAAGATTTGACTTAAGATAAATTCATTGTCATGAGGGGCCTATATAAAGTTGGGAAATTGAAACTCTGGCAAAAATATTGTGATAGCCAACGGATAAAACATCCGCTTATTTATCTTTTCTGGGAATGCTCTTTGAGGTGCAATCTTTCATGTCAGCATTGCGGGAGTTCTTGCAGCCCGGAAAGAATTGATAAGGATGAGCTCACCACAGAGGAAATAAAGGATGTATTTCGTACCATTGCCGAAGATTTTGATCCGAAAAAGATAGTAATTGCTGTGACGGGTGGCGAACCGCTCCTAAGAGAAGATATTTTTGAAGTGATGGGATATGCTAACAAATTAGGTTTTTCTTGGGGAATGGTAACGAACGGTACTTTGATTACTCCGGGAATTATTAATCAAATGAAAGAAGCAAAAATGGCCACAATATCAGTCAGTTTGGATGGTCTGGAAGAAAATCATAATTGGCTCAGGCGCAATAAGGGCGGTTTTAAGAAAACCAGCAATAACATCAGATTGCTTACCTCTTCCAGATGTTTTGATACAGTAGAAATTATTACCTGCGTTAATCAGAAGAATCTTAATGAATTAAATAAAATTTATGATTTATGCAATGATTTAGGAGCAGATAGATGGCGAATGTTTACTATTGCTTCCGTGGGAAGAGCTAAAAACAATTCTGAACTGTTTTTGGATAGACAGCAGCTCAATGATTTGTTAAAATATATTCAAGATAAGCGCAAAGAAAAAAAGAGTAAACCAAAAGTTGGTTTATGCGATGAAGGATTTTTCGGGTTAGAATATGAGGGTGAGGTAAGAGATCAATTGTTTTATTGCTGGGCCGGTATTCACGTGGGAGGCATACTCTATAACGGGGACATAGCCGCTTGCCCGATTTTGCCAAGAGAATATGCGCGGCAAGGCAATATAAGAGGAGATAGATTTTCTGAAATTTGGAATAATAAGTACGAATTATTTCGCGATAGAAATTGGAGAAAATGCGGAGATTGTAAAGATTGTTCTTGGTGGGAATTTTGCGAAGGCAACAGCCTGCATTTATGGAATTTCGCTGAAGCTAAATTAGAATTATGCAGTTATAATTTAATTAATAAAGAAGGAGAAAAATAATATGAGCAAAATTTTCAAAAAATTAAAAGGATTTTGGAATACAATTGTATTCGGTCTACTCTCTTTGGTATTTGTAAATGAAGCAGGGTCATCATACGCCGTGCCTGATTATGGGGTGTCCCGACCAACGCCCACGCTGGTAAAACTACTTCCCTTTATTGCCGGCTTATTCCTAATTTTTGTTATTGCGCCAGCAGTAGGTCTGATCTGTTACCGCAAACGCGGAGAAATTAAAAAATGGCCCAGCGTTAACGTATGGATTCTGGTAGCGTTGTTAATTAATATTTTTTTCTTGGCCGCGATATTTTATTATTTACGTACCGGGTACGGTTGGTTTTAATTGTTTAGCGGTGAGCGGGTGAAAAGTGAAGAAGGTTACGTAATTCCCTCAAAATTACTCGTCTCGCCTTTGCCGCCGATGCTAAAATTTCTGACGAATTTTTGATAAACAGGTTCAAGCGAAATCGTAAATATACTCCAATATTTGACTTTCGGATTTTTGACTGCGCTTATACATATCGCAAATAGCCTACTCTAACCCGCTATTTACTAACAGTCGTTGACAGGCGGCTGTTTTTTGTTAAAATGGAAAATCTTGGGAGTGTTCTTTTTTGCCGGGCGCGATAATTAACAGAAGGAGGTTTCCATGCCAGCCCAGATATGGAAATGCTTTAGAGACGGTTGCGAGCGGCCGGTTGAGTTTGTTCTTACAATTTCCGATGAGCAGGAACGGTCTCTGGATATATTGAAAAGTTGTTTGGGATGTTTGAACGGCGAAGCTTTCCAAGAGTTGTTCGAGTGTAAGTACGACAGGCCGGTCGTGCATGTGACCGTAACCGTGTTTCCGTTCCCCGAGGCGGCGCAATAAAAGCGCCGTCTTTTTATTGACTTTGCCCGATAAGGGCGCTAAGCTGGAATATAGTAGCTACTCTTGACAGGTAGTATCAGTTATGGTATGATACTTAATCCCCAATATGAGGGGATTTTTTGTTGGCTTTTTTGGCTTCTTTAAGCCGTATATCGTAAAAGCTAACGTATCTTATGAAAAAAATTACCACCATTTTTAAGCGCCTTTTCTTAGGGCTTGGCACTAAGCCCTGGCCGGCTTATCTGGTGCTGGCTGGTTTGGGGCTGCAGACGGTTTATTTAACCGCGCCTGTGGTCGTGGCTCAAAGCCGCTCCCCTCTTGATTATTCGCTGGTAGCTTTGCAGCCGATTGCCAATCCTAATTGGAAGGACACTTTAACCGTTTCTGATGTTGGCTATTCAATCTTTCAGAACAATATTTTTGTTCAGGCGTTTTTTACGCCGAATGTCAGCAATGATAAAAAAACGGATATCAGACCCGTTAAGATAATAGCGTCAATCGGAACGGTAATTGATAAAAGAACGGTCATTGTGACTGCTTACTCCAGCACGCCTGACCAGACCGATTCCACGCCTTTTATCACGGCCAACGGTGCCTATGTTTATGACGGCTTGGTGGCCTGTAACTTCTTGCCTTTCGGAACCAAGGTTAAATTCCCCGAAATTTACGGCAACAAAATCTTTATGGTTGAAGACCGCATGGCCACATACAACAGCCACAAAATAGACATCTGGATGCCTTCACGCGAACTGGCCTTACAATTTGGCGTGAAGCGTCTGGCAGTAGAGGTTGTGAAGTAAACCCCTTTTTAACGGGGTAAACTTAATTCAATGGCCGTCGTAATTTTCCACGAAAATTTATGCGGTCAAGAAAAAACCGTCCCACATTTTGCGGGGCGGTTTTAGTTTTTAGAAAGCGAACGTCTTGGCGCCGATGTCTGTGCGGAAGTACTTATGCCGAAAATAGATTGCGTGAGCAGCCGTTATGGCAAGTTGGCGCGCAGCGGTTAATTCTTTGCGGAAAGCGGTCGCGCAAAGCACGCGGCCGCCGGAAGTTATGTATCCGCCATCGTTGCTGTTTTTGGTGCCGGCATGAAAAATCACAACCTCTGGGAAGCGTTCGGCTAGTTCTATGCCGTAAATCGGAAACCCGGTTTCGTATTGTCCCGGATAGCCGCCGGAAGCCAGCACCACGCAAACCGCGTAGCCCTCGTGCCATTCAATCTTGATTTTGGCAAGCGCTCCCTCAAGGCACGCTGCCAAAATTTCAAGCAAGTCAGTTTTGAGCAGCCGCATATAAACCTGTGTTTCCGGGTCGCCGAATCGCGCATTGAACTCAAGAACTTGCGGTCCCTGCTCGTTGATTTTCAGGCCGGGGTAGAGGCAGCCGACAAACGGGTTGCCGCATTTGGTAAGTTCAGCAAGTGCCGGCTCTGTGATATATTCTTTTGCGTATGCCAGCATTTTTTCTGTTATCCATGGCACTGGCGCATAAGCGCCCATGCCGCCGGTATTTGCGCCGCGGTCTCCGTCTAAAGCGGCCTTGTGGTCTTGTGAGGGCGGCAGTAAAACCGCGGTTTTACCGTCGCAAAAGGCGTGGATAGAAATTTCCGGTCCTTCCAGATGTTCTTCAACAATCACTTCGCGACCAGCATCGCCGTGGACGCGGTCAACCATAAGTTCTCGCAGAGCCGTTTCAATGGCGGTTTCGGTTTTGCAAACATAGACGCCTTTTCCCTTGGCCAGCCCGCTGGCTTTTATGACAACGGGCACGCCGTGGTGTTTGGCGTTGCGCAGGGCTTCTTCGTGGTTGCTAAATATGCTGAAAGGCGCGGTTGGGATGTCGGCTTGACGCATTAAGCGTTTGGCGTAGGCCTTGGACCATTCAATTTTTGCCGCTTCTTTGGTCGGCCCGAAAATTTTCAGGCCGTTCGCTTGAAAAGCATCAACGATGCCGAGCGCCAGCGGATTATTTGATTGGACCACGGTTAAGCCAACTTTGTTTTTTTTGGCGAAACGTATCAGGCCTCTTATGTCCGTTGCGCTAATTTGTACGTTTTGCGCCAGCGCTTCTGTGCCTCCGTTTCCCGGAGCCGCAAAAAGGTTGCCGATACTTGATGATTGCGCCAGTTTCCACAAAAGCGCGTGTTCTCTGCCCCCGCTGCCAACCACCATCACATTTGTTCGCATAATGCCCTCCTTAATGTGAAAGAACTCAAGTAGTAATATAAACCGTTCGATAGTTTACTTTAACAAATTTTTAATAAGTGTCAATTTCGTCAGCCAAAATTTTTTGTGAAAACTTAAGCGGTCAAGAAAAAACCGCCCCGCAGTTTGCGGGGCGGTTTTGGGTTGTGCTCTATTCTGAAAATAGTTCGAACGCATTTCACCGCCTGCGGCGGCGACGGCCAGCCCCCCCAAAAAAATTTGAGCGGCTTCGCTGCGATCTTTGACAATTTTAAGTTTTTCTATGAGTTAATCATAACTCATTTCAGAAAATTTTTCAATAAAAAGTGATTGAAAAATTTATGCTTTGCCTGCCCGCCTCTGGAGGGGCGGCAAATTTTTAAGTCCTTTTACAAAAAGAAAAAGCCCCTTTTGGATTTTTCGTCATTGACGAATTCCGCAAGGGGCATAGATGTGAAGAGGGATGATTTTACGATGCGAGATTTGTTGTCAATCTTCAAGAGTGCGGCGGATTCGTATCTTCTTCGCCTTCCTCTCTATTCTCCCCAAAATATACCCCAATATCATTTCTAAATAGCCCGGTTAAACAACCGATGCCAATAACAACCGCAGCAGCGATGAAAAACAACGAAAACCAAAATATCTTCTGGTGCAAAATATCCACTTTCGAGTCAAAGCACATATGTGCAATGACCAACCAAACAATCATACAAACAACACCAAATATCCCCGCAACGACTTTTCTTTCCGCAGAAACAGCTTCTCCTCTTTTCATTGCAGCACCTCCCTTGTTCTGGTTGCTAAACACGATAATTTCAAAGACCCATCCACCGCACCATTTTAATCATAAAGCTACCCAAACCAGCTTGACCCTCCTTTAACTTTAATATAAATTACAATAAACCAAAGAAAAAAACAAGGTTAAAACAAAAACAAAAAACAGAAATTCCCCAGAATTTCCGTAACAAACAAATAGCATGAAAAAATTTTCTTTTACCTTGAATTAAATTCAAAACAAAACCGCCAATTGATTTTTTCGCCCAAAATTCCTTACGATTTGGTCGCCGAGCGAAGTGAGGCGAGCCAACGAAATTTGACTTTTCCTTACTGGTGCTCGGGGCGAGAATCGAACTCGCACGGCTATTTTTGTGCCGCCGGTGGGAGTTGAACCCACATGCCTTTTGGGCGCGACATTTTAAGTGTCGTGCGTATGCCAGTTCCGCCACGGCGGCATGATTATTTAAGATTTTCGCGCAGCATCATTTTTAATTGCCTATGAGGCCGGGGGGAGAATTGAACTCCCGTATAAGGGTTTTGTCCCGCTGCGCGGGATCTCGCGTAGCGAGACAGACTTCGTCGGCCTCTTTATGAGGCCGGGGGGAGAATTGAACTCCCGTATAAGGGTTTTGCAGACCCTCGCCTTACCACTTGGCTACCCGGCCTTAATTATATTTCTCTTTTAATATTTCTTTTTGCTGGTGAGTTTTCAAGAATTTTTCGTATAGCATAGCTTCGCTGCGTGAGCCAAATTCTTTATGTCCCAATATCTTCCATGGTCGATACGCTTTCGTCGACCTCACTCGTCCTTCGTTATGGGCCCGAATCCTTTTATGCAGGTCAGCCGTACTCCCGACATAAAAATCATTGTTGATTGAGCTTTTCAGAGCATATGTGTGATATCTCATAAACGTGTTTTGTCCCGCTGCGCGGGATCTCGCGTAGCGAGACAGACCCTCGCCTTACCACTTGTCCCGCTACGCGGGATCTGGCGTAGCCAGAGCTACCCGGCCTTACTCTGTTTTTATTATAACCGTTAGCTCTTTTTTATCAATCGTTTTTGCGCGCTAAGGCCTTTATTTTTTCCACTATTTCCTGCGCCGAGAGATCGCTAGTAAAACCGGCAGCCAAAGCGTGGCCGCCGCCGCCGAAAGCCCGCGCGATTTCCGCCACATTTATTTGCCGGTCGGCTTGGCTGCGCAGCGTGCCGTCAATGTGGCCGGGCGTTTTTTCGGTCAGCAGTACGGCCAAGCGTGCCTGCGGCACGGCGCTTAAAATACTGATAGCGTTTGAAGTTCGAAAATCAGTGCCGATTTCGTTCAGCGTCCGATAGTCAATAAAAGAAAAAGCCAAACCGGTTTGTTCATCAATTTCAAACTGGGTGAAGAGTCTTTTGTAAAGATTGAGCTCGGTGGGCCAATTGTTTTGTGCGATGTTCTTGGCAATCTTTGGCAAGGAAGCGCCTTTGAGCAGCAGCGCGCTGACTATCTGAAGGGTCTGGGGGTTGGTGTTGGGATGGCGGAATCCGCCGGTATCGTCAAAGATGCCGCAAAGCAGGCAGAGGGCGATTTCGGGATTAATGCCGATGCCTAAAAAATTGAGAAAAAAATAAATAAGTTCCGAAGTGGAAGAAAGGTCGCTGTCGGCGACGGCTAACCCGACGTGGCGGCCGACAAGGTGGTGGTCAAAAGTCAACGACGGAAAAGCCGGGTTGGGATATTGTTCAGGTAGGCGCAGGCGGTCAACGCTGCCGTAATCCAGGCCGATGACCGAGTCGGCGTTTGGACCGGCAAGCGCGCTTTTTATTTGGTCGCTTTCGGGCAAGAATTTCAGTTCCGGCGGCGCGCCGGTGGCGCAGAAAGCCGTGATGTTTTTGCCGATTTTTTCCAGCCCTAGTTTCAGCGCCAGCATCGAACCGATGGCATCGCCGTCAGCGTCAATATGAGTTGCCAAAATTATATTCGTGGCGCGCTCAATAATTTTTTGAGCTTGAGGAAATTTTCCCGTGGCTGGAGTCATAAAATTACTTTTCATTTTTTAATTTTTCGAGCAATATTTCCACTTTTTGGCTTTCCGACTCCTGCGAGTTTAAGACAAACCTGATTTTGGGCACCGGTCGCATCAGCAGTTTTTTATTCAGCAGTTGCTGGATTGAAAAGATGTGGCGGGAAAGTTTTTTGAGCGCGGTCTCGCTTTTGTTGGCTGGAAAAATGCTAAAGGTGACGGTCGCGTGGTGCAGGTCTTGTGAGGTTTCAACCGACAAAATCGTCAGCAAAACGCCCGAACCGAAATCCTCCTCGGCAAAGATAATTTTGCCCAGTTCCTGTTTGATGAGTTCGTTGATTCTTTCAACTCTGCGCAGATATATAGCGACCCTAATTTACGAATGACACCCGAATTACCCGAATACGATATCGCGTTTTTTATTCGGGACATTCGGGTGAAAATTCGGGACATTCGGGCCGTTTCTTAAAGTTCTCGTTTTGTCTTCTCTTCAATAAACGTCTCCAAGATGTCGCTTTTTTCTATTGGCGTTTCGCTGTCTATCTGCAAGCCGCCTTCCTGGTCTTTGGTCAGTTCATTAACGTCAGCCTTTTTATGTTGCAGCTGCAGGATTTTGCCGGCGCCGATTTTTTCTTCGTTGCGCAAAATAGCAAATTGCGCGCCGCGCTCCAGCTTTCCGCTGGTCACCCTTCCGCCGACAATCTGATTACGGCCCGCGGTTTTGAAAGTTGCTAAAATTTTCAGCTTACCCAAAACTACTTTGCTAATTCCAGGTTTCAAGAGGACGGAGGCGTCTTGGCGGATGTTTTGGATGAGTTCATAAATTATCGGCGAGTAAGCAATTCTGACCTTGTCTCTTTCGGCCAAAATATCGGCGGCCGGCTGGCTTTTGACGCGGAAGCCGTAAATACGGGCTTTGGCCGAAGCGGCCAGTTTTACGTCATTTTCCGTGATATCGCCCACTTCGGCTTTGATAACGCGTAAAATTATTTCTTCCTGCGGAATTGATTTCAATGTTTCGCCGAGCGCCTCCAACGAACCAAAAACATCGGCTTTGATGATCAAATTGAAAACTCTCTGCTCGGGGCCGATTTCCAGAATCACGGCCGGTTCTCTTTTGCGTTTTTCCTGTTGGGCTTTAATTTCCGATTTGTTTCTGGCTTCTTTCAGGGACGGCATAGTTTGCCATTCCTCCCCTACCGGCGGCACGTGGGCAAAGCCGGTAATCAGTACCGGAGTTGAGGGCGTTGCTTTTTCAATCGCCTTGCCTAAAAAGTTTTCCATAATTTTTATCGCGCCAAAAGTTGATTCGCTGGCCGCGATGTCTTTTCTATTGAGCGTGCCTTCTCTGACAAGCAAGGTGGCAGTCGCGCCGCGCTGCGGGTCAAGCCGCGATTCAATCACAATGCCGCTGGCCGGTTTATCGTAGTCGGCGGTCAGGTTTTCCATTTCTGCCACAAGCAATATTATTTCCAGCAATTCGTTGATGCCAAGGCCCGTTTTAGCCGAAGTCAAAACCGTCGGTACTTTGCCGCCAAGCGATTCCACCAAGACATTATTTTGCGCCAGTTCTTTTTTTACTTTTTCTGGCAGAGCAGCTGGTTTATCCATTTTATTTATTGCGACAATCACGGGCAGTCCCAGATGCAAAATGAGATCAGTCGCTTCTTTAGTTTGCGGCTTGATTCCTTCATCGGCCGCGACAACGAGCACCGCGATATCGGCAACCTTAGCGCCGCGCGAGCGCATAGCAGAAAACGCTTCGTGCCCGGGAGTGTCAATGAACGTGATTTTGCGACCCGCGGGTGCAAAATCATCCTTCGCCCCGCCGTTTGCGGGGCGAAGGATCTCGCCGTGTTCAATTTGGTAGGCGCCGATATGCTGGGTGATGCCGCCCGATTCTTTTTCAGCCACTTTGCTTTTGCGGATGTAATCCAAAAGGCTCGTTTTGCCGTGGTCCACATGGCCTAAAATGACCACGACGGGTGGCCGGGGGTGAGGGGAGTTTTGATTGTTTTGTTTGGTGTTTGCCATTTGAATAAAAAATCAGCGCTTAGTTTCTTTTATTCTTGTTTTTTGTTTATTTTGTCTGCCGATTCTTTGGTTGCTATTTCAATCGCTTTTTTTTCTTCTTCCGTCAGCGGGTATTTTGATTGTCCGTTTTCAATCGGTTTAGTATACACTCGGTTGCCCTCTCTGGCGAATAAGCTGGAAAGGGTGAAGCCGTTGTTGCGCGCGTCCAGAAAAGCGATGGCAAAGCTTTGGTCGCCGCCCGTGTCTTTGAAGGGATTAAATCTAATCACGCCGATTTTCTGGATGCTATGCTGCGTGATTTTTTCCAGATTTTTGCAGAATTTTTCTAGCTCTTTGAGGTCTCGTTCGTTTTGCCGCAGCCGCTTTATCTGTTCATAAATCACGCCTTCCAAATCCGCGGCTTTGGTGCCGCGAAACATGATGGCGATTTTTTTGCGCGTCTGCCAAACCTGCCAATGCAAAGTTAAATTCCAGGCTAAAAAAACCACGGCCACCAAAATAATAAGGCCAAGCAAGGGGTTATTTGCAAAAACGCTAAAAAATGACGCAAGCATAATAACTTATTGTATAAGATTCTTGTGATTAAGTAAATCCCCACACCACTAATTTCCGTCCGTAGTGTTCTGGCGTGGGGGCGTCCAGCATTCTGCGTGGTGTTGGGCAAATGACGGAAAATAAAAAAAGCGCCGAAGGAGCTTCGACGCACGAGGAGATAGCAGTAAAAATGTTTTATTCAACCTGCGCAAAAAGCACCACGTAGTTTTTGCCGTAGGCCTTGGCGCATTTGGGACAGGTAGTGTAGGAAAAATAGAATTTTTTGAGCGTTTTGTTTTTAGCCTTTACGTATTCGCTCATTTCTTTTGCCCATTTGCCGGCGCTTTTATAGGGTCCTTCAAAAACCTTTGTCAAAAAAGTGCCGGAAAGCGCGGCCATTTGCGCGCCCGGCACCTCTTTTGAAACATCAATATATATATCGGAACCCCAGAGGGATTTTTCGTCTGTCAGCATTAACTGATATGGCGGCTGGGCGTTTGCTTTTTCAATCAGCGCAAGATTCTTCATTATCTTCCTGCCCATATTAAGCGGAATATGGCAAAAACTTGCCACGTGGTCTTTGACAAAGATTTTATTGTTCCACGTTATCTCTTTATCTTGCCAGGTTTCGGGATCAAATGGCCGGCAGCAGCCGGTCGGCTGGACGGGATTTTGATTTGCCATAAATTTTTGTCAGTTAATTATCTATTTTTAATTTTAACAATTTGAAGTTTTTAATTGCGTTAAGTATAGCTCGATTAAGCAAATTTCTCAATAATTTTTGAATGGAAAAATTCGCTGGCTTTGACGACAAATTCTTTTTCTAAAATCTAACAAGAAAAGTCCACCATGGTCTTTTCGTTTCCTTAACTTCGCCGTTAGTCGCATCCACTGTCATTTGGACATTGAGGCGAACGGGGATAAAGAAAAACAGTTTCCCATTTTTTGTAGCCGTAACTTTGTAAGTTTGTTCTTTTGTCTGGAACGAAATACTATTAACCTGTTCTGCGCGATTTTCTTCCAGTAGTTTCTCGGTGATTTTAGAAGCATCAAGAATATCTTCTGGTTTTAAACTGTATGAATCGAACGAACTACCCCAAAACGACCGCACAATTCCTTCTATTTTTTGATTGACCGAAAAAGTATCGCCAATGTTTACTTTGTCTTTGCCAATAAAAATTTTCTTCATACTACCAGCCGGATACATGTTCTCGCAGGTATTAAAATTAGTTTCCCCGCTAATATAGGAAACCGAAGTTATATTGATATCGAGATAATATCGCGCAGGGTGACGAAGCTCCGTGTCTGTCGGGCATCCATAAGGTTCTTCCAAACAGGGTTCATTGTAAGCATCTTTGAAAGTAACAGATTTTATCACGCCGGTAATCTGACAAATAGGAGTAGGCACTGGGGGAGAAGCAAAAACCGGCGTATAGCTTAAAATAACCATGCCTACAAAAAACAAAACGAGACATTTAATTTGTTGTTTCATATTTTTTATTATGTATTATAAAATTAATTTAATTATTAAAATTAGGAGAGTCCGCTTCTGGCGCGGCGGGTAACCAGCGTCAAAATTCGCCGCCATTCTTCGCTGGTCTTGATATTTTTCTTTTTCTTCGATGTTTCCCGCTCCGGCATTTAAGATCTTCATAGTCATGCGCGATATTACAGAACTTTATCTCAGTAAAAAGTAAATTAAAATCAGCGCGGCCAAGAATATGCGATAATAGCCAAATGGCTTGAAATTGCGGCGCTGGATGTAATTTACAAAAAATTTGACGACTGCCAAGGCAGCAAAAAAAGCAGTTATGAAACCAACTGCTAAAATTATAAATTCAGCGGTGCTCATTGTTAAACCGTGTTTAAGCAAGCTCCAGCCGGAGGCCGCGACCATGGTCGGAATGGCCAAGAAAAAAGAAAATTCCACGGCCGCGCTTCTAGATGTGCCAAGAAGTATTGCGCCAATAATGGTTGCAGCTGCGCGCGATGTCCCCGGAATCATTGATAAACACTGAATTAAGCCGATGTAAAAAGCTGTTTGCAGCGGTATTTCGGAAACGGAATTAAAACGGGAATTGCCGCGGTTTTTTTCAATGAGAATTAAGATGATGCCGCCTATAAACAAAGCGGCGGCAACTACCCAAGGATTAAACAATTTTTCCTCAATTATCGAGCCAAAAAGAGCTCCCAAAAAAATCGCCGGTATAACTCCCACTATCATTTTTGACCAAATTCCCAGCGCGGTTTTTGTTTGCGTCTGACCTTTGCCAAATGGCCAAAGGCGCTGTCGGAAATAGACTACCACCGCCAAAATTGCGCCCAGCTGTATCACAATGTCGAACATCGCGGTGAAAGATGTGCTGAAGCTAATCCACTGATTTACCAAAATCAAATGACCGGTTGAGGAAATCGGGAGAAATTCCGTTATTCCCTCAACTGCGCCAAGAATAATTGCTTTAATAATGCCAGTGGGCACAGGTTTTATTTAAGTTTTCCAACTGGCGGAAGAGGTGAGATTCGAACTCACGAGAGGATTGCTCCTCTACGGCTTTTTCTCGACCCCGTAAGAAAGCGGAGGGTGGAGGATTTGAACCTCCGAAGAGATTGCTCCCTTACCGCATTTCGAGTGCGGCCCATTCGGCCACTCTGGCAACCCTCCGCTTTTCTACGGGGCGGGGCCGCGCTTTCAACCGCTCGGCCACTCTTCCAAAATTTTTTGAAAAATATTGATGTTAGTTTTGTGTTTCTGTAATGCGAAGTACGTCAGCTTGACTGAAGATTAAATTGGTGGACCTAGCGGGACTCGAACCCGCGACTCATCCATGCCATGGATGCGTGTTACCACTATACCATAGGCCCTCATATGATTAATCTAAATTTTGTAAACGCTTACCCGAAACTTAAAATCTATAAAATATAAAGCGGCTTAATCTTACAAAATTTTTTTGTTTTGGTCAAAAATTTTCCGTTGCTCGTGAAACTGATTTTTCAAAAAATAAATTTTTTAATTTCTTTTTCTAATTTTTCTATAGAATCAGTTTGGCAATTATAATTGATTGTATTGATGCCAAACTTGGTGAAGCCTTCAATGTTTTCTGACATATCGTCAATATAAATAATCTCATTCGGTTGGCAGTCGCTACGGGCTAAAGCTTCGCGGTAAATTTTTTCCTCCGGTTTTCTGGCTCCGACGCGGAAAGAAAGGACGCAATTTTTATCGGCAAAATTATCGGCAATTATCGGCAATTGGAA
>Ga0315273_10007277_pt1 | contig 13859 bp, 8 predicted proteins | sample YL17G02_0_MG_FD_205753 | JGI IMG/M metagenome (GOLD analysis project Ga0315273, IMG submission 205753) | Sediment microbial communities from Yellowstone Lake, YNP, Wyoming, USA - YL17G02_0 | ecosystem: Environmental > Aquatic > Freshwater > Lake > Sediment | place: USA: Wyoming | collected... | reverse complement strand
CCGTGGCCCTGCTGGCCAGCGCCATCCCCGCCTTCCGGGCGGCGCGCATCGACCCGATCAGAGCCCTGAGGGGCGAGTAGCCGATGCTCCAGGACCTCCGGTACGCGCTTCGTGGCCTGGCGAAGGCGCCGGGACTGGCGGCCGTGGTGGTCTTCTCCCTGGCGCTCGCCATCGGAGCGAACACGACCGTCTACGCCTGGCTGGAGTCGTTCGTGCTCCGGCCGATTCCGGTGGCTCGGTATGCCGACCGGATGGTCTGGATCAACACCCGCGCCCCCAATGGCGACGAATGGTCGGTGAGTTACCCGACACTCAAGGACTGGGAGCGAGGCTCGCATACCACCGACGGCCTGCTGGCCTACAACTTCCTGCAGGTGAATCTCCGGGCGGATGGCGAGTCGGACCGCGCCTGGGCCAGCCCCGTCACCGGCAACTACTTCGACCTGCTCGGCGTGCGCGCGGTGCGCGGCCGGACCCTCCTGCCTGACGAGGAGGGCGCCGCCACCCCGGTCGCCGTGCTCAACTATGACTTCTGGCAGCGGCGCTTCAAGGGCGACCCCGCGATCCTCGGCAAGCAGGTCCTGCTCAACGGCAACGCCTTCACGGTGGTGGGCGTCGTGGAACCGCGGTTCAGCAGCACCACCGCCGGGCTCAGCTTCGACCTCTGGGTTCCGATCACCACGATTCCACTGCTGATACCGGGCAACCCCCTGAAAGAACGCGGCTGGCAAACGTTCGAGGCCATGGCCCGGCTCAAGCCCGGGGTCACCTTCGAGCAGGCCCGCGCTGATCTGCAGGCCGTCGCCAAACGGGTGGCGGAGGAGAACAACCGACAGGAAGGGATCCTGGTCCAGCATCTCCACCAGCGCGGCGCCTCCAAGGCGCTACTCCCCGTCTTCGGCGCCCTGCTCGGGGTGACCCTGCTGGTGCTGGTCATCGCCTGCGCCAACATCGCCAACCTGCTGCTGGCGCGGGCGGGCGCGCGGAGCAAGGAAATCGCGGTCCGGCTCGCCCTCGGGGCCCAGCGCACCCGCATCGTCCGCCAGCTGCTCACCGAAAGCGCCGTGCTTGCCGTGTTCGGATGCGGGTTTGGACTCCTGTTTGCCTGGTGGGCACGGAACGGCATCAGTGGGTTCCTGCCACCGGCGCCGGTGCCCATCGTGATCGACGTGCACCTGAGTGGGCGGATTCTCGGGGTCGCGGTCGGGCTGACGGCGGTCACGACGATGTTCTTCGGCCTGGTGCCGGCGCTCCGCGCTTCGCGGCCAGACCTGGTGCCGGTGCTCAAGGACGAGGTCAGCGGCGTCGGCGTGTCGCGTTCGCTGCTCCGGAGCGGCCTGGTGGTCACCCAGATCTCGCTGGCGCTGGTCTCGCTGGTCTGTGCGGGGCTGTTCCTCCGCGCCCTGCAACGCGCCCAGATGGTTGACCCCGGGTTCCGGGAGCCGGAACGAATGCTGCTCCTGACCACCGACCTGTTCCTGGCCGGGTACAATGACTCGACCGGTCCGGCAGTCACCCTGCGCATCCTGGACCGCGTCCGGCAACTGCCGGGCATCCGCAGCGCGGCGCTGAGCGACTGGGCGCCGCTCGGCTTTGGCGGCAACAGCTCCCAGTCGGTGGAGGTGGAGGGCTACGCCCCGACCCGCGACGAGAACATGTCCTTCCACTATGCCCATGTGTCGGACGGATTCTTCGAAACCATGGGCTCGACGCTCGTGAAGGGACGCGTGATTGGACCGGACGACCGGGCCGGGACGCAGCCGGTGGCCGTCGTCAACGAGACGTTCGCGAACCGGTTCTTCAAGGGCCAGGATCCCCTCGGCAAGCGGCTCATGCGCGATCGCGATACGGCCGTCATCGTGGGTGTTGTGAAGGACGGGAAGTATTCGCAGCTGAACGAGGAGCCGTTCTCCGTCATCTTTCGCGCCCTGGCGCAGAACTACTCCGGCCGGCTCGAGTTGATCGTCCGCAGCAACACGGAGCCGAAGGCACTGGTACCGGTCATTCGTCGGGAGTTCGCCTCCCTTGACGCGAACCTGCCGTTTCTCGATCCCCGCACGATGACGGAGCAGATGAGCCCCTCGATGATCGTACAGCGGATCGGAGCCCGCCTGCTGGGCCTCTTCGGCGCGCTGGCGCTGCTGCTCTCGGCCATGGGCATCTACGGCGTGATGGCCTACACCGTGAGTCTCCGGACCCGCGAGATCGGGATCCGGGTGGCCCTCGGCGCGGCCCGGCAGAACATCGTGGGCCTGATCGTCGGCCAGAGCGCCCGACTGGCCGGGATCGGGCTCCTGATAGGGGCAGCGCTCGCGGTGGGCGCCGGCCGGCTGCTCCAGGGCATGCTCTTCGGCGTGCCGGCCGCGGACCCCCTCACCTTCCTGGTCATCGGGGCCCTGCTCTTCGTTGTGGCCCTGCTGGCCAGCGCTATTCCCGCCTTCCGCGCGGCGCGTATCGATCCGATCAAAGCCCTGAGGACGGAGTAACAGATGCTCCAGGACCTCCGCTACGCCTGGCGCTCGCTGCGCCGCACACCGGGATTCACGATCGCCGCCCTGCTCACCCTCGCCATCGGCATCGGGGCCAACGCGGCCATGCTCTCGGTGGTGAACGCGGTACTGCTCCGGAAGCTGCCCTATCCCACGGCCGACCGCATGGTGGTGATCACCCAGTACGCGCGACGCGGGGCGGGTTCGCTCGGGGAGGGTACCGACGAGGGCGTGTCGTATCCCAATTTTCTGGACTACCAGCGGAGGCAACGCACCTTCGAGCGGATCAGGCTGTACCGGTTCTGGCTTTCCAGCATCACGGATGCCGGGAACCCGGAGGCGGTCCTCAGTGTCAAGGTGTCGGCGGATTTTCTTCAACTCACCGGTACCCCGCCGGCACTCGGGCGCGACGTTAGCGCCAGCGACGACCAGCCCGGCGGGCCGAAGGTGGTGATCGTCAGTGATCGCATCTGGCGTCAGCGCCTCGGCGCGCGCCCGGACGCCCTGAACGGCAGCTTGCAGGTGGACGGCGAGGCCTACACGGTGATCGGGGTGATGCCGGCCGGTTGGCAGTTCCCCGGCGTGATCCCCTCCGGGGCGACGATCGACCTGCGGGACGTGGAGATCATGCTGCCAAACCAGGAGCAGCCGGCCGAAGCGGCTCGAGGCAATCAGAACTTCTTCGCCTTGGGGATGCTCAAGCCGGGGATCTCGACCTCCCAGGCGGCTGAGGATCTGGAACGGATCGCTCGGGAACTCGAAACCGAATACCCGAACCACAACAAGGGGCAGGGTGCGTCCGTCCGGTCGCTCCAGGAGGTAACCGTTGCACACATCCGGCCGACCCTGTTGGTGCTGCTCGGGGCCATCGGCCTGGTGCTGCTGGTCGCCTGCGCCAACGTCGCCAACCTGATCCTGGCCCGCGGCCGGTCCCGCGAGCGGGAGATCGCAGTCCGCTCGGCGCTCGGCGCCTCGCCCGGGCGGCTCACCCGGCAGCTGCTGACCGAGAACGCCCTGCTCGCCCTCAGTGGGGGTGGTTTGGGCCTCGCCGTTGCCTGGGTCGCCATTCGCGGGATGGTCTGGTTGCGGCCGGAGAACCTGCCGCAGGCAGCATCCCTTCGGCTCGACGCCGTGACGGTGGCCGGCGCACTGCTGCTCAGCCTGGTGACGGCTATCCTGGTCGGACTGGCGCCGGTGATTCGGTTCACCCGGCTGTCCGGGCGCTCGGCCCTAGGTGAGGGACCGAGGACCGCCGGCAGCTCCCCGGGGATGACACGCGCCCGACAGGTGCTGACCGTGGCACAGGTCGCCGTCTCGCTGGCCCTGCTCGTGGGGGCAGGCCTGTTGGGACGCAGCTTCCTACGGCTGCAACGGGTTGAGCTGGGCTTTGATCCGGGTGGAGTGATGACGGTCGGGACCATGCTGCCGCCTGGCCGCTATCCGTCGCCTTCGGCCGTGGTGAGCTTCTGGCAGCGAGTGATCGAACGCCTGAAGGACGATCCGGAGGTCAGTGCGGTCGCGGCCGTGAATGTGCTGCCGATGTCCGGGTTCGGGAATTCGGGCTCGTTTGCCATCCTCGGACGGGCGCCCTTCGAACCCGGCGAGGCGCCTGACGCGGCCGTGCGGTACATCACCCCCGACTATTTCCTGGTCCTGGGCATCCGAGTCATTGCGGGTCGGGCCTTCGTCGAGACCGACGACTCCGCCTCGACGCCTGTCGTGATCATCTCAGAATCCATCGCCAGGAAATTCTTCCCCGCCGGTGACGCGCTCGGGAAGCAGCTCCGTTACTATGGTGCCTCCCGCGACATCGTTGGTGTCGTGGGTGACATCCTGGAGCTGGGCCCGACGCAGCTACCGCCGCTCATGCTCTACAGCCCAATGACGCAAATGCCCAACGAGTCCGGTTTTGTTGCCGTGAAGAGCCGGCTGGCACCGGGCGTGGCCGCGGAGCGGATCAGGCAGGCGGTGCTGGCGGTGGACAACCAGCAGGCGCTGATCAACGTGCGGACCATGTCGAGCTACTTCGAGAGTTCCATCAGCCAGCAGCGCTTCATGCTGGCGCTCATGGGGGTATTCGCCATCGTGGCCCTGGCGCTCGCCGTCATCGGCCTCTACGGGGTCATCGCCTACATGGTGGCGCAGCGGACCCGGGAGATCGGCATCCGGGTGGCCCTCGGGGCCACTGGCGCCAGCATCGTGCGCCTCGTCCTCGGCCAGGGCCTGCTGCTCGCCGGGATCGGCGTGGTCGTGGGGCTGATCGGGGCCCTGGCGCTGAGCCGTGCCCTGACGGGCCTGCTCTACGGCGTCAGTGCCCAGGACCCGATGGTCTACGCCGGAGTTTCGTTGCTGCTGCTGCTGGTGGCCGCCGCCGCGTCGGCGCTGCCGGCCCGGCGGGCCGCAGCCGTGGACCCGGTGACGGCGCTCCGTATGGAGTGACGGACCGTCCGACCGTCCGACCGTCCGGCCGTCTGACCGTCTGACCGTCCGCCCCTACGCCCTTCCGCCCCTGCTCCTTCTCCCGTAGTCTCCAGCCATGGCAGGTTCCGCCCCACTCGTCCTGATCGCCGATGACCAGCCGGACGTCCTCGAGGCGCTCCGGTTGCTCCTCAAGGGCGAGGGCTATCGGACCGTGACCGCTCATGTGCCCGAAGGCCTCCTGGCCCTGATGGAGCACGAGCAGGCCGACGCCGCCCTCATCGACCTCAACTACACTCGCGATACCACCTCCGGGCGTGAAGGGTTGGATCTCCTCTCCCGGATCCGCGCCCTCGACCCGACCCTGCCGGTCATCGTCATGACTGCCTGGGGCAGCGTCGACAAGGCGGTCGAGGCGATGCGGCTGGGCGCCCGCGACTTCATCGAGAAGCCCTGGAACAACGCCCGGCTGCTCGCCACCCTCCGGAACCAGGTCGAGTGGTCGCATGCCACGCGCCGGGGCCAGCGGCTGGTGCAGGAGAACGAACTGCTCAAGCGTGAGGGGCTGCCGCCGCTGATCGCCGAGTCGCCAGCCATGCGGCCGGTGCTGGGTCTGATGCAGCGGGTCGCCCCCTCCGACGCCAACATCCTCGTCACCGGGGAGCATGGTACCGGTAAGGAAGTGGTGGCGCGCTGGATTCATGCGGCCTCGATGCGGGCGGCGAAGCCGTTGGTGATCGTCAACATCGGCGGCCTGCCGGAGAGCCTGTTCGAAAGCGAGCTGTTCGGCCATGTGAAGGGGGCCTTTACCGACGCCAAGTCCGACCGGGTAGGACGCTTCGAGCTGGCTGATGGCGGTACCCTCTTCCTGGACGAAGTGGCCAACATCAGCCTGGCCCAGCAGGCACGGCTTCTTCGCGTCCTCCAGACGGGCGAGCTGGAACGGGTGGGCTCATCCCAGACCCGTCGCGTTGACGTGCGCCTGATCGCGGCGACGAATGCCGATCTTCGGGCCGAGGTTGCCACCGGTCGGCTCCGTGAGGACCTGCTCTTCCGGTTGAACACCATCGAGATTCATCTGCCGCCGCTCCGGGAACGGCGCGAGGACATTGTCCCGCTGGCCGGCTACTTCCTCGGCCGGCACGCGGCCAAGTACGGTGCGCAGGCCGGCGGGTTCACGCCGGCCGCGCTGCTGGCGATGCAGGCCTACCCATGGCCCGGCAACGTCCGCGAGCTGGATCACGTGGTCGAGCGCGCCGTGCTGCTGGGCCGCGGACCCCAGATCGACGTCGGGGACCTGGCCTTGTCGCACTCGACGGTGCCCGCGGAGTCGAAGACGCTCGAGGACGTCGAGCGGGCGACGATCCGCGAGGTGCTGGCGCGGACTGGCGGCAATGTCCTCCAGGCGGCCCGGGAACTTGGGCTCAGCCGCAGCGCGCTGTACCGCCGGATCGAACGCTACGGGCTCTGACCCGTGCCCCAGCCGCTCGCTCGACGGGTCCTTGGCCTGGCGCTCCTGGCAGGCACCGCCCCTCTCGCCACCGCGCTCTGGCTCGTCTGGCATGGTTCGCTCGACCAGCCCGACCGCGTCGCCGCCACGCTCGTCCTGGTGTTGCCCTGGCTTGGCCTGGCCCTGGCGGCGAAGAACGAGGTGGTGCGGCCGCTCCAGACGCTCGCCAACCTGATGGCCGGGCTTCGCGCCGGCGATTTCACCCTCCGGGCCCGAGGGGCGGGCGCGGACGACGCTCTGGGCGCGGTCCATCTCGAGTTCAATTCACTCGGTGAGGCGCTCCAGGCCCAGCGCTTCGGTGCCCTCGAGGCGACGGCCCTGCTCCGCACCGTCATGGAGGAGATCGACGTCGCGGTGTTCGCCTTCGACGAGGCGGGGCGGTTGCAGCTGGCCAATCGCGCCGGCGAACGGCTGGTCGGCCAGCCCACTGAGCGAATGATCGGGCGCACCGCCGAGCACCTCGGGCTCGAGGAGGCGCGCCGCCTGGGAGCCGGCCGGACGCTCGATGCGACCTTCCCGGGCGCCACGGGCCGATGGGAAATCCGCCGGAACCGCTTCCGGCAGGGTGGGCGCCCGATGGAATTGATGGTACTGGCGGACGTGAGCCGTGCCCTGCGGGAGGAAGAACGGCTGGCATGGCGCCGGCTGGTGCGGGTCCTCAGCCACGAGATCAACAACTCCCTCGCGCCGATCCAGTCACTCGCCGGGACGCTGACCAGCCTGCTGGAAAAGCGGCCCCGTCCCGACGACGCCGAGACCGATATCCGTCGCGGGCTCGAGGTGATCGCCAGCCGCGCGCAAGCACTGGCTCGGTTCATGGGCGCCTATGCTCGCCTCGCCCGGCTGCCGTCACCGGTAAAGGGCGACGTGGACGTGGCAGCCTGGGTGCGTCGGGTGGTGGCGCTCGCCGGGGCGGGGAACGTCATCATCACTTCCGAGTTGCCGGTGCATGTGCAAGGGGATGCCGACCAGCTCGACCAACTGCTGATCAACCTCATCAAGAATGCCGTCGAGGCCGCCGGGCCGGATGGTGCGGTCGAGGTCGGGTGGCAGACGCAGGGTCCGGGCGTGGTGGAGGTGCGGGTGCGCGATACCGGCCCCGGGGTCGCTGCGACCGCCAACCTGTTTGTGCCGTTCTTCACGACCAAGCCCGGCGGCACCGGCATCGGTTTGGCCTTGAGCCGCCAGATCGCCGAGGCGCACGGCGGCCACCTGACCCTGGAGAATCGCGAGGACTGCTCTGGTGCCATCGCCAGACTCAGGCTCCCGGTGGGTTAGATTTCGCGCCGAACTCAAGGCTCCAGCATCGCGACTCGAGACCGGGACTAGCTACTCGTCATGCTCCGACGCGGCCTGCACTGGCTGTCCGAACAGCAGCAGATCTTCGACTTCGTCCGTTCCAACGGCCTCGCCCGACGGTTCGCCGAGCGGTTTGTCGCGGGCGAGACCATCGAGACCGGTGCTGCGGTCGCCGAGGCGCTCTCGGCTCGGGGCATCACCGTCTCGCTCGACCTGCTGGGCGAGAGCGTCCACGAAGCCGGTGCCGCCGAGGTGGCCTGTGGCCAGTATATCGCCATCCTCGGCCGGATGTCGCAGTCGAGTGGCGTCGAGGTCAATGTCTCGATCAAGCTGACCCAGATGGGCTTCGATGTCGACGAGGAGCTCTGCTGCCGCAACATGGTACGGATTCTCGACCGCGCCCGGCAGCTGGGTGGCTTCGTCCGGCTCGACATGGAGGGCTCGGCCCACACGCAGCGGACGCTCGACTTCTTCGAGCACCGGCTCTATCCGGTCTATGGCGACCATGTTGGCGTCGTGATCCAGTCGGCTCTCCGCCGCTCCACGAAGGACGTCGAGCACCTGATCGGTCTCAAGGCACGGGTCCGGCTCTGCAAGGGCGCCTACCTCGAACCGCCGGACGTCGCCTTCGCCGACAAGGCCGATGTCGACCGGCACTACGTCGAGCTGATGGAGCGGCTGCTACGGGAGGGACACTACCCCGGCCTCGCCACCCACGACGAACGGATCATCTCGCACGCCCGGCAGGTCGTCGCGCGGGAGGGGATCGCCTCGGAGCGATATGAGTTCCAGATGCTCTACGGCGTGCGGCGGGACCTGCAGGACCAACTCAAGGCCGCCGGCCACCGGATGCGTGTCTACGTGCCGTTCGGGACGCAGTGGTATCCCTACCTCATGCGGCGGCTCGCCGAACGGCCCGCCAACATCGCCTTCATCTTCGGCAACGTGATCCGGGAGGGACTATCCGGCCGCTAGACCCCGAGATTACCCTCGGCGGCTACATGCTGAAGCACGACCGCGCCGCCGCCTTCGGCGGGAACGACGGACAGCCGTACTCCGTGGCCATCTGGGTCGACGAGGAACCGGATGAGCGGGGCCGCTACGGCGCCGCCCTGGTCTTCGTGCGCTGGAGTCCTGCCGGTGACCAGCCCGTTGGCCACGTTGAGACCGACTACCTGGCCTGGGGCAGCTTTCCGGACGAAGCCGAAGAGCGGGTCAGGGCGCTGTCGCTCTTCGACGTGAAAGCCGCCCTGGACGAGGCGATCGCGGCCAGGCCGGCGGAATGGTGACCCGAGGCGGCCAGATCCTCGCCCGTGAGGGGTCCAGCTTCCGGGTCCTCACGCCGGACGGGGAGGTCACGGCGGTGCTTCGCGGCCGGACCAAACGCCGTGACGAAGTGGCCGTCGTGGGGGATCGGGTCGCCTTGGAGGCCTCAGCCGACGGGTGGGCCATCACCCAGGTCGAGCCGCGGAAGAACCTGCTGTCGCGCCGTGTGCCCGGTGGGCGCGGCAACCGGGCCATTGCCGCCAACCTCGACCAGGTGTTCGTGATGGTCGCCGCGAAAGACCCCGATCCGGTGCCCCAACTGCTCGACCGGCTGCTGGTCCTCGCCGAAGCGAACGACATCCCTGCCGCGGTGATCATCAACAAGATCGACCTCGATCCCGGGACGCCGCTGGTCGCCCGGATGACCAGGGCAGGGTACCAGGTCTTCCCGGTCAGTGTCCGCCGCAACATCGGGCTCGAGCCGCTCTTTGCCGGGATGCGGAGGATGGTCTCGGTGGTCACCGGTCCGTCCGGCGCGGGGAAGTCGAGCCTGCTGAACGCGCTCCAGCCTGGTCTGGTGCTGCGGACCGGCGAGACCAGCGCCAGGACCGGGCGGGGGCGGCACGTTACCGTCTCCGCGGTGATGATCCCGCTGGCAGGGGGCGGCTACCTGGTCGACACGCCGGGCTTCAGTGACGTCGGGCTCTGGGGGCTGGAACCGCGTGAGTTCGTGGCCTGTTTCCCCGATCTCTCGCGCTTCGCGGAGCAGTGCCGCTTTCCCGACTGCTGGCATCTCACGGAGCCGGGCTGCTCGTTGCGGGCGGCCGTGGCTTCCGGCGAGGTGCAGGCCGATCGGTACGAGAGTTATCGACTGTTGCTGGATGAGTTGCAGAACTTGCCACCGGAATGGGCGTGACGGGGTTCTCTCACGGGTCTTCCGGTCGGATCGGGAGTCCCGGCGGCGCGGTCGGCAGCAAGCCGGCGCCGTAGCGACACGCCTCGATTCCGTCGGCTGGGGCCAACGCGCAGGCGCGGTCGCGAGCCGGCCGGTCGGCCCAGTGCAGTGCCGATATCTCCTCTCCCACGGCCACGTAACACTGCCGCTGGTTCCTGCCCGGTGGCACCTGCCGGCAGAAGGTGATCCCATCCGCGGGATTCGCCGTCACGTCGATGTAGTTCTTCACGGCCCCGACGAAGCACCACGGCTGATACGCCGGATCCCCGTTCGAACACTGGGCGATGACCTTCGGGGTGTTCCGGACGGTCATGCCGCTCGCACTGGTGCCCAGGCTCAGGTAGCAGTTCTGCCGGATATCGGCCGGTGCCCGGTCACACGCCGCTGCCGCCTTGGCGAAATCGTAGTTGACGCCCTGCAGGATGATGCCGCCCTGCAGCAGGTAGCAGGTGGCCTGGTATCGGAACCCGACGGCAGAGCATGGATAGAGCGGGTCCGTCGCATCACGCATCTTGAAGGCGATCTGCGACGGGTCCGGCGTGGGTCCCTCGTGGGCGGCATGTGCCTCGTGTCCGGCGTGCTCACCGGTCGCCGCGTTCTCCGCGATGACTCGCGCGGACGTGTGGTGTCGGCCGCCCGGCATCGAGGCCACCGCATTCTCCATGAAGGCTCCGCCGTAGCAGCCTTCGCGGTCCCAGCCCGAATCAAGCCAATCGCAACCTGCCAGCGAACGGGGCAGGTCCCAGGCGTTGATCATCTCGAGGCCGTGCCCGATGCCATGGGAACACTGGAAGCGCAGCCAATGGCTGGGTGGCGCGCCCTGGAGCAGGTCGCACAGGCCGGCGACCTTGGCGGAATCGACGCCGCCTTCACGCGTCAGGTATGCCTGGATGACGCCGTGGTAGCATCCCGACTGAAAGAGCCCCGTGCAGCCGGCGAAGATGGCGGCGACGTCGTCGCCCGGGCGCCAGGCCGTGATCCCGATGACATGGGTGTAACCATGTCCCTCGGCCACGACCGTTCGTTCTTCCATGGCCAGCGCGTTCAGGGCCCCGAGTGCCAGCCGGACGCGGCCCCTGCCGGCCAGCGTCACGAAATAGTCCTCATAGCACTTCTGCAGGTCCTCACCGGATAACCGCCGGCACTGGTCCTGCGCGAGCGACGCCAGCCGGGCCGAGTCGCCCACCGTGGCCAGTTGGTCCATCCGGGTTCGCAACGCGTCGGCGCCGAGCGGGGCGTTTGAGCTGGCACAGGCCCCGGCGAGGGCGACCGCGACGAGGATCGCCAACCGGGTGGTCATGCCGGCGCCCTGGGGCTGTGCCTCACTGGTCACTCCATCCCGGCACGGACCGCAGCCGGGAGACGATGTCGGCATGACGCCGGTTCAACTCGTCCAGGCGCGTGTAGGCGTCCCTCCCGGGCCGCTGGTCCGCTCCGGTGACCATCTCGTACAGGTAGGCCAGCTGGTCCAACAGCATCGGCGTCGGGTATGGTCCCGATGCCGTGACCAGGGCCCGCTCGGCGTCGGCCAGAACGCGTGAAGCGCTGCTGTCGGCGGCCAACTTCGCTTTGAGATCCCGGACCCGGCCAGCGGTCCGCCGGGTGTCCGAGAGGGCATCACGCACGCGGAGGGCAAGCGCCTGCTGTTCGGCGAACACCGCATCGGTGACCCCATCGGCGGTGACGCGTGGATCGGCCCGCACCACCAATGGCTCGGTCGCACTCCAGGCCCCGATGGTGAGGCGCACCTGGTAGGGCCCCGGGGCGACAAGCGGACCGCGCCCCGCCACGTGCCCGCCGGCATCCCGGGGTCCTGGCAGGGTCAGGTCCCAGAGGAATCGGTGCTGTCCGGAGCGGCCGGAGAGGCCTGTGAACTGCCTCAGCGACGTTCCGTGCGGGTCGAGGATGTCGAGGCCGACATCGGCAGTGCTGTCGCCGACGACATAGTCGATCGCAGCGCCGACCGGCGGATATTCCGGCGTCGAGCCCGCTCGCGTCGGCTGATACCGCATCCGGATCGCATCCCGCGGGACCAGCAGCCGATGACTGGCCGTCCGACCGTCCGACCGTCCGCCACCCTGACCGTCCGACTGTCCGACACCCCGACCGTCCGACCGTCCAACCGTCTGGTGCAAAGGCGTCACGTTGTCCATCACCCAGAACCCGCGGCCCATCGTGGAGAGCACCAGGTTTGTCTGGGTCATCGCGATGTCGGTGACTGGGGTCACCGGCAGGTTCTGCTGGAAGGACTGCCAGTGGGCGCCATCGTCGAAGGAGACGAAAATGCCGAACTCGGTGCCGGCATAGAGCAGACCCTCGCGGTCCGGGTCCTCCCGCACCACCCGGGTGGGGTAGTCTGCCGGGATGCCGTTGGTGCCCGTCGTGAGCCGCGTCCAGGTCTCTCCGTAGTCGGTCGTGCGGTAGAGGTAGGGCTGCCAGTCGTCGAGCAGGTAGCGGTAGACCGCGATATAGGCCTTGCCGGGCTGGTGGGTGGAGGCCTCGATGTTCTGGACCCGACCGCCGGGTGGCAGGTCAGGCGGGGTCACGCGTTTCCAGGTCTTGCCGCCGTCCCGGGTTACGTGGACCGGGCCATCGTTGGCGCCCACCCAGATGATGCCCTTCCGGAGCGGCGATTCCCGGACCGCATAGATGGTGCTGTAGTACTCCTCGCCCGTGACATCACGGGTGATCGGTGTGCCCGAGATCACCTGCTTGTCCGGCTCATGCGCGGTCAAGTCGGGGGAGATCGTCTCCCAGGTGATGCCCCCGTCACGGGTCCGGTGCAGGTACTGTGAGCCGTGATAGACCGTGTTGGGGTCATGTGGCGAGACGTGGATGGGCGAGACCCGCTGGAAGCGGTAGCTCAGGTCCTTCGGGTTGGCCCCGTAGAGGTTCTCGCCGCCCACCCAGTAGCGCTGCTCCTGACCGGTGCGCTGATTGAAGCGGCCGAACTGGCCCTTGCAGTTGCTGTAGATGATCTCGGGGTCGCCGGGCTTGGGTACAGCCGGGCCGGTTTCACAGCCGCCGATATCGCGCCAGAGCGCGCTCGGTCCGCCCGGGGCGTCGAAGGGCGGCAGCAGCGGCACGGCGATGGTGGTGTTGTCCTGCTGGCCGGCGTACGCCCACGCCGGGAACCGGTCATCCAGCGCCACCTGGTAGAGCTCCGCCGTCGGCTGGTTGTCCTGGGTGGACCAGGTTCGGCCACCGTCCCGCGTCACGTTCGCCCCGCCATCGTTCGATTCGATCATGACGCGAGGGTCGCCCGGGTCGATCCAGAGATCGTGATGATCGCCATGGGGCGCCTGCGCCCAGCGAAAGGTCCGGCCGCCGTCGGTGGATTTCCAGAACTGCGTGGCCATCACGTAGACGACGTCGGCGTTGGTCGGGTCAGCGGAGACGTTGGTGTAGTAGAAGGGCCGGTCGAGCAGGCCCGGCTGAGTCGATACGAGGCGGAAGGAGGCGCCGCGGTCGTCCGATCGGTACAACCCGCCGCCCGGCAGCGCCTCAAGCAGCACGTAGACCCGGTTCGGGTCGGCGGCAGACACCGCCAGGTCACCTTTCCCGATGAGGCCGTCCGGCAGTCCGTTGGTCAGGCGTCTCCAGGTGGTGCCGCCGTCCACTGACTTCCAGATGCCACCCTCACGCCCTCCGCTGATGATGGTCCAGGGCTTCCGTTCGCCGCGCCACATCGCCGCGTAGATCTCATCGGGGTTGTCGGGCGCGAACTCGAGGTCCACGGCGCCGGTGGAGTCCGAGATGAAAAGGACCCGTTCCCAGGTGCCCCCTCCGTCCCGCGTCCGGTAGACGCCCCGCTCGCCGTTTCGCCCGAACGGTTGGCCGATGGCCGCGACCAGGACCACGTTGGGGTTGGTCGGATGAACTTCCACGGCGCCGATCTGGCCCACCGTGCCCAACCCGACGT
>Ga0315273_10007276_pt1 | contig 13860 bp, 9 predicted proteins | sample YL17G02_0_MG_FD_205753 | JGI IMG/M metagenome (GOLD analysis project Ga0315273, IMG submission 205753) | Sediment microbial communities from Yellowstone Lake, YNP, Wyoming, USA - YL17G02_0 | ecosystem: Environmental > Aquatic > Freshwater > Lake > Sediment | place: USA: Wyoming | collected... | reverse complement strand
ATCGTCCGATCCGGGCCTTCACGCTGACCTTCGACGACGCGCTCTACGACGAGTCCGCGCTCGCGCGCGCGCAGGCCGAGCGCTCGGGCGCGAGCTTCCATCCGATCCCGGTCACCTCGCGCGCCCTCGCGGACGCCTACAGCGACGCGGTCTGGCACGCCGAGACGCCCTTCGTGAACGGCCATGGCGTCGCGAAGTTCCTGCTGAGCCGCGCGGTGCGGGATGCCGGGATCAAGGTCGTGTTCACCGGCGAGGGGTCGGACGAGATGCTCGGCGGCTACGCGCCGTTCCGTCGCGACGTGCTTCTCTACAACAGCGCCCGGCAAGACCCGGCGACCGTCAGCCGCTTGCTCGCCGAGCTGCGCGCATCCAATCAAGCCGTCCCCTCGCTGGTAGCGAGCGAGGACGCGCCCATCGCAGAGCTCGACACCGTCCGGAGACGCCTCGGCTGGGTGCCGTCCTGGATCCAGGCTTTCTCGACGATGGGCCAGAAGACCACGGGATTCTTCAGCCAGCAGATGGCATCGAGCGTCGCAGGCATGAATCCCTACGAGGTCGCGTTGAGCCGCCTGCCCATCGACGAGCGCGTCGCGGGACGCGACCCCCTCAATCAGGCCCTCTACCTCTGGTCGAAAATCCAGCTGCCCAATTTCATCCTCACCTTCCTGAGCGACCGGATGGAGATGGCCCACTCGATCGAAGGACGCGTTCCGTTCCTCGACCACGAGGTCGCCGAGTTCGCAGCGCGCATTCCGATCCACATGAAGATCAACGGGATGCGCGAGAAGCACGTGCTGCGCGAAGCGACTCGCGACGTCCTCATCGAGGCGGTCTACGACCGCGAGAAGCACCCATTCTCGACGCCCCCCGCGAAGTTCGGGGAGAACGACGCGATGCTGGAGCTGTTCGGCGACGTGTTTGCCTCGTCGCTGCTGGACGATCAGCCGATCTTCGATGCCGCTGCGATTCGGCGTCTCTTCCGAGAACTCCCGCAGCAGACCCCCGAGCAGCGGATGGGGGTCGACGGCTTGCTGAACCGGGTCCTCAGCCTGACGCTGATGCACCAACGCTTCGGCATGTCGGTCTGAGGAACCCCTCCAGAACGAGCTCAGCTACTCCACCACCGCGACCCGACGTCGCCGTCGACGAGCAGCACGCGGTCAACGGGGTCGGCAAGAGGATCTCAAGCCGCGCCGTCATGTCCGCTCCCGAGCCGCGCGCGCAAGCGCCGAAGCCCCTCTTCGAGCGAGATCCGAGGCTTCCAGTCGAGGTCGCGTCGGGCGGCCGATCCGTCGAACCAGTGCGAGGTGGCGAGCTCCCGGGCGAGAAAGCGCGTCATCAGGGGTTCGCCTTGCAGCGGGAGGACGCGGTAGATCACCTCGAGGACGGCGCCAGCGGCGTACGCGAGTTGGGCTGGCACCGCCCGCGTCACGGGCGGCACGTCGGCGGCCGCCAGCAGATGATTCACCATCTCCCACAACGCGACCGGCGTTCCTGGACTGAGGAAGTAGCAACGACCCGCCACGGGCGAGCCCGGTGCCAGACGCTCCGCCGCGTGGACGTGGGCCTCCGCCGCATCGTCCACGTAGATCGTATCCACGCGGTTTTGGCCGTTGCCGACGATCCGCAGGCGTCCCAGCCGGGCGCGCGCCGTGAGGCGCGGCACGAAGTGCGGATCGCCGGGCCCCCAGATCAGGTGCGGGCGCAGCGAGACGGTCGCGAGATCGGAGCCGTTCGCCGCGAGTACGTGCCGCTCGGCGATCGCCTTCGTCTCCGGATACGCGGCGTGGTAGCGCTTCGGATACGGGACCGATTCGTCCACGCCGCAGAGATCCTGGCCCGCGAACACGACGCTCGGCGTGCTGGTGTAGACCAGCCTGCGTACACCGCCGGCGCGACAGGCCTCGATGACGTTGCGGGTGCCCTCGCAGTTGGTGAGCTGGAAGTCGGCCCGACGGCCCCATACACCCGCCTTGGCGGCCACGTGGAAGACGGCGGCGCGCCCTGCGCAAGCCGCCCGCACGGCGTCCGCGTCGCCGAGGTCGCCGCGGAAGGTGGGCACTCCCGCCGCCTCGAGATCGGGATAGGCGCTGCGCGCGAAGTTCGTCACCGACACGCCGCGCGCCCGCAGCTGCTCTACGATCGCGCGCCCGAGAAAGCCGCCACCGCCGGTCACCAGCACCGGCGTCGTCGCGTCGAGCGGAAGCGGGGCGGTGCTCATCCCAGCCGGCGCGTGGCCCAGTGCGCCAGAGCGGTGCGATCGATCTTGGCGTTGTGGCGCCGGTCGACCGGGAATCCCGGATGGAAGAGCACACGGGAGATCGCGCGAGTGGGCTCGTGCGCCGCGCAGAGGGCGAGGACCTCGCGGGTGATCCGCGCGTGGGCCTCGCGATTGGAGCTCCCTTCGAGCTCCAGGCACAGCACGGGCTCCTGCGCGCCGACTCGGCCGACTCCGACCAGCGCGCTGCGAAACACCGCGAGGTGTTCGTTGGCGATGGACTCGCATGGAACCGGAAAGCACGTACCCGAGGCCGTCTCGACGCGATGCGACTTCCGGCCGTAGAACCAGAGGCGTCCCTTGCCGTCGATCCGGCCGAGGTCGCCCATGCGGTGCACCACGCTGCCGTCGGGCCCGCGGATCTTGGCCAGCGCATTCGCATGCGGCCGCCCCCAGTACCCGGCGGTGACGATCGGGCCCTCGACCGCGATCTCGCCGACCTCTCCCTCGGGCACGAGGAGATCGTCGGACCAGACTTCGATCGGCTCGTCGGTGATCCGGATCAGGCGCAAGCGCACCTGTCGCACGGGCCTGCCCACACACACCCCGCCGCCCCTCGCCGACTGGGCCCTCGTCTCGTTCAGGATCTCGCGGCTTTCGATCGTCGTCACGGGGAGCGCCTCGGTCGCACCGTACGGCGTGTGGAGCTCAGCGGACGGTCCGAGCACGCCGACCATTCGCTCCACGATGTCCGCGCGCACGGGCGCTCCGGCGGACAGCACGCAGCGCACCGAATCGAGTCGGATCCCACGCTCGTGACAATGACGACTCAGGCGGTCGACCAGCGCGGGTGAGCCGAACAGGCGCGTCACGCCCTGATCCTCGATCGCCTCGACCAGCCGAGCCGGGTCTGCGTGTGCCGGACGACTGGTGTCCATGTCCGGGATCACGGACGTCACGCCGAGCGCGGTGTCGAACAACGCGAAGGGGGCAAAGGTCGCGAGATCGGCGCCATCGTCGTCGAGCTGGAAGCGCTCGCGCAGGAAGTCGAGCTGCGTTGCGAAGATGCCGTGGGAGTAGAGCACGCCCTTCGGTACACCCGTGCTGCCGCTCGTGAAGAAGATACCTGCCAACTCGTCGCGACCCATTGCGGCGATCGGGTAGCGGTCCGACTCCGCGTCGCGGAGCTCGCTGAGTCGATGTCCGCCCCATCCCCAGCGCGGACCCGCCGTCACGAGCAGGTGTAGCGAGCGCCGCGCCCAGCCGAGCGCAATCCGCGCCGCGTGCGAGAGCGGCACGCCGATGAAAGCATCGGGCTCGGCCTCCTTGAGGCAGACGCCGAGGCTCTTGCGGCCGATGCCCGGATCGACCAGTACCAGAACGGCGCCCACCTTGAACAGCGCGAAGGCGACCGCGAAAAAATCGATGCCCGGAGGAACCATCAAGACGGCGCGCATGCCGCGCCGAATCCCGATCCGTCCGAAGCCGCGGGCGAGGGCGTCGCTCTCGGCGTCCAGCTGCGCGAAAGTGAAGTGCGTGTAGCGCGCGCGGCCCGCGCGATCGCGCCCGGCCGCACACACCACCGCGCGCTGGAAGGGCCTGCGCTGCGCCACCTCGCGCAGCCGCCAGGCCAGGTTCCAATGCGGTTCGGGATCCGTCATCCGGACGCGACCGGGTGGGCCGCAAGGAAGGCGCGCACCAGCGGCACGATCTCGTCCTTTGCATCTTCGATCGTATAGTGACCGGCGCGCGGGAAGCGATGCACCTCGGCCTTGGGCAGCTCGAGCTGCCACTGGCGCAGGAACGGCTCGTCGAAGACGAAATCGCGCTCGCCCCAGCAGATCAGAGCCGGCGTGGTCCGGAAATGAGCGAGGCCGGCGTGGATCTGCAGCAGCAGGGGATAGGAAGGATCGCTCGGGCCGAGCGGGATGTCCTGGACGAAGCGCAGCGTGGCGATCCGGTGATCCCACGAGTCGTAGGGCGCGAGGTACGCGCGCCGGACCTCGCGCGAAAGACCGGACTTGCTCGCCACGTGCGAGGCCGCCCAGGCGAAGAAGTTGAGCCCCTGGACCAGCCAGCCCATCTCGCGCCGGTCGCGCACGAGCGAGAGCTGCCAAGGCAGCTTCTTGGTGGCTGGAAGGGGGAAGGCGGCGGTGTTGAACAGCACGATCCGAGCCACGCGTTCCGGATGGCGTGCGGCCCAGCCCATCCCGATCGCGCCGCCCCAGTCGTGAAGCACGAGCGTCACGCCGCGCTTGACACCCAGGTGTTCGAGTAGCGCCTCGAGGTCGTCGATGCGGCTCGCGAGCCGGTAGCTGTAGCGATCGTCGCCCGGCTTGTCGGAGAGCCCGCACCCGATGTGATCCGGCACGATGACGCGGCATTGGTCGCGCAGCGCCGTCACGAGGTCGCGGTAGAAGAACGACCAAGTGGGGTTCCCGTGAACCATCACGATTGGCTCCCCGCTACCCTCGTCGAGGTAATGGTACCGGAGGCCGGAGCGATCGAGGAAATGGCTCTCGAAGGGAAAGAGATTTCGGAACGAGCTGACGTCTGAGCTCACCACGGCCTCCTGTTCGATCTCTGCTGAATACCACAGGGAGTCGCATCGGCGTGATGGGGGCTCTGCTGGCGCAGTTGATGACGCACCGCAGCAACGAGCTCGTGTGGTTCCACACCTACGGCGCTGCGTCATGAAGCATGTGAGATACGTCACACCTCGCCGACAATTCGCTTTACACCATCACTTCGACTGTGGGACGATTCGCGGCGTTCGCCACTAGATGGGGGTCTCCCGACGATGAGCCAGAATCCTCTTGCCGAGGCGCGCCAGAGTACCGAGCGCTCGCATCCGAGACTCGCGAACGCGCACACCAGTCGGATCGAGAGCATCGGCGTGCGCCTCCCGGAGCAGCGACTTGCGACGAAGGATCTGATGCAGCGCTGCCGGCGCGCTGCGCGCGTCGACCTCGAAACACTCACGGGCATCCGCTCGCGCCGCGTCTGCCGGGAGGGCGAGGATTCTCTCAGCCTCGCGATCGATGCTGCTTGGGACTGCCTATCGCGTTCGCGCCACCGGGCAGCCGACCTCGACGTCCTGATCAGCTGCAGCATCACGAAGTACGTCGATGGTCTCTCGTATCGCTTCGAGCCGGCCATGAGCCTCTCTATCAAGGAGGCGCTCGGCGCGAGCCAATGTTTGAATTTCGACGTGACCAATGCCTGCGCGGGCATGCTGACGGGGGTGTCGATCCTCGACGCGATGATCCGCGCCGGCAGCATCCGCTGCGGCATGGTCGTGAGTGGCGAGTACATTTCGAGCATCGCCGACAACGCGACGCGCAGCGTCCGCACCATCGCGAGCCGGCAGCTGGCCTCGCTCACGGTCGGCGACTCGGGAGCCGCTGTGATCGTCGACCGCTCCGACGACCCCGAGCAGGGCATTCGCGCCTGCGAGATCACGTCGATCCCCGAACACAGTGAACTCTGCATCGGCAAGCCGTTCCGCTCCGGCCCTGGGGCCGTCATGCACACGCGGGCGAAAAAGCTGCACCAGGAGGCGATCGGACACGCGTTACCGGTCATTCGGCGGGCACTCGACCGCTCGGGCTGGCCGATCGAGGAGATCGACTTCGTGATCCCGCATCAGACCTCGGTCCGGGCGATCCGGGCCGGCACCAAGCGCTTCACAGCAGATCTCGGCGGCTTCGCGCGCCACGACATGGTGAACAACCTCGAAGAGTACGGGAACACCGCGTCGACGACGCATTTCATCGCACTCGATCGCTATCTGAAGGAAGGCCGGCTGCGATCGAGCGACCGCGTGATGCTGCTCGGTTTCGCGAGCGGTATCGTGATCGGCGCGCTCGCGTTCACGGTTGGAGAGATCGGAGCGAGCCATGCGCACGCGCATTGAGAGTGTCGGCCGAGCCCGTGCGACGGCCCGCTTCCGTCGCGCTTCTTCGATCCAGCTCGCCGCGGACGCGGCAATCGCGGCGCTCGACGCCAGCGGGCGCGACGCCGCGGACATCGATCTCCTCGTCAACGTCGGCGTGTACCGCGATCAGAACATCTGCGAGCCCGCCCTGGCACCGCTGATCCAGCGCCGCATCGCGCCGCTCGCACACCGCAAGGACGTCTTCTCGTTCGATCTCAATAATGGCACCTGTGGGCTGATCAACGCCTTCCAGGTCGCCGACGCGTACCTGCGGACGGGCTCCGCGAGGCGCGCCATGGTGCTCGCTTCCGATGTCGACCCGAACCCGCGGCGCTCGACCGGTCTTGCGCTGCAAGCGAGCGGCGTGGCGGTGGTCGTGGCCGCTGGTGACGGCCGCGAGGGCTTCCTCGGCTTCCACTCGGAGACCTTCTCGAAGCACGCGAACTTGCTCGAGAGCCGGCTCGACTGGCTCGGGCCGCGTCCCCGGTGGATCCCAGGCGGCGCGGGCCATGCGATCGCGATGCGGACGATGGAGGCATACGCAGAGCGCTGCGCAGAGTGCAGCGCGACGAGCATTGCGCACTTCCTGGAGAACCGGAGCCTCGGGATCGATGACATCGATCTCGTTCTCGCCGCGGACGCGCCGGCGGGATTTGTGCGACGGCTGACGGCGCTCTGCGGCCTGCGCGAAGGGAGCGTCGTGAGCGGGGAGGAAACGGCAGGCGCCCACACCGCCTTGCCCGGCCTCGCCCTCGAGTCCGCGTTGAAGAGCGGTCGCCTGCGCGAAGCGCGCCACACGCTCTTCGTCACGGCGGGTGCTGGCATCACCGTCTCTCTGGCGCTCTACGGCAGCTAGGAAGAGCGGCTGCTTCTTCGCGCTAGATTGTAGCTCCGAATGCCAGCCGCTTCGGACGCGGGCTCGCGCATCTCGCCGATTTCGATCAGCGGCTGCATCGATGAGTTCGTGTCGCCGTCAGGCAAACCGGGCCGGAACAAGTACGGAGGTCGAAGGCAATGGAACGTGAGATTCCGGTCGGTAGCGGACCGGTGTGGGAAGAAGCCCTTCTCGCCTGGGACCAGAGGCTCGACACTGCGCAGGCACAGCGCGCGGTGCAGCGCTTCGAGGACATCGCCCGGCGCGAGTCGAAGAACCCCGACGCGTGGGCGTGGTGCGCGCGCGCCCGGTTCTACCTAGGCGACTACGAAGCCGACGAGGGCAAGCGCCGCGACTTCTTCGAGCAGGGCATGAAGCTCGGCCGACGCGGAATCGACCTCGACGGCAAGCACGTCCCCGCGCTCTTCTGGACGTCGGTGTGCGAAGCGAGCTACGTCGAGCTGGTCGGGCTGCTGCGCCGCGCGACCTACCTTCCCGAGATCCTCGGCTTCATGAAGCTGGTGTGGCAGCTCGACCCCGGCTACTACCACCACGGCGCAGCGCGCCTGCTCGGGCAGGCGCTGGTGCGCCAGCCAGGCCTCGTGCGCCGCTTCCTGCCGCTGGCGATGCCCGAGATGAGTCCGGAGGTCGTGGTCCGCGAGATGCGCCAGGCCATCGCCGACGGCCCGCCGGTCGTGCTGACCCACCAGACGCTCGCCCAGGTGCTCCACGCGACGAAGGGAGACCGCGCGATCGTGCGCGAGCAGCTGAAGGTGATCGCGGGCCTCGACCTCGACGCGGACGCGAATTTCGCGCCGGAGAACCGCCGTGACCAGCCACGCGCCGCGAAGCTCCTGAAGGCGCTCGCCTAGCGCAGCGTGCTCTTCACGTGGAAGGAGTGCGGCCGCTCGCCCCGCTTCACACCGGTGACCGCACGATCGGGTGGTGTCGGTCTCGCGAACGTCGCATTCCCGCTTCAGCGCAGCGCAGCAGACGTGCTGACGATGCGCCCGGCGAGGACGTGGTTCAGATTGCGGTAGACGCGCGCCGCGATACGGGGGTAACGGCGGCCGAGGCGCTCGAGATCCTCGTTGCCGAAGCGGAGCAGGCGCGCCGGCTCGACCACGTCGACGTCGGCCGTGCGGGCACCATGGAAGAGCGCCACCTCGCCGATCACGTCGCCCCGCTGGGCCGGCATGAGCGAAACGCGTTGCCCTTGGCGTTCGGTCGAGGAAGCCAGCTTCCCGGAGAGGACCACGAACATCTCGCCGCCCTTATCGCCCTCTGTGAACAGGCGCTGTCCCGCCGGCGTCTCCACGATCCGAGCCAGCAGCGCGAAGACGCGCGCCTGGCGCGCCGAGAGCCCCGCAAAGAGCGGAATCTGATGTTGCGGGTCCGTACCTAGATCGAGGCGCAGCGTGTCCCAGAGGGTAACGAGCCGGATTCGCGAGCACATCGCCGGTGACAACGTGAGTTCGAGCACCCACGCCACGGCGAGCGTGAAGGCGGAGAGCACACCGAACAGCACCTGCGAGCGCAGCTCCGACTGCATCAGCGTCAGGAAGCCGAGGCAGAGCCCGATCGTCGTAAAGGTGATCGGCCGGATCACCAGCCGCAGCGTGCTCGCCGTGGCGCGTGCTTCGTCGCCCGCGCGGCGCGCCTCGAGCGCGAAGCGCGCGAAGTAGTGCACCGTGTCGTCGACCGCGATCCCGAGCGTGATGGCGCCGATCAGGCTCGTCGAGAGATCGAGCGGCGTGCCGGTCAGGCCGAGCGCGCCGTAGTAGAGCGCGATCGGCAGCAGGTTCGGCAGCATCGCGAAGAGCCCGACGCGAAAGGACGTCAGCAGCAGCGACAGCGTGACGTAGATGGTCAAGATGGCGACGCCGATGCTCTGGAGGTCGCTGAGAACGATGGCGTCCATCGTCTTGGCGAGGAGCACCATGTCGCCGGTGGCGCGCGCGTGCAGACCGCTCGGAAGCTGCGCGAGCCGATCGTCGATGCGCGAGAGCAGGGCCACCACGTCCGCGGATTCGAACACGGTCGTGCGGACCGCGATCCTCGCCACGCGATAGTTCGTGTCGACGAAGCCCTGTGTCACGTCGTCGCCGCCGAAGAGCAGCAGCTGTCGGATCAGCGGCGGGCGGTCCGGGATCGAATAGGCGGCCGCGTCGTTGCCGCGAAACGCCTTGTGCAAGAGCATCACGCCATCGGCTAGCGAAGCGGTGCCGCCGATCTCGGGCTGCTGCTTGAGCCAGCCCTGCAGCTCGCGCAGCGCATTCAGGTTCTCCGGCTCCACCATGCCGCCCTCTTTGTCGCTCTCGACCACGAGCGAGAAGATGCTGGCGCCACCGAGCCGCTGGTTGATCCGCTCGAAATCGGAGCGCACGGGTGCTGTGGGCCGGAAGGTCGTCACGAATCCGGTCGACACATGGATCTTCGAGGCGCCATAGGCGCTCAGTGCGAGCAATGCCAGCGCAGCCGCGAAGATCGCGTTCCGGTTGCGCACGTCGAAGTGGGCCAGCCGTTCGGCGAAGCGATCGATCCAGCCCTCGCGGTGCTCGCGGAGCAACTTGCGGGGCGCTCCGAGCAGGATACAGGCCGCCGGCAGGAAGGTCAGCGAGATGATCGTGGTCGCGACCGTCCCAACCGTCGCCCACACGCCGAAGACCCGGATCGCGACGACGGTGGTCACGCAGAGCGAGATGAAGCCGAGCGCCGTGGTGACGCCGTTCACGAAGATCGCGAGGCCCATCTCCTCGAGCACCTGCATGACGACCTTGCGGTTCTCGTCGCGGGTTTGCGCGTGGGCGTGCGCGAGGGCCTCGTAGTACTCGGACATGTAGTGCATCGCGCCGGCGAAGCCGAGAGTGATCAGCAGCGGCGGGATGATGTTGCTCACCAGATTGATCGGCACGCCGCGCCAACCCATACCCCCGAGTGTCCACTCGAGCGCGAGTCCGATGGCCAGGAGCGGCAACACGACGCCGCGCACACTGCGGAACGCGAAGGCGCACAGGACCGCCGCGATCGCCGTGACCAGCGGGAGGATGACGGTGAGCTCGTCCACGATCGTGCGCGAGAGCATCGCCTTCACGTGGGGGGTGCCCGTGACGATCACGTTCGCGCCGGGCAGGGTGTCGCGCGCCAGCTTCGCGAGCCGTCCGCTGACGTCGGTCTTCACAAAGTCGCGATCACTGACGCGGTCGGTCGCGACCAGCAGCGCGGTGGCCTTGGAGTCGTGCGAAACCAGCGCCCCCCCCCCGTAGACCGGGTGGGAAAGGACCTGCTCGCGCAGCCGCGCCAGCGCTGCCGGATCGCGCGGAATGTCTTCGTAGAACGGCCCTACGAAGAGCTCGCCGTCACGCGACTCCATCTGCACCACGTTGGCGAGCGAACGCACCCGCGAGACCTGCGGATCCGTCTCGAGCCGCTTGGTGAGCCGCTGGAGCTGATCCAAGGTGTCGGGCGTGAAGATGTCGTCCGCTTCGATGACGAGGACCACGGCTTCGTCGCGCCCGAAAAGCGCCTTGGCGCGGTCGAAGAACTGCCGGTTCTCGTCGCCCTCGGGCATCAGCCGCTCGATGGCGGGATCGACGGTGAGGCGCAGCTCGCCGGTCCGCAGGTCCACGATGCCGTGGAGCGCCAAGATCGACAGCGCCAGCACCATGAGCAGAACTATGAGTGGTCGCTCGGTGACGAATCGGGCGAACAGCCGCATCGGCCCCCCTCCGGCTAGTGACCCTTGGCGAGCTCGCCCTGACTGAACAGACGGTCCGGGAGGTCTGCGTTCCACTCCGCCTTGCGGAGGTGGATCTGCGACTCCGTCTTCTTGCCGAGATCGCGCATCGTGACCTTCTTCGGCACCCACCGCTCGCCCTGCTTCTCGACGTCGGCCCAAGCTACGTCGAGCTGCTTGGCAAGGTCGCCGGAATGCCCGTAGAGCTCAGCGTGCAGCAGTACACAGGTCTCGCGGTCGAAGTGGGCGATCACCTCGGAGTACTGGGAGCCGGAGTCGGTCGCGGGCTTCGCAGCAAGGATCGCGACAGGTCGCCCCTCGAACGTGCCGTCGGGGCGTCGCTCGACCCTGGCGTGCTGGGATTCGCGCTGCATCTCCATCACATCCTCGTACGAGAAGTCGGTGCCGAACAGCGAGCCCGAGAGTGTATTCGCCGTGATGCGCCGGACCTGGCGCAGCTCCGGAAGATAGGTCCAGAGATCCACCACATCGCTGTCCTCGCGCTCGATCCCGAGCAGTGCCGAGCCGCGTTCGGCTGCGGGCTCTTCGATGCGGAGCAGGAAGCGCACCTTGTCCTTCGGGCCGCGCTTGAAGATCGCGGTCGCCACCAGCTCGCGCGATCCGCCGGTCGCATCGACGCGATCGAACACCAGGGTCTGGCGCGCGGAAGTGGGGGAGTTTCGGTCCACGCAGCGTTCGATCTCGTCGACGGCGGGGTCCACGGGGCCCACGGGGTCCAGACCGCGGGCCGTCCAAGGCGCGAGCGCGAGGAGCGCCGCAACGAGTGCGTTTCTGAAGGAGTTGGGCATCGAGAACCTCGTGTGACGGTGGAGTGCTCGGCCGGGTCGGCGCATTCTATCCGAACCGCAGCCTCTTCGTACACACTTTCTCCAGCCGACCGCCGCCGGACCGTTCGAGGGAAGCGGCGCGTTGACTCCGTCATCCCGGCGGTGGCCGCCGAGGCTCGACCGAATCCCCCCGGAGGCTAGCTGCTCGATCGACTCCATTCGAAACAGATTGGCGTAGGACCGCCCCTCTGTCGGGAGTAGAACGGGGTTCGCTTCGGCTTGCAGGGCGCCGGACAAGTCCAACTGGGATTGGCAAGAATCCCTGCTTGTTCCTACTACATGCTGGCGGGCGTGCTGAGCGGGGCCGCTTCTACAGTCGAGCGCCTGCCGCACAGCCACGACCATCGTCGCCAGCATCCAGAGCCCGCAGACGACGAAGACGATTCCGCCGAGGCCGCCTACCGCCCCGAGCGCCGGCAGGATGCCCGGTGCGCTCGAGAAACCGATCGTCCGCAGCAGCTCGCCGTTCCATCCAGCATGTTCGCACGCCATCCCCCGTGTTCCAGACGAGACGGCGGGCTGATGTCCCAGTTACGCCCGCGCAGCTATTCGTCGCAGTGTACAGTAGGGCCATTGCCACCCTGACTGGAGAATGCGTCGCATGCCGGAACGTCCGGGAGCTGGAGCCCGCCTTTGCGCTGCCCTCCCGCTCATCGTTGCTGCCGCCCTCGGGCTCGGGGCGCAGCCCAGCGCCGAAGCCGTACTTGGCGCGGAAGCGCCTGGAATCGCGACGCGGCTCGAGGAGGAGCGCGTGGTGCTGCTCCGGCAGGGTGGGGACGCCGACGACACGGTGGTGGCCCTGGTGCTCTTCAACAAACCCCAGAGCCGCGTCGGGGCCCTGCTTCGGGAGGCGGAGCGTCAGCCCGAATACCGGCCGGAGTTGGTGACTGTCCGCACGGTGCAGCAGCTCCCCGACGGCCGCATCGATGAGCAGCGGATCAAGATCCTCTTCACCGAGCTCGTCTACCGGCTGCGCTACCACGACGCTCCCGGTACCGGCCGGCTCAGCTGGCGCCTCGACGACAGCTTCGACAACGATATCGCGCGCATGCAGGGATTCTGGGAGCTCCATGACTTCGACCACGGGTCCGAGCGGACGCTCGGGCGCTTCGGCTCCGACGTGGACGTCGGGAGCGGGGTGCCGCGTTTCCTGCAGAGCGGGTGGAGCCGCAAGACCGTGCTCCGATACGTCCAGAACGTTCAACGCTGGATCGATTCCGACGGACGTTGGCGGCCGTGAGGCACGCGTGCGCGGCCCTGCTCAACGAGCTTCTGCTCGCCGCGCCGGCTGGCGCGAACGCCTTCACGGCGCGGAATCTTCCAGCTTCGCCCGATGCTGCTCGATCGCGCGCAGGCCCTTCAGGAAGTGAGCCACCTCCGCGCCGTCGAGATCCCGATCGGTCGCCTTGTCCAGGCTCCTCAGCCAGTCCTTGACCTGGCGCTTCTCGTCCGGGCTCCACGCCACGCGGGGATCGTCGAGCAGCCGACCGAGGGATTCCAGATGGTGCCCGACGCGAAGGCTCCAGGTGTCGGCTGCGAAATCCGTCCGTCGCAGCTCGACTGCCAGGAAGCGTCGCTTGATCTCGTTCGCGTCACGTCGGTCGGTGTCGGGCGTTGCCGATGACGCTCGGCGCCGACTGAAGGCGAGCAGCACTTCGACCAGATGTAGATTCGAGTGGTCGGCGAGTTCGTCGTCCGGGCTGCTCTTCGCGACGTAATGATCCCATGCCTCGCTCAGCAGTAGATCCGCGCTCAACGTCTGGCCTAGACGGTTGACCCAGGTGTGGGAAGGGTCCTCTTCGCGCTCGACCAGCAGACGCAGGAATGAGTAGGAATCCGCTTCGACGCTCGCTACGCCTCCCGTCGGCGCCCGAGATCGAAACTGCATCCGGGCGAGCTGCGGCGTTTCCGGGAGCATCCCCTCGATCGCGTCGGCCTTGCGACCGGGAACCGGAAGAAAGATCTGGCGCTGATGCGAACGATAGATTTGGGCCAGCTCGAGACGGCTCCGGTTCGCTTCGAACCAGAAGCGGTCGGTGAGCACCGCCGCTCGGGAGCTGGGTCTCCAGTGATCGAGGAGAAATGCGAGCAGACCCCCGCCATGCGACTCGACGCCCTCGGCGCCCCCCAGCACGACGTCGTGGCCGTCGAAGCGCAGCAGCACCTGCTGCATGTAGGCGTCGAAGTCCTCCGGCTCGATCGGGAAAACGAGGGCATAGTGTGCGAGGTCTACCTTCAAGACTTCCT
>Ga0315273_10007275_pt1 | contig 13862 bp, 15 predicted proteins | sample YL17G02_0_MG_FD_205753 | JGI IMG/M metagenome (GOLD analysis project Ga0315273, IMG submission 205753) | Sediment microbial communities from Yellowstone Lake, YNP, Wyoming, USA - YL17G02_0 | ecosystem: Environmental > Aquatic > Freshwater > Lake > Sediment | place: USA: Wyoming | collected... | reverse complement strand
TAGCGTAATTTTATTTAATAACACTCTCGCTAATTTCTTTTCAACTGCTGGAGAATTACCTCTAGGTGCAGTTTCTGCCGGAGAATCAAAAACTTTCACTTATACTGTTTCTTTTATTGACTCTAGTAATAATTTATACCAAGGAAAAACGCTCGGCTTTGATGTCTGTGTCGGATTTTCAGGCGGAACAAGGCATTGCGGCGATACTGTTGCCGGGGGTGAAAATGACACAGATGGCGGCGGCGGAACTGGAAATCCGCCACTGGGTGGAGTGATTCATGGTTCTGGCGGTGGAGGAATAATAATTCTTACCATATTAAATGAGCAAACATTAAGTATAGTGGACGTAGGCGGAACTCCACCAACAGCCACAGCCACAATAACTTGGAACACAAATATTTTGTCAACCAGCCAGGTTATTTATGGACCAACTCCCCCAACTCTTCCTCCAGTTCCATATATTTTTCCATATACTCTAGACATGAATGCAGTCAATTTTGGTTATCCATCCGGCACTGCCGAAGATACCACAAAAGTCATGCATCACTCTGTGATTTTGACCGGACTCACACCGGGCACAATTTATGTTTATCGTGTCGTTTCTCGCGCCTCGCCGCCGACCATAAGTGTTGAACATACATTTACCGTACCTCTTTCAGGGTCTCTTTTGGCGCAAGCCGGCGGTAATAATTTTATAGGAGGCAATCTGTCTGAAAATACTTCCGTTAGTACTAACGAGTCTGGGGAGGGAGGAATTTCAAATACATTTTCTGGCGGTGTAAATCCCCTCGGGGCCGAGTCTTCGGGACAAATATCCGAAGAGAACAATACAAATTCAAACAACAACCAAAATCTGTTAGCTTTGGCTTTTCTGGGAATGGGCAATTTTCTGTTGTCGTGGAAATATTGGTTGCTTCTGGTAATTATATTGATTCTATTTTTCATTATCTGGAGAAGAAGGAATCGGCGCTCAGATATTTAAATTTACGGAAAATATGAAACGTGGATCAAAAGCAACGAGCAGTGCTTAATAAATAAATTAACGATTTCCACAAATAAAACACCATCTATTGACATGATATCTAACTATGTTAGGATACTTATCCACAGTGTTTTACTAATCTGGCGACTAATTATTATATAATATCATAAGTACTAGATATGGGCTTAACAAAATCTCAAAAGCTTTTATATACTATAATTCAAGAGCTTGGTGGCGTTAATGATAAAATTAAGTTAGCAAAGTTTCAATACTTTTCTGACTTTATTCACTATGCCTTTCACGATAAACCAATATCTGACATATCTAACATATATGAAAAAAGACCATTCGGTCCCTTGGCACGCAGTTTCAATGTTGACCTTAACACACTTATTTCTTTAGGGTTGGTTGATCAAAAAGGTAAATATGACTATTCAGCTAAGAAAAAAATAGACAATGATCTAAGTAGTGAAGAACTAAAAACTATTAAATATGTTACAGGAAAGTATGCTAATTGCTCGTATGATATTCTTGCTGATATTACCCATAAGCAAATCCCATATTTATCTACCAACGAGGGAGGCGTTGTAGAGTATGATACTGCTTATAATTTAGTTGATGAATATCCTGATTATCAGAATGCATAATATAAAATTGAATGGAAGATTGTACGTTATTTACTTGCATTGATTTTTGGAAAGATGTAAAACGACTTTCTAAATACATCAAACCTTCTTTTTTAGAGTGCGATGTGACACCCGAGGAGTTTGAAAATCTTTCAGTGTCAGAAAAAATATCTGCGCTTCCTATATTAAGGCAGATTTCGAATACAATTAAAAACAAGTTTGCCACCCCAAATGAAATACCAAATAACGATAAAAATGGTCAACAGCCATTTTTATCTGAAGATTGGGTGCTTTGGAAACTAAGGTGGGCCGTAGATAAAAACGGGGCACGCTATGGATTAAGAATTATGTATTGCGTAAATGGTAAGCATATAGTTTTTTCCGCGATAAAACATAAAAAAGAAATAAAAGATACAGAGATGAAGTTTCAAAAAGAAACTATAGACAGATTAAAAATATTTTTTGCTTGTGGTTATACAAAAACCAAAGTAGAAAATTAGGCATAATACCCGCGCCGTCAGGGAAAAAATTGTCAGTATAACTGAAGAAGAACCAACAATCAGAGGCGGACAAGAAAAAAAATTACGAAAGGATTTAACTCAAATGTTGCCTTGACATTTTTTTATTATCGTGTATTATCTGCAAAGATTCCGCGGGTCGTTCTGAAACGCTCGCGGACGAGATTCTTTGTCCTTTGAGGTAAAACAAAAACGTGAAATTGCGATTGCTTTTAGTAGTACTACTGACTTCAACGCTGCTGCTGGTCACGCCGGCAGTGGCAACCACGATTACCTTCGCAAGTGATCTGTTCAGCGAAGGCAACAACTTCGGCGCGAACCAATGCGTAGCCCCTGTCGGTGCATGGGCTACATTACCTGCTGGTACCTGTTGGGTATCGTTTTCTAACACGGGCCAGGGGGGCTGGTCGCCGCCGAACACGACCATCAATGGAGTGCCAACGGCGGTCTTTACGGAAACCGTCGTATTGCCGTACGGCGACAATTCGGGGTATTTTCAGGGGTGGGCAGATGACACGATGAGCGTATATATCGTCAACGCCCTCCATCCTGGGGGACTGCTACTCCATGCGGCGAACAATGTCTGGTCCTCACACTGCGTGGGACAGCCAATCGGGTGCGTAGACGGAATGGACTGGGTCGGAGCGCTGGACAATACGATCCTGGCCCAGGGCGTCAACACCTTTTTAATGCCCACATATCAATTGTGGGGGGATGGCTTCGCGGTGGCATATCGGGGCGAAGTCAACTCCGTGCCCGAGCCGCTGTCCGCGTTCATGATCGGCGGCGGGCTCCTGGCTCTCGGCTTCTGCGGACGACGCAAGACGACCGCCTGACCGACGCAAGGACCACCTAAGATGTAGAGGCGGCGCAAGACACCGCCCAAGCAAGTAAAACAAGACCACAATCGTGGCAAGAGGGGACGACTCACACAGGAGTACGTCCCCATTTTCGTTGTCTTAAAAATATTGAGTTATCTATTAATTTAAAGTATAATATAAATATATGGCAAAAAGAGGCACCACGCTTAGTCCCAAAAAGAAATCAAGGCATTCTCACAAAACCCAGAAGCGGCTTGAAATCAAAAGAGCGATGCTGGCGAAAAAAGCTGCGCGGAAAAAATTTCAGTAGAATTTCTGCCTCGCTCGGATAAATTAAAACGCAAAAACACCAAGATCTGATTTTACCTCAATAAGGCCAAAAGGCGGTTCAGTTTGGAAAGACAAAACCGCAATCTTATTTGAATCGTTTCTAGTCAGAAATATCAAATATTAAAGCAAATGAACTTGTTTGTATTCTTTTATTCATGTGTTATTATTAGAAAGTCGAAAGATTATTATTTTAAGTTTTTTAATATATTATTATGTTCAGAAAAATTTTAATGTTTTCAGGCATAATTTTAGCTTTGTCTTTGGTGATTTCTCCGGTATTGGCTGAAGAAAATAATCTAACAACCAATGTCGCAGGGACTGCAAATACAGCCGCAGCCAAAGCTGCCGATGTAGCTGCTAAAATAGCTTGTGTTAAAACTGCTGTTGCTACTCGGGAAGCCGCGATTAGGACAGCTGTTGCGACACACCTGCAAGTCGTGCAGGCCGCCTATTCCACTCGCGCTAATGAATTAGCGGGCGCATATTCAAACACAACTGTAAAAACAGTGCGAGCCGGAACTAAAGTCGCCTGGGCTGATTTCACTAAATCCATCAAGTCTGCTTCCAAGACATGGAAAACAAATCGCAATGCTGCTTGGTCCGCATTCAGAGCAGCCGTCAAGGCATGCAAGGCTCCATCAAGTATTTCTGATTCTGCAAATTCCGGTTTTGAACTGAGTGGACAATAAAAGTGATTATCGGGTAAAAGAAAAAAGATGATAAGTTAATAAATTCTATCATCTGCGTGATTGCAGTCGGAATTTTCCTGCCGTTTTCGCCGCTGGCGGGAACCTTTAAATTCCTGCCTTTGCCACCGCTTTATTTCGTGTTATTATTTGTTGGATTGATATTATATTTCTTAATTACCCAATTCCTAAAAATGTATTTTATTAAAAAATATGAATGGATATAATAATGAATAAGAAATTTTCATCAAAAAAATCCCTCGGCCATAGCCGTACGGGCGAGGCTAAAAAAGTGGTTATGGTCAGCGGGGGATTTGACCCTATTCACCCGGGACACACGCGTCTTTTTGAGGAAGCCAAGAAACTTGGAGATAAGTTAGTGGTGGTTATTAATAATGATAACTGGATTTGTGTCAAAAAAGGTCATGGTTTTATGAGTGCGGAGGATCGCGCCGAAGTGATTTCCTCTTTTCGTTATGTTGATGAAGTAATAATTTCTAAACATAAGAAAAATACTAAAGATATGAGTATAAGCCGTGAATTGCTCGAGATCAGACCTCACATTTTTGCCAACGGCGGAGATAGAAACGAAAAAGATTCCAAGGATCCGAATTCCTCTTTATACAAAGATATAGAAATGTGTAAAAAATTGGGAATCGAAATAGTTTTCAATGTTGGATATGGTGGTAAGATACGGAGCTCGTCAGAATTATTAAAAGAATATTTAAAAAAACATAATAAAAATAAGAAATAAAATGAAACCCTTAAACCAGCTTTCTCTAAAAGAACTTAATCCTATCAAAATGATTGTTTTTGATGTTGACGGAGTGCTTGTTCCACGAGGCACTAAAATAAAACAAAGAGGAAATACTACCACTTTGCAAACTAAAGTAATTAAAGAAAAACAAATAGAACAAATACGAGAACTTAACAGAAAAGGATTTTTAATAAATATTAGTTCCGGCAGAGGATTTTACATGCTACAGGAAATGTTTAGAGCAATTTTGCCTTTTGTCAGTATTACTTACGAAAATGGCAGCGCCACTTGGTATAAGGGAAAAATCTTTCAGCATATCAACAGCTTTAAATATCTGCGAGGCGTGTTTCCAAAACTGAAACAAATAGCAAATAAAAACAGGAATGTAAAAGGATTTGAACCCAAAGAATTTATTATAACTTTACATTGCACAAAACAAGTCAAAGAGATTGAAAAAATGGTAAAAAAAGAGGGGAATCTTTATACTTTCTGGAATGGCGAAGCCTATGATGTCGGAATCAAAAAAAATCAGACCAAAGCTCTCGGTTTGAGACACGCAATGAAAATTTTTAAATTGAAGAAAAAAAATGTTATGGCTATAGGGGATAACTATAACGATTCTGAATTATTAAAAGAAAGCGGAATGCCCATATCGGCTGATAAAAGCAGGATTAAAGGGAAGTTTTATGTTCCACTCCAGGGCAAGTTTCTTCCGGCCGACAAGTTAATACAAAAGATATTATCACTCAGAGATAGCAATGCTTGAATTGACTAAAAAATTGTTTAGTTATACAATTAAAAACAATGGCTGAGCTGAAAAAGAAAAAAGTAGTAAAGAAAAAAATAGTAAAAGCTGCTAAAAGGAAAACAGTTGTCAAAAAGAGATCGCCAATCGAGCTAAAAAGAGCTGTACATAATCCCATTATCGAACCGGAAAGTAATGTATATTGGGAATCAAAAGCGACCTTTAATCCTAGCGCTATTTATCACGATGGGAAAATACACGTTATCTATCGAGCTATCGGCGATAGCGATATTTCAGTATTGGGATATGCCCAGAGCAATGACGGCTATTTTTTTAATAAACAATCAAAAGAAGTAGCTTTTTATCGTAAAAACGAACAAATTGCTAAAAAAGATTTAGCGCTTAAAATCAATTATACTTCGGGCGGGGGATGGGGTGGCGGTTGTGAAGATCCCAGATTGACACTTTTGGGCGATCAAGTGTATATGCTCTACACATCTTTTGATGGTTGGGGCTCTTTGCGAATTGCTCTTACTTCTATAAGTTTGGATGATTTTATATCCAGGCGTTGGAATTGGAAGGAACCCGTTCTTATTTCTCCACCCGGCGAAATACATAAAAATTGGGTGCTTTTCCCGGAAAAAATTGGCGGTCAGTATGCAATTTTACACAGTTTTACTCCCAAAATTCTTGTTGATTATTTTGATAGCTTGGATGAACTCAATGGCCAAAAATTTATAAAGAGCAATAACACCAGGCCCGTGGATCTAAATCGGACTTGGGATAGCTGGTTTCGCGGAGTCGGCCCTTCTCCAATTAAGACAAAATACGGCTGGCTGATTATTTATCAGGCAATGGACCATCGAAATCCGGATAGATACAGAATTGGCGCAATGATTTTGGATATCAAAGATCCGACTAAGATTCTTTATCGTTCCAATCAGCCAATTCTTGAACCGGATTTGTGGTATGAAAACGAGGGATATAAAAGAGGCGTGGTGTATTCTTGCGGAGCCGTCGTTAAACCTGCCCGCACAGGCGGGGACGGGGACGAGCTTTTTGTCTATTATGGTGGCGCGGATAAAGTATCTTGCGTGGCTACAGCCAATTTGGATAAATTCTTGCAAGAACTAATCCACTCCAGCGCTTCTAAATTGGAAAATAAAAAAATAAAAGCGTAATCATTTATGTATGTCGTAAAAAGATCTCACCACAATCCGATTCTTATCCCAGATAGAGATCATTACTGGGAGGCTTTTGCGACATTTAACATGAGTGTTCTTAGAAAAGGAAAAACTTTCTATGGCGTATATCGTGCTATTTCAGAAGAAGACGTATTCCGCACACCGCAACAAATTTCCATAATCGGCATAGGGCATAGTAAGGACGGCAGATATTTTGAAGAACGCATGCCATTTATCACCCCGGAAGAGGAATGGGAAAAATACGGCTGTGAAGATCCTCGCATTACTTATTTTGAAGGTAATTATTATATATTTTACACGGCGCTTTCCAAATACCCATTTGAAGCTAGCGGAATCAAGGTTGCTCTGGCAATTTCAGGGGACTTAAAAAAAATTCATGAACGTCACTTAATAACACCCTTTAACGCTAAAGCAATGGCACTTTTTCCAGAACGCATTAACGGTAAAATTACAGTGATTGTAACCGTAAATACAGATATGCCTCCGGTCAGAATTGCCATAGCGCAAGTTGATAAGATGGAGGAGTTATGGAATCAAAAATTTTGGGAGAAATGGTATGCCAATATAGATGAACACGCCATTGACCTAAAAAGATTGTCGTCTGACCATATTGAAGTCGGCGCTCCGCCTATTAAAACTTTCCACGGTTGGCTTCTCTTGTACTCGCATATCCAAAATTATTTTCCTTCAGGAAACAATCTTGACCGCATATTTGGGATTGAAGCAGTACTTCTTGATTTTAATAATCCGCTTAAAATTCTCGGGCGTACGCGCGGTCCTATCCTGGTTCCGGAAGAGTCGTATGAACTTTTGGGCCGTGTTCCCGACATAGTTTTTCCTTCGGGCGCAGTTCTGGAAAAAGACAGGCTTCTTGTATACTATGGAGCATCGGACACAACGACCTGTCTGGCTCACCTAAACATCATTGACCTTATTTCAACGATGCGTCCGGAAACGAGCGCGCGATGGCATTTTCATCGTTCTATCAAGAATCCCATCATCCTGCCAGATAAGACGCATTCCTGGGAAGCCAAAGCCACATTCAATCCGGCTGCCTTGCGGATACGAGGCACAACGCATATATTATATCGAGCGCTTTCTTCGGATAATACTTCCTCTATCGGTTATGCATCAACCAAAGATGGTATTTCCATTGATGAAAGATTTTCTCTGCCGGCGTATATTCCAAGAGAAAATTTTGAATTAAAAAAAATTGCCGGAGGAAATTCGGGTTGTGAAGATCCTCGGTTAACAAAAATAGGGAAAACTATCTATATGTGTTACACAGCCTTCGACGGCATTGGTCCGCCCCGAGTTGCCGTTACCTTTATTTCAGAAAAAAATTTTCTACTCAAAAGTTGGCAATGGGAAAAGCCTATTATAATCACACCCGTAGGTTTTGATGACAAGGACACTTGTATTTTTCCTGAAAAAACTAATGGCAAATATTTTATTTTGCATCGAGTTGGCGATGAAATATGCGGAGATTATTTAAAATCGCTTAATTTTAAGACTCAAACAGTCAAGAAATGCATTAGGATTATGGGACCGAGGATAAATACTTGGGATAGTGCAAAAGTTGGCATCTCTGCGCCGCCGATAAAAACGAAATATGGATGGCTGCTTTTTTATCATGGTATCTCCAAAAGCCACAATACCTATCGTATTGGAGCGGTCTTATTGGCCTTAGATGACCCAGCCATCGTTCTTTCACGCACCGCCGACCCCATCTTTGAACCGGAGGAACCGTATGAAAAAATTGGCGTAGTTAATAATGTTGTTTTCCCTTGCGGCCTGATTGAAAAAGATGGCTTGCTTTATATATATTATGGCGGCGCGGATACGGTTGTCGGAGTTGCCACTATAGAACTGGATGTTATTCTCCGGGCTTTAACCCGAGCTATTAAGTGGAAAAAACCGAAATATTAAGAAGAAAAAATAAAATTATGCAAATAAATTTACAAGGAAAAAATATTGAGTTGACGGAGGCCATTAAAGATTATGTTTTAAAAAGAGTTACCAACTTGGAGAAATTGCTCTCTAATATTGAAACAGAAAAAGGTGAGGCGATGGTAAATTTTGAAGTTGTCAAAACCACCAATCACCATAAAGCCGGCGAGATTTTTCATGCTAGTTGCATGATTAGTATAGATGGAAAAAAGTTCTATTCAAGCAGCGACCATGAAGATTTATATAGCGCCATTGATGAGGTGAAAGAAACTCTTTTTAATGAAATTAGGAAGAACAAAGACCGCAGGCAGACCCTCTTTAAGCGCGGCGCCTCTAGTATTAAAAAAATGCTCAAAGGCCTTTCCAAAAGAAATCCTTTTACCTCCAAATACTAATCTACGCTATAGCGTAGATTGAAATCTTCGTATTTTATTTCTTTTTTGCCTTCGGGTAGAACCTTTTTTATTACAAATTGATTATTTTCTAGTATGGCATCAGTAATAATTATTCGTTTCGTTTGAAACCCACCTGCGCCAAGGCTTCGGCGGGCAAGAAAGAAAGTTCTGGGCCAGACTGCATAAGCTCGGAATTTGTTATAATTTTTTGCCCCACCATCATTCAAGTCCATAAGGCCATCTTCTTTTTTAATTTTTTTGCAATATGTTGCCTCATTTTCATTCTGCGCAATTTCTTTAATTTTGCCACTAATAAAATCCGGCAGAATTTTCACCAAAAGTTCTCCGCCAATCTTTATCAAACGTTTTCGTAAATCTGACGCTTTTTCGTCCGGAAATATATTTATTTTTTCTTGGACGATAATGGGACCGGAGTCCATTTTGTATTCCATCTTTTGAATACTAATGCCTGTTTCCGCGTCTCCATTTAGGATAGCGGACTCTACCGGGGAAGCTCCGCGGTATTTGGGAAGCAAAGAATAGTGGATATTTATAGAACCCAGTTTTGGTATATTTAGAATATTTTCCGGTATTATTTTTCCGTAAGCGACTACGAAGAATAAATCGGGCTGGATATTGTTTTGAAAAACAATATCCAGCCCTCCTTTTAAATCTTCCGGCTGGATATACGGAATATTATTTTTTTTAGCCCAAACTTTCGCTGGCGGGGGAGCAATTGTCATTTTGCGTCCTTTGGGCTTGTCGGGCGATGTGACGATTAGTGATGGAGTATATCCATTTTGTTTTAAAATTTCCAAAGTTTCACTAGCCGCATCCGGTGTGCCGAAAAATACAAAATTTAATTTCTTGTCTTTGTTCTTCTTTGTATTATTTTGCATATTCATAATTTATTTTCTCTGAGGAAGTTCTTCTTTTATATCTTTGGCATGGTCGATAAAAAGTATGCCGTTCAAATGGTCATTTTCATGCTGGAAAATTTGTGCCAGGAGTCCGGATGCGCCTCTTTGAAATCTTTTGCCATTCTCATCGTAAGCCGTAATCGTCGCCCTTTTTGACCTAAAGGTCTTGCCATAAAGCCATCTCACGGAAAGACAACCCTCCGACACCCATTCCTTTTTACGAGAAAGTTTGGTAATTTTTGGATTAATAAAAACCAAATCTTTTACGGCAGGATCTTTCCGTTCGGGGTCGCTGTCTGCGAGTGCTCTCGCAGCGCTCACTCCCCGCCCGCTTTCGCCAGAGCGAAGCGATGGCGGGCGGGTCGGGCCGTCGCCCTGCGAGAGACCCCGCTCAGGAAATCCTGCCCTCAAAACTTTACCCGATACGATAAAAATTCGTAGTAGATACCCTACTTGCGGTGCGGCTATGGCTACGCCGTCATCTTGGCTTCTAAGAGCCAGAGACATTTCTTTCAGTACGTTTTTTATTTTTTTTGTTTTAATATCCGCAATATGCACTTCATGGGCATTTTGCCGCAGAACTTTTTCCCCGCCCGCCTCGCTACGCGAAGCGTTGCGGGCAGGTTTTTGTTTTTGATTTGCCTGTAAAATTGCCCTCATTGTTTTTACTTTAACTCTTTCAAGTATTTTAGAAGTTTATTTAATTTCACCGTATCTTGGGACCTATTGGACATATCTCGCACGATGACAGAATTGTCCAGCGCCTCTTTTACTCCGAAGATAATGGCGTAAGGAATAGCCAGCTTTTCCGCGATTGCCAGCTGAGAACCCAGACTATCTTTAGAGAGCGATTGGGCAATAGGGATATGCGCTTTGCGCAGTATTTCAATTATATTCAAACTCTTTAGTTTGGCCTCGGAGCCCAGCTGAATGAAATAAATTTTTGGTTTCTTTAATATGCGAGGCGAGAGCTTTTTATACCAAGCTGATGCGATTATCCGATCTACGCCAATAGATATTCCTATTGCCGGCACATCGCGTTTGCCTCCGACTTGGCGGGCCAGATAATCGTAGCGTCCACCACCAGCGAGTGTCAATGGAGCGCCATCTTCGCCTCCTCCCTGTTCTGTGATTTCAAAAACAGTGCGAGTGTAGTAAGAAAGTCCGCGTACCAAATTTTTATTTATATTATAGGCTATACCCATTTCCTCTAAATATTCCAATACCTCCTTGAAATGTTTTTTACAAGCAGCGCAAAGGAAAGAGACTGAATCCGGCGCGTTCTCGTTGACTTCTTTTATTTTTTCTTCTTTTGAATCTAAAATACGAAGCGGATTTGTTTTTAAGCGTTCACGGTCTATTCCTGACAGACTGCTTATATGTTTTCTGTAATAACTTGTAAGTTCTTTAATATACGCGCCTCGACATTCTTTGTCGCCGATTGAGTTTATATCGATTGTTAGGTTTGTTGCTCCAGCTTCTTCTAAAATACTCATACTTGCCTTAATCACTAATGCATCCATAATACTTTTATCATTTCCTAAGCAGTCTAAATCAAATTGCCAAAATTGCCTGTAGCGTCCGCGTTGGGGTTTGTCGTGCCTGAAAACCGGACCGTATTGATAAAACATTACCGGCTGGGGCATCGTCTGCATTCCATGTTCAATATAAGCGCGCATTAAAGGAGCCGTATGTTCAGGTCGAAGCGCCAAATGATCCCCGCCTTTGGTTTTAAGCGTGTACATTTCTTTATCAATAATATCCGTGCCCCGGCCGATGCTTCCGGTAAAAACTTCTTCATATTCTAACATTGGAGTCTCAATCGGCTTGAAACCGTAATACACCGCCACCTCTTGCGCTTTTTCAAAAAATCCCTGAAAAGAATAATATTCTTCATTCATCAAATCTCTCATTCCTTTCGGCGATGATGCATCTGTCGTCTTATTTTTATTTTTGTGTGCTGTTTTTTTCATAATATTTATTTATTTTCTTGTGTGTAATTGCCCGGCAGTACATCTATTTTACTTATTGGCAGCAAGCGCAAAAAGGCTCTTCCGGACAGAAGATTTCTTTTGACCGCTCCCCAATATCTTGAATCAGAACTGGCGCTTCTATTGTCGCCCACGACAAAATATTCATCGTTTTTTAATTCAAGATGCGTATCATTATTTGCGGGATTTTTTACAAAAGGCTGGTCTAATTTAAAACCTTCCTTGTGCTCTTTATTAGTTATAGTTACATCATTGCCTTTTATATCCACTGTTTCATTTGGAAGACCGATAATTCTTTTGATAAAGAATTTTGTCGTATTATTGGGATATCGAAAAACAACCACATCATCTCTTTTAGGAGTACCCAATTCGTAAGATATTTTATCTATGATTAAATAATCTCCGTTTTCAAATGTTGGCACCATAGAAGAACCTGAAACAATAAACGGCTCAGCTATAAAAACTCGGATGGGAATGACTATAACCAAGGCTATGAGAGCAAAACGCACGAGTTCCCAGAACGACTGAGCTTTTGTTTTTTCTTGTTCCATTGCCATAATATAACACAAAAAATCCTTGACATTCTATGATAATTTGTTTTGCAATAATAATTTGCTTTGGGGTAATAAGAAATGATATTATTGAAATATGAAATTAGTTGTTGGTTTGGGAAACCCGGGAGCGGAGTATGAAAAGACAAGGCACAATGCCGGACGGATTTTGGTCGGCATTTTGGAAAAGAAGATGGAGGACAGCAAAATTAAATTTCTCAAACCCGATACATTCATGAATAATTCAGGCAAAGCGGTTGCGCCTTTAATAAAAACAAAAAAAGATTTAAAAAATCTCGTCGTAATTTACGATGATATTGATCTGCCGATTGGAAAAATGAAAATTTCTTTTAATCGGTCTTCGGGTGGGCACAATGGTCTGGGTTCGGTTATCAAAGCTCTCAAGAGCGAAGAATTTTTACGCATCAGAATCGGTACAGCCCCCGCGACTCCATCCGGAAAAATCAGAAAGCCAAAAGGGGAGAAAGCGGTGCTCAATTTTTTGCTTGGAGAATTTAAAAAACCGGAATTAGAAACTATTAAAAAACTTTCAAAAAAGGTAGCGGAAGCCGTTGAAACTATTTTTTCTGAGAGTAAAGAAAAAGCAATGAGCCTTTACAATTAAAATTATGGAAACAGGGGGAAAATTACCAACTGCTGAAATTAAAACTCAAAGAACATATAGGATTGAGCACTTTCCAGGACTTGATGTCATTCTAAATTTAAATTATTCTAATCTAGAAGATTTAGGTGTGATTCTTGGGATACTAAGAAATAATCAATTGGGGGAAAATTTTAGTATGGATGAATTGAGGTCTAAAGTATTGTCTCTTACAGATGGCAATAATCGGCGTTTCTTCATAAAAATAAAAGATGAATCGCAAGCACAGGTTGATTTTATTCGAGGTCGCACAATATATGATCCAATACGGGTTAGTGTTACGAATGATTTTAATAGTAAGTCTAGATATGCCCGCGCAGGAACATTGAGTGAAATTATTTTGTCAAAGAAGATAAAAGAAATAATTACTCTAGATGCGGTTCAAGAATTAGCAAAAAAACAGGGTTTTTCCGGCATGAAATTCTCCGAACCAATTTGTGCCTTAATTCATAATAGAGGCAAAAAGTATTTAATATATAGGAATATAATAGCTGGAAGTATGCGTTTAGGTATACCAAGTATAGATTATGATCCTAAAAAATTAGCAGTAATTTATCAAGGGTTCCCCTCGCTAAAATCATCTACCATAGTACCATAATCGCAAATATATTTCTTACTAACCGGAAATGGTTTTGGACTTATTATTTTATAGTTTCCCAGTAAATATTCTTGCAAACTAGAATAAGGATATTCAACAATAAATTTTTTAAGTTGTTTTAAAAAA
>Ga0315273_10007274_pt1 | contig 13863 bp, 12 predicted proteins | sample YL17G02_0_MG_FD_205753 | JGI IMG/M metagenome (GOLD analysis project Ga0315273, IMG submission 205753) | Sediment microbial communities from Yellowstone Lake, YNP, Wyoming, USA - YL17G02_0 | ecosystem: Environmental > Aquatic > Freshwater > Lake > Sediment | place: USA: Wyoming | collected... | reverse complement strand
TAACTCCGCTTTCCCGGCGGCCAAGCTCATAGCAAAGGCAAGGCAGGTGGGCACACCGCATTTACCACAGTTCGTCTTGGGCAGTAGCTTAAAAATCTCTATCCCTGTAAGTGGCATATTAACTCCTTTCCTATCCGAGTATTGGGTCCATAGTCAGGGCAGGATGTCCTTTCTTCTGCAAGAAAGGTAAAATCTCTTCTTCGGTCAGTCCTACGGTCTCATCAGCAATCATGTCTGGTAAGTCAGGGATACCGATCTCGATGGCCCTGGCCTTAAGCCTATCAGCAATCTCCAGCTTCAGGCCACTGGGCATCCATACCAGCCTCTTGATACCGCCATCGCCAGCGATGAACTTTCTCTGGCAGATGTTGTATTTGCTGTGACCAATGAAGCCTGGCGTGCTCAGGCCACCGCCCATTGTGCCCGCGAGCATGGTGAACTTCATGCCGCAAGGCGTCATGCCGTTGTGCTCGCGGTTGACCGCCATTATCCCGTTGCAAAGTGGCAGAACGGCAGCAATGCACTCGCAGCAGCCGCAGGTGGTCATCGGGTCGCTGACGATACTGTAGAAGTTATAATGGTCGAACTTCCCACGGGAGGCCTTAAAGAGGAAGTCGTTGACCCCCTTCCACTGCCCCAGTCGCTTGTCGAGGCACTCACCGATGGCAATCGGCTGGTTGGGGCCTGTGGGGTTAATCTCATAAGAGGCCTTGCAGTCCATCCAGTTATAAGAACCGCAAAGCCCCGTGCGTTCCGGGCTGACGGAGCAAACGTGGCTCGGGGCAAAGGACTGGCACAGGGTGCAGGAGTAGAAGTTCTCAACGGACTCATCAGTCATGCCCTCGATCCGGGCATCACGCTTGCCGTATACGGCCCTGGCCTTGGCGATTGTTTCCTCTACCTTGTCGGGCTCCGTGTAAATCTTTACCTGTATTTTATCGAAGATGCGGCCAAAGTCATGACTCAGCTTGGCATGGAGGATAGCACCGATATGCTGTAGCTTAAAACCCTTCTCCACGGCACCCTTGCTAACGCGTAGCCAGGCGATGTCCCTCTGCCCGATATGCATCACACCTTGAGCGTAGTTTATCAAGTGGTGAATTTGTCGCTCCAGTATGGGCTCGTAGTCGTCCTGCATCTGCCGGCCGGCAACCTCGACGGCGATAGCCATGGGTAAATTGGAACCAGCGGGCAGATCAGTTATTTCTTTCCCGATCACCTCGATCTTACCATCCTCAACCTCTTCCATCCGCTTGGTGGTGACCCATTCCACCATCGTTGTCCGGCCACCGCCACACTCCAGATAGATCTCCTCACCCCTGACCCTCTCCCCCTCGAAGGCGGGGCCATAGGCTACAGGTACTGGCACCTCGGATACGGTTACCTTGAGCCCCCTGACCTCCACAGCTCTGGCCACCAGCTTGTCGTGAGGAATGTTGGAGACCACATGCTCATAGGTACAAATGCCGGTAGGTAAGACCTCGGGGATGGGAGTATCAGCGATAACCGGGAAGCCAAAGTTAACGCAGCCCAGGCCATTGGCATACCATTCGTCGGTAACATAGCCCATGGTTAGGGCAAAGGCAAAGACGCGGTCTTTATTATAAATAAGCAACTTGCGGTAATCGCCGGGCTCAATGCCGCCGAAGGAAAGGGCGGCTCTGATGGCAAAACCAAGGGCGAAAACGGCGGACGAACTGTCCGGGCCAAAAGGGACAAGGCGCACCGGCCAGCCGATTTGCACTCCAGCCTCCACCAGTTGTTCAGAGAAGCGCTTGCCATTGTATTCGCCAGCCATAAAGACGTAGAGGTTCTTTCGCTGTAGTTCCTGGGCAATCTTGGCGGCGATTTCCGGGGTGGGTGCCGCGCCGAGAATAGCGGCAAATCCCGGGGCGGTACCGTCAACAAACTCGACGCCCCTCCGCCTCAGGATTACGTCATCGGCGGCCCCGAGCCAGATGTTGCCGTCAACGGTCTCTTCTGTCTTGTTATAGAAGTTGGGATGCTCCAGATACCTTATCGCCTCGATAAGCTCCTCGGCGAAGAAGGTAGCCATGCCGGCATCAAGAGCAGGCGCCAGATAGGGTAGTGGATGCACCTCCCTTACAGGGGGTGGCAGCAGGACTTTGCACCTTTTAATTATCTGCTCCATGTCCGCCAGCTTTTCAACCTTGATCCCCAAAATGCCATAAATCACTGGTAGATAGTAGGCAGTGTTGGGGAAACCAACGGGCTCGTTGGGCCCCCAGCGGTCCATAGCCTCCTGCCACTTTTTTTCTGCTCGGTTAACTAATTTGTGCGCCCCTCTAATACCTGCGGATGCAATTATCTTGGACATCTCATATCCTCCTTATATTCTCAGGCGCCTTCCAGGACCCGTCTCATTTCCATATCGTAGAGTATTCTCTCGCGAGCCTTATCAATGCCCAGGGCCTTGCGCTTCTTGTCGATATGGTCAATCATGAGTTTGGCGGCTTTAAGTGGGTCGGGTTCAAACGCCCACTTGCCACCAAGCGTCTCTTCAATGTCTTTAAACAGGTAGTTTGTTACCTCCTCACTGCCACTGGTCGGCCAGGTAACACCGAATATAGTGAAGACACCGGAGGCAACGAAATATTGCCCGATAGCAATGGCTTTCTCGCTCATCCACTCCGGTGCCGCTCCGGCAACAGGCAGGTCACTGATGTCATCACCCAGGCCGCCGTCTTTGACCATAGCGGTCGCCGCCATCAGGATGCGGCTGTTATCAACACAGGCACCCAGATGCAATACCGGCGGAATGCCTACCGCTTCACAGACGGAGGCCAGCCCCTCGCCTGCGTATTTCGCGGCTTCAGGAACCATTAGCCCCGCTTTAGCCAGGGCCATGGCACCGCAACCTGTCATAAGCACCAGGACATCGTTCTTGATGAGTTCTCTGACCATGGTGAGGTGACCATCATCATGCGTCACCCTTGGGTTATTGCAGCCGACAACACCAGCTACGCCCCGGATACGACCATTGATGATATTATCGTTTAGCGGACGATAGGAGGCGCGAAAGAGGCCACCCAGGAGGTAATTGATGGTCTCATGGCTGAACCCGGCAATCAGGCTGGTCTTCTCTTTAGGAATAAAAACGTTCTTCCCGCGGTTGGGGAAGTTTTCGATGGCGGCTTTTATGATGGCCTTGGCCGATGCCAGTGCATCGTGCTCGCTAAATTCGATATGAGTGGCACCCTGAATCTTAGCCCGGGCATCAGTAGTGATTATCTTGGTATGGTAGCATTGGGCAACGTCGGTCAGGCCCTGCATAATACACTGGACATCAACCACCATTGCCTCGACTGCGCCGGTGACTATTGCCAGCTCTTGCTGGAGGAAGTTTCCGGCGATGGGGACGCCGTGGCGCATCAATATCTCGTTGGCAGTGCAGCACATACCGGCCATATTTATACCCTTCGCCCCTCTGGATTTGGCATAGGCAACCATTTCGGGGTCCTGGGTAGCAACGACAAGCGCCTCGGCGAGCGCCGGCTCGTGGCCATGAATGATAATGTTAACCTCGTCCTCTTTAAGCACACCGAGGTTTATCTCGCTCAGGACAGGCGCCGGGGTGCCGAAGATAATATCCTGGATTTCAGTGGCAATCATACTGCCACCCCAGCCATCGGCCAGAGCCGTTCTCGAAGCCTGCTTCATCAGGTTTTGGTAATCCTGGTCAACCCCCATGTGGGTGCGGTGCATCATCTCCACCACTTCCCTGTCTATGCCCCTTGGGGCAATGCCCAGCTTCCGCCATAGCTCCTGACGCTTGAGCGGTGCCCTCCTTAAAAACAGGAGCTCACCCTCTTGCTTGCCAAACTCAGCCATCAGCTTCTCACCAATGTCTATGGCTATTTCCTGGTTAGTGCGATTTCCAATTTCAACGCCCAGGTCTAACGCAACCTGAAACAGCTTCTGCTCGTCCTTTATTTCAAAGCCAGGCGCCTTGTCTTTGGCCACCGCTAGAAAGAGTTCCGCCATCCGGCGACCATGGTCGCTGTGAGCCGCAGTGCCGGCAGCGACCATACGCGCAAAGTTGCGGGCAGAAATAGTCTCCTCCGTCGCCCCACAGACGCCGACCCGTCTGCGCTTTTCTTCGGGAGTCTCTACCTTGCCCTTTGCTACGGGTACACGGCATGGCCCCATAGCACAATTGCGGCAGCAACTGCCTGCCTCCCCTATAGGGCAAGGTTTTGTTGCTTCAGCACGGTCAAAAACGAGTCGTGCTCCGTCCGCAGTTGCTTTGTCAATCATCTGGATAGTTGCACTATCCACGCTCTTCTTTTTCTTTTCCACCATTGATTTGTAACCTCCGTTTAGTTCGTGGCCATCAATTCCGTAATCACTACCTGCACCAGCTTTATCGCATCGGGATGTCTCATAACCAAAATGTCAGCACCGGCTAGAGCCAGAACCATGGCCGATATGGCCTCCATGAGGATGCCCCGTTTAGTGGCATCCCCAAACCTGGGGTCTTCTGCTTCGGAAATCTTGGTTTCTTTTGCCTTCCAGACCTCTTTGCCAATATTGCAGAGTAAGGGGAACTGGAGCCGCTCATCCTGCTGGATTAGGGCGGCCATCCGCACCCTCTCCATCACAGAATAGCAATACTCGATACCGTAGCCGATGCCGCTAACAGTGGGATCCATGAGCAGCAAATCATCAGGGACGCCAAGATTACCCAGTAGGACATTGAGCTGCTTAGCCATGTTTACATCAATAGGGGTGGATGCACAGACGGTATGACGATAACCGATAGCGGCGGCGCCGATCCGCTTATGGTTAGCCTCTTCTACCGGGCCGATGATTAAATTTTTTCCCTGGCAGAGCTCGCAGACCCTTCTAAGTACCTCAGTATCTTTATCATGATTGGCAGTCCCCCAGACAATTAGCTGGACGTCAATTGCATCTGCTACCTTTTTCACTAAGGCGGCAGCCTCCTCGGCGTCGCGGTTAAGCCCGTTAGGGTCGGTACTAAGTAACTGGAGGCAGATCATCTGTGCGCCATACTCATTAATGCACTTTTTGGCCCAGGCAACCGAGTCATCCGTAACGCCAGCAAAGGGTGCCAGGGCAGCTTCCGCCCACTCTTCCGGTGGGCAGTCGTAGACTTCCATAGCAATGCGCGGCGGGTTGGGCATCTCACCCTCAAAAAGGTAGAAGGGATAGCAAGTCTCACCACCGACGGTCAGGCTCTTGTCTCCCTTGCCCAGTCTAATCTCTCTGATCTTGCCGGAATAATTGGTTTTTGAGATATCAAACGCCATTCTTGCCTTCCTTTAAGCCGGATTTTTCCGCTTCTCGCTGCCGAACCCCTCTTTACTGTACCAGTACCTTTCAGCAGTCTGGAGATACCTAAGCTTATCGTCCCTGCCTCTCAGTTTCTGCCGCCACTTTCCCATATCCTTATCCTCGGGTTTGCCTTTTTCAAAGGTGGCGCCGAGGACTTCAACCTCGTCCCTGCCCGGAGCACTCTTTTTCTCAACTTTATATTCCATCTTTTCGCCCTCCCTTTTCAGGTTAAACCGGCCGCCAATTTGGCGGCTCTTACGGTATTCATCATTAGCATGGTTATGGTCATTGGCCCAACTCCACCTGGCACCGGGGTAATGGCCTTGGCCTTCTCCTTGACGGTATCAAAATCAACATCCCCAACAAGAATATCTTTACCTGAAGCGCTTTTGCCGATGCGATTAACACCGACATCAATCACCACTACGCCTTCCTTCACCATGTCTGCAGTGATCGCCTTGGGCCTGCCAGCAGCGACAATCAGTATGTCAGCCCGCCGGGTGTGAGAAGCCAGGTCCCGCGTGCCGGTGTGGCAGATGGTCACAGTGGAATTGGCGCCTTTTTGCTTCTGGAGAAGCATATTGGTGATAGGCTTACCCACAATATTACTCCTGCCTACCACCACCACCTCTGCCCCGTCAGTTTGAACGCCGGAGCGTATTAACAACTGCTGGATGCCGGCGGGGGTGCAGGGCAGATAGTCCGGCTCACCGATGAGCAGCTTACCTAAATTCACCGGGTGGAAGCCATCAACGTCCTTTTTGGGGTCCATTGCATAAAGCACTTTGGTTTCCTTAATATGCTTGGGCAGGGGAAGCTGGATAAGAATACCATGAATCTTCGGGTCTTTGTTTAATTTGTCGACCAGTGCCAGGAGATCTTTTTCCGTAGTGGTTCCCGGCAGGTCATGCCTTTCGGAGTAGATGCCTAACTCATTAGACGTCTTCTCCTTCTGACCGACGTAAACCTGAGAGGCAGGGTCGTCGCCCACAAGAACAGTGGCTAGCCCGGGCACCAGACTATGCTTTTGCTTGAGTTCAGCTATTTCCTGTTTTAGCTCTTCGCGAATCTGCCTGGCCGTTTCAGTACCGCTAATGATCTGCGCCGTCATTTTTTTACCCCTTTCCTTTAATTATTTGGTAGCTCGCCGGGTTCTCACGGCTGCTGTTAAGAAGCTTCGCCATCAAATCATCAACCGCCTTCACCGCCCTGGAAGTATCGGGCAATTCAAGCAGTGACTTTTGCATAAGGTCATACTCATATACTTCCTCGTCCAGCGGAACTATGGCCGCAGGTATAATTTCCAGCCGGGCCAGTTCTTGGCTGATGCGGGGATCAATAGTGTTAGGAACAAAGTTGATGATGACTGACTGCCGTTTCACCGATAGCTTAATTTCTGCGACGAGGTCTCGTATGCGGGCAATGGTGCGGACACCCTTCACAGAATGGTCGGATATGATAACAAGTTCATCAATATCCTGGGTGGTCCTACGGCTCAGATGTTCCATTCCAGCCTCGTTGTCCATGACAACATAAGTGTAGTTACCTGCCAGGATGTCAATGAATTTTCTCAGTACTAGATTGGGATAGCAGTAGCAGGCCGCGCCTTCACCCCGCCCCATTGTAATGAGATCAAGCCCCTTGCTCTCGGTGATAGCACCGTTTAAACTATGCTCCAAATAAGCTTCCTTGGTCAGGCCAGGTGGTATCCTTATTTTCTCTCCATTAAACGAGGCAATAATATTGCCCACTGTCTGCCCGACGCTAAGCCCCAAACTATCACCAAGGTTAGCATTGGGGTCGGCATCAACCGCAAGGATTGGCCCTTTACCACTTTTCTTCAGGTAACGAATAATGAGACAAACGAGGGATGTTTTCCCGCTGCCACCTTTACCCGAAACAGCAATACAAAAACTCATCTCGTTCTAGCTCACCTTAATCTTAGTTTTCGCCGGCTTTCGACTCACGGTTGGGAATTCAGCTTCGTCAGTATGAGGCAAAAACAGCGCCGCGATGTAGTCGTTCATAAAGGTTACATTTTCGCTCAACTCAAGGTTGGTCATCATCTGGGCCACCCTTCTGGCGGCATCCATTAAATCTGTAGAAAATGAGATCAATCTTGCGCCCAAGAGGGAGCCGTTGCCAATGAAAATAAACCTTTCCCGCGGTATGTCGGGAAGAAGCCCAATTTTTATAGATCTTTCAACATTGAGGTGACTGCCGAAGGCCCCGGCGATGATTACCTCTTCCAAATCTTTGCAGGTAATGCCCACGCTTTTGGTGAGCGTCCGGTATCCGGCATACATGGCCGCCTTCGCCCGCATCAGGTTATCAATATCCACTTCAGTGATAACAATATCTTTGCCGATTTGCGTTTCAGGTGCCCAGGCCATGATATACTCATAACCGTCACTCCCCGACCGTATTCTTTTCGTGGAGAGGTCAGTATTAAATTTGCCATTCTGCGCGATAACCCCTGCCTCCAGCAGCCTGGCCACGGTGTTGATTAGCCCGGAGCCACAGATTCCTTTCGGTTTTGCTCCGCCGATGGTGCCGATTACCGGTTCAAAAGTTGACGGGTCGATATCAAATTCCTGAATGGCACCACTACTGGCAACAATACCGTGCTTTATCCCGCCACCTTCAAAGGCGGGCCCGGCGGAGCACGACGCGGTCACCATCCAATCTGAGTTCCCGATGACGATTTCGCCGTTAGTACCAATATCGATGAAAAGCGTGAGTTTATTTCTCTGGAACAACCCTGACCCAATGACTCCAGAGACAATATCACCCCCGACATAGGCTGACGCGGCAGGGAAGGCGTAGAGGTAAACATGTTCCCCCAGTTTGATGCCCAGGGCGTTCGCCTTCACTGGTGGGAAATAGTTGGCTGTCGGGGTGTACGGGGATAACCTTATATACTTGGGGTCAACCCCTAAAAGAAGCTCGGTCATCGTAGTATTGCCCGCAACAGTCAGGTGGCTGATTTCCCCTGTCTCTACCAGGCCCTGAGTCAAGAGATCACTGATAACCTCATTAATGGTAGTCACCACTGCCTGCTGCAGTCGCTTTAGACCGCCTGCCTTCTGGGAATAGGCAATACGGCTGATCACATCGGCGCCATAGCTGACCTGCTTATTAAACTGGATATTGTCGGCGATTATTCTACCCCGGTTTAAATCGAGTAACTGCCCGCAGATGGTGGTAGTTCCGACATCAATGGCTAATGAGAAGTGTCTATCCCTGGTATCCCCGGGTTCCACATTGATTAATTCTGGCCGGCGCTTGTCTCCGGCTTTGGGTTTTACCGCCGTGACCAGCGTTGTGACAGTCACCTTCCAATCTCCGTCCCGCAAAACCGTAGGCAGTTTCTTTACCACCCCGAAGTCTACAGTCAGATTACTAAGGTTGTACCGCTGTTTGAGGCCTCTCAGCACCCGCGATAGATCACTTATATTATCCTGGGACGTTGGCGGCGGAAGCTCGACAAAGTATTTACTCACGGGAGGACTAAATCTCCAACCCGTGGGCAAGGCTTCTGACACTTCCCGGCGCTCCCGGGTGATAACGGCTTTTTCCAGTCTTGACTCTACAGGGATATAGACAGTGAGGTCAGAGAGGACCCGGCTCTGGCAGGCCTGTCTTATGCCCTGTTGGTACTCTTCGTCAGAGACCTGCTCTGTCCTCCTGGTTTCTACCTCGCCTGTTTCAATCAGGACTTTACACGTACCACAGTGACCGTTGCCGCCGCAAGAAGCATTAACATGCACCCCGGCAGCAATAGCCGCTTCGAGGAGGTTCCCCCCCGGTTCGACAATGATATCTACATTATCGGGCCGAAAATGTACCTGTCTCGTTTTATCTGTCAAGTCTAACGTCATTTAACCCTTATTATATTATGATATGGCTCAAAAGACTAAGAATAATCGCTTCTTTGCCGCCTGTAGCATCGGCCTTCGAAGTGCGCCATCATAGTCAATCCACGACATGAAGTCCGGTAACCCTCCCTGTCTTTGTATCAACATCAATCTTTCTGAACGCAGGGTCGGAACTAGTACCGGGCATCAGGCTGATAGTTCCGGCTATAGGACAAAGGAACTTAGCCCCCGAATAAATCAACACGTCACGTATGGGAAGTGTCCACCCCTTGGGTACACCTTTAAGGGATGGCTCATGACTAAGGGAAAGATGGGTCTTCACCATCATGGTGTTGTACGCATCGTATTTCGCATCGGCTTCAAACGCCTTAGCTTTAGCCTCGGCTTCCGGGCTCCAAGATACACCATCAGCTCCGTAGACCACCTTGGCAACCTTTTCTACTCTCTGTCTCAGTTTCATTTCCGCGGGATAGAGGAACTTGAAATCGTTCTTCTCATTGCAGGCTTCCTTGACAGCATCAGCTAGCTCCTGAGCGCCAGCGCCGCCATTTGCAAAATGAGTAGACGTGGCACAACGCGCTCCCATCGCTTCGGCCGCCTTCCTGACAAGAGCTACTTCAGCCTTGGTGTCGGTGGGGAAGGAGTTGATGCACACCACCGGATTGATACCAGCCGCTCTGATGGTATTAATGTGATGCAGCATGTTCGGGAGGCCATTCTCCAAGGTCGTCAGATTCTCTTTAGTATATCCATCAGGAAGTGGTACACCAGGTACCACCTTCGGTCCACCACCATGCATCTTCAATGCCCGGATGGAGGTGGTAAGCACTGACACATGAGGTTTAAGATCACTTAAGCGGCACTTAACATTCCAGAACTTTTCAAACCCAATGTCCGCGGCAAAACCGCTCTCAGTAACGTGGTAATCAAACATTTTTAGGCCGAGGCGGTCAGCAATAATAGAGGATTGGCCTACTGCAATATTAGCAAATGGGCCAGCATGCACCATACAAGGTTGATGCTCTGCCGTGCAACACAGAGTCGGATTAATGGTATTGCGCATCCAGGCAGTCATGGCACCAGCTACCTCCAGGTCGCCGGTTGTAATGGGTTTACCTTTTTTATCAAAGGCCAGGGTAATATTATTCATTCTTTCCCGGAGGTCGGCCAAATCTCGGACAATAGATAGCATGGCCATCAACTCCGAACTTACTGCGATGCCGAATTTTGATTTCATCAGAAAGCCATCCATGCGTCCGCCGATACCGATGATGATATCTCGGAGGCTTTGGGCACAAAAATCCATAATCCAACCCATCTCCACCCGGGTGGGGTCAACATCCATGCGACGCATTCGGGTGAGCTGAGCCAACTGCGCATCATCATAATTGCGCTCGTGCTGCATCCTGGCTGTAAGCGCAATCATAGCAAGGTTATGAGCATTCATTATATCGTTGATGTCACCGGTAAGGCCCATAGAAAATTCGGTGTGGGGGATAAGTATCGCATTGCCTCCACCGGCAGCGGTCCCTTTGATATTCATGGTGGGGCCGCCTGAAGGCTGGCGGATGCAGCCACCTACATTCATCCCCTGCTTACCTAAACCCTCTATAAGGCCCATCGTGGTGGTTGTTTTTCCCTCGCCCAGCGGCGTGGGGGTTATGGCAGTCACTTCAATATACTTGCCATCCGGCCTGTCCTTAAGACGCTCAATAATCTTCAAGAAATCCAGCCTGCAGACTTTTCCGTAAGCTATTACCTCATCTTTTTTCAGACCGAGTTTATCCCGCCATTGCTCCGGTGTTGGCATGTGTTCTTCCGCTGCTTCTGCAATTTGCCAGTCCTTCATTTTGCTTACGTCGTAGGGCATACAGACCTCCTTATTATTTAATTTTCAAAAGCCATGGGCTTTTGTTCTCAAGCTCAGCTAAAACGCCTGCTGCTTTCAGTAGCTGGCGTTGGCACCGAAAATACCAATGTGTGAAAAATGTCCCTGATCGCCGCATCTACCAACTGGCTGGAACCAAGAACGGGTTTGCTGGCCAGGTCGGCATCCACGATCGCCTGGTCGTAAGGGATAAAGCCTATGAATTCAAATTCATGCAGGCTGGAAGTGATAAACTCTTTGTCCCGCGGGTTACGAATTTTATTGCCCACCATGACAATTTTTTGAATGCCGATATCTCGCGCCAAGCGGTTGATCCTGAAGGCGGTTTCGATACTGGCTCGTCCCGGCTCCACAACCACAATCATCGTATCGACCGCCCCGGCGGTGGCCCGGCCTAAATGTTCGACCCCCGCCTCCATATCCAATATAACTACTTCATTCATGGCTACCAATAAATGACTCAGCAGCGCCCGTAACAGAGAATTTTCGGAACAGTAACAGCCACTGCCAGCCTGCTTTATCTTTCCTAATACCATTAATTTAATGCCGTTATGTTCTACGGCGTATTTTGGGGGAATATCATCGACTTTAGGATTCAACCTGAACAAACCACCCGATTGACCCGGCGGGGTGCCGGTTCTCTCTTCAACAAGCTCCTTCATCTCCGAGATAGGAGCTATCTTATCGGAGTCAGGGAAACCCAGAGTGAAAGCTAAATTAGCATTGGAATCGGCGTCTATAGCCAGAACGGCATAGCCAGATTGAGCAAATATTTGTGCCAGAGAAGCCGCTGTTAGCGTCTTACCGACACCGCCTTTCCCGCTGATCGCAATCTTCATTTAAACCCTAATTTCGGCATAATTAAATCTGAAACCTCCGATGGAAGCTCAGACTTCAGATTGCCACCCGAGTCAATTTGTAGGTGGCGCGGACCTTGGTATTATCCAAATATTATCATTACTTTTTTGCAAACTTTTGAGATTATATCGCAACCACGCTAAAAAAGTCAAGCCAAATCCCCCTGCATACGAAAACGCATTCTTGAAATTAACTGTGATTTTGACTACAATCCTTCCCTAATAAGTCCGCCTTGATTACAGAATGACGAAGAAAGAAAGACAGACCGGTGCCAGGGCAGGTTCCGAATTAGAGTGCAGCCTGGTTACACCCGTGCTGGTTATAGGAGTTGGTAATATCCTGTTGGGGGATGAGGGAGTGGGTGTCCACATCATCCGTGCGATGCAGCTCCGAGAACGGCTTACAGGTGTCGAGCTTTTAGATGGTGGCACAGTAACCTTTGAGCTCCTCGATAGTCTGGCTGACCGCGACAAAGTCATAATTATTGACGCTGTTAAGGGTGGTAGCCAGCCTGGGACAGTGTACCGCTTCACTCCAAATGACATAGAAATGCAAAGTCATAATTCTTTCTCGTTACATCAAATTAGTCTGTTAGAGATGTTGAAAATGGCAGAGTTGACCGACTGTATACCGCGTAACATCGTTATTTTGGGGATTGAGCCCAAAGTGGTAGATTGGGGTTTAGAGCTATCGCAAGAGGTAGCAGCACAAGTGCCAAAGGTGATCGAATTGGTTCTGGGTGAATTGTGAGAAAGCTTACGGTTGTGCCGGTCTGAACTTAGTCCTGAAGGAGCCAACGAACATAGAGCATTTGTGGGCCTTAGCAGAACGCCACACTGCCCATCCCGAAGTTAGAACTCAGAGCAAATCCGTTTTAGTCCCACAGCTGTTGCACTTATCATAGTCGATTTTAACTATCTTTCTCTTGACTTTGGTGACAGGGTGTTTCATTTTTGGGCCTCCTTAACTAAATTTAGATTTCCTCTTTAGCTTCTAATTGCTTCTTTAGCTTCTGATATGTTTCAGTGCCAAGGCACTTCTCGGCATACTGGCAATATTCTATGCAAGAGTTGATGTTGTTATAAATAATCTGCCCGCATGAGAGGCAGTTAACTTTCATATCGGTGGAAAAAACCTCCACATCCCCGCCGCATTTCGGGCATTTCTTTATCGTTATCGTTGGCGTCCTCATATTGGCAGCCCCAGGGCATCTATCAAGCATCTTGTGTACCTCCTTCACTTAGTTATTGTTTGGCCACGCCACACATCAATTATATTTTATTATCTTATCTTGTCCATATCTTTATAACCCCTCGCTCGCTGCTTCTGCCGCATTCTATCGCACTAACATCCGTTTGGTAACAGTTTATTTTGACGCAACACGCTTGATGTCAAGGGATAATTGCGATATTTTATATTGAGGGGCAGTGTCAGTGAATGGCCTGATGGTAGTCAATTCTGACTTTCGGCCAATATCTCTTTCACCATTTGAACAGCAATAGGGACGGCGGCCTGCACCGGGGGTGTCAAATCGAGGCTGAATTCGCAGGCATCGGGTATCTCAATAGCCACGATGCTGATCTTCCGGGGCAGCTTCATATTCAATATTTTGCCTATCTCAAGCGCAGTCGGTAGATCCACGTCATGTGCTGAGGGCGTATGCTTGGTGACTCGGAAATCGTCGAGGGCAAGGCGGTAAATATCACCGGCATTGCCGTTCACCGTTTGTATGGCATCAACTATTATGGCTTCATCGGAATCCACAATATAATCGAGGATGGCAAAGCCGGAGACATCGCTGGAAGTCAGTGTAACATCCCCGGGAGGGGGGTCAGCCTCGAGGGCTTCGATGACACGAAAACCTACGCCGTCATCGCCGATAATTGGATTGCCTATGCCAAGAACCAGCCTTTTCATCCTGCG
>Ga0315273_10007273_pt1 | contig 13863 bp, 10 predicted proteins | sample YL17G02_0_MG_FD_205753 | JGI IMG/M metagenome (GOLD analysis project Ga0315273, IMG submission 205753) | Sediment microbial communities from Yellowstone Lake, YNP, Wyoming, USA - YL17G02_0 | ecosystem: Environmental > Aquatic > Freshwater > Lake > Sediment | place: USA: Wyoming | collected... | reverse complement strand
CCATGTTACCCAGGCCCATCTGTAGTCGTCGGGTATCCAGAAATGAGTTGACAGATAGAGAAAGGAGGCAAAAAATAGGAGAGATAAAGAATAGAACAATTTCAGATGTCTATGTAAGAATGGGAAAATAGAAAAGGAAATAGAAATGTCAATTCTTTTAAGAGAAAACTCAATAAATGAAAATCCATAAGCTAAAAAAGAAGGGAACCAAAAAGAAGTATGATTGATGTCAGAACGGTTAATGACTGTTTTCAATGCAATCAAACAAAATAAAAAAGAGAAGAGGACGGGTGGTATCTCTTTTCTTTCTGGCGGAAATTTACAAGCTAAGTACAGGTTAGTTCCAGACATTACGAATAAAAGTCCAATGATTGCATAAATTGTTTTTGGTAAGGGAATACTCCCGTGCCAAGTACTTGCACCTCTCGCTAAGGCAAAGACATGTTCCAGGTAAGGCCAGAAAATCCCCGAATAAATAAGAAGAGGAGCGGAGAGAGCCGTGGCTAAACTCATTCCTATCAAAATAGGAAACCATACCTTTTTAAGATTTTTGGAAAAATTCTCTCTTGAGAAAAAGGTCATCAGAATACTTCCTGAGAGGATTGTTCCACATGCGTAGATACCCACATCCGGTGAAATAAAAAAGGTAAAAACGGCAAGGAGTCCACCAAGTCCCAGGCGAAATTGGTCAAATTCTTGCCATCCCCTGCTTACTAATGAAAAAGAATATAAAGCAAGGGCTATTCGAAACATGGGTGTGTAATATATGAAATGTAAATTGACAAGCCATGCAAAGACCAAAAAAGCAAATATAAATTCCTTGCGATAAAAGAGTTCTCTAACCATTAGAAAATAGATGCCAAAACAAATGATGGGGGAGATAAAATAGAGAGTCACAATGATAGCAAAGGGATTTTGGCCAAAAAACCGGTAGGGGATTGAAAAGAACCAATAGAGATAAGGTCCGTAATCCATAAAGAAATCGACAAAAGGCTTTCTACCCGCCAATACACTATCTCCATAAAAAAGCCATTGTCCATGATCATATGAGTTGAAAGGGAAGTTTTTTAGGAAAAAAGATCGCAAAAGGCGATACCCTAACACCGGGTCGCTCTGGTCGAAATCCATTATCCTCGCCGAAAAGAGACCACTGCATTCAAATAACAAGAAAACGAGAATAATGATGGTAATTTTAATGGGACGGTTCAATTTCGCCATTTTCCATTATACCTTTGGTTAGAAAATAACCCGATTAATCCCCCCTGGGGGGAGAGGGCGGGGGTGAGGGGGGGGCATATCATGTCCACCCCTACCCATGCACCACGTAGGGTGCATGACTGTCCTGAACCTTACATGGTTCAGGGCTCAATCCTCCCCCATCAAGGCCTCCGGCTCAGAAGAGCCTCTGGCTCGGAGAGGGGAGGATAATACTTGGTAATTTTCATCGCTCGTGCCTGCACGCCGAAGTGCCTGCCTGTCGGCAGACAGGCGTTTCGACACGCAGGCGTGGGTGACGAACCCGGCATGAAAGATTGCTTAGAATTCCTTCCTTAGAGGAGATGTCTAAAAAAGTTTTTTCCATTAGGTAATCAGATTCGCGATTCAGTTTAATGTATTGAATTTATAAGCGTTTACAATGTTTACAAAATTGTGAACGAATTCGGCCTCTTCTTTAGAAACTTATCAAAACTCAAAAATCATACTTGACTTTAAACTCATAATGATATTAACTATCATGGCAGTATACAACACATAAGAGATTTTTTAAATAGCGGTAAGATCTCTCCCGAATTTATTTTCCAAATAAGAGCTGAGTAAGAAGGTTATTTATTTTCCGTTCGCTGAAGAAAATGAAGAAGCTATTTGAAATACTGAGAATTGTAGTAAGCATCTTTCTGATAGGCATTTTATTATATTTAGTCCGGAATGAGCTTCATCAGATTCTCATCACCCTTAAAAATACGAGCCTTCTGGTTTACACTTTATGTTTTTTCCTGAGCCTTAGTGCCCTCCTTATCATCTCCCTTCGCCTGAAGGAGATATTCCGGGTATTGGGCATTCACCTGACATTCTGGAATTGTACCCTCCTTAACTTCATCGGTCTTTTTTTTAATAATTTTTTACCAACCAGTGCAGGGGGGGACCTTTTAAAGATATATTATGCCTCCCAGGGAAGCGGAAGAAAAGGGGGGGCAATTGCAGCAGTATTGACTGATCGGTCCTTCGGTCTTTTCACAATTTTTTTATTAGCCTCGGTCGCTCTTCTTCTGGAAAAAAATGTAAAAAATAGCGGTGTATTAACCATGGTTACCTGGGGAATCTTCGGTCTTTTTCTCCTATTAACCTTTTTGGTATTAAATAAGGATTGTTCTTCTAAAATTAAGGGAATTTTGGAAGGAGTCTTTAAAGGTGAAAGCAAAATGAAAAGCTTTTTTGAAGCGATCTCTCAAACAATCGAGCGAATCAGAAAAGCCAAAATATTTATTGTATATATGTTGTTTTTATCACTAATAATTCAATTTCTTTGTATAGGGATAATTTTTCTTCTGTCAAAAAGTCTCTCCTTGAATATTGCATTCTCGGTTCTGATCGTCATTGTCCCAATTATTTTTGTTGTAAGTATGTTCCCCTCCATCAATGGTCTTGGTATTAGAGAAGGAGCCTATGTCTATTTTCTGGGTGAAATGGTAGGGAGAGGGAATGCTTTTGCTTTATCCTTGCTATTTCTCAGCCTTACATTATTACTCAGCCTTATAGGTGGACTCGTTTATGCCTGGGTGAATAAAAACGGTTATTTCAAGAAACTTTCCCTTTATAAGGCTACTTATATCAAATGAGGGGTCCAATGTAAATTTTCTAAAATTGAATATATTATACGAAGAAACGTAGGAAAGGGATATCCTGCCCCTGAAAAAGAGTTCTGGAATGCATGATCTAATTTTGGTATCACCAATCAATACTCAACTGGGAAGATTCAAAAAATTTGTACCCAGGAGTGTGCCGATTGGGGTGGGTATTCTTGCTGGCTTCCTGAGAAAGAAAGGGCTTTCTGTTAAAATAATTGACCAGGAATTGGTAGATATTAATGTCAATACGATAGCAGAGATTCTTAAGCAATGCAAAAAACCTTGCATTGTCGGTGTCAGTGTTATGACTGCCAATGTGGCCAGCGGCTACAAGATAGCAGGGCTTGTTAAATCTGTCGATAAAGAGGCAATCGTTGTTTTCGGCGGTATCCACGCCACGGTAATGCCTGATGAAATCCTCCAGAATGGCAATGTTGATTTTGTTGTTAAAGGCGAAGCAGAATATACATTTGTGGAACTTATTCGGCAGATTCAGGGCGGCTCAATTGAACGCGATAAGCTTGAAAATATCGGCTTTGTAGAAGACGGCCAGATGGTTTACACAAAAACCTCAACGAAAATGGTCGATGTGAACGAAGTTCCGATGTTTCCTTATGATATGTTTGACCCGTCCAAATATAATCTTGGTTTTATTCTCACTTCAAGGGGATGTCCTTTTGATTGTATTTTTTGCAGCCAACGGGTCATTACAAAAAGAAGATTAAGATATATTTCGTCGGAACGGGTTATAGAAGAGCTTGATTATTTAGTCAATGAGTTGAAGCAGCCCAATATCACATTTTTTGACGATTATTTTACCGGAAATAAGAAAAGGGTATTTGAGCTGTGTTCCATGATACAGGAAAGGGGTTTTCATAAGAAGGCATCTTTTGGAGTGCAAACCCGCGGGGACAGCATTAATAAGGAACTTCTGAAGGCTATGAGGGCGGCTAACTTTAACAGTTTGATGTTTGGAGTTGAGACCGCATCTGATAGGTTAATGAAATTAATTAATAAAGCTGAAACAGTACAGGACAATATAGATGCCATAAAACTTGCAAAAGAGATGGGTTTTGCCGTGGAAGCCACATTTATCTATGGTTTTCCAACAGAGACTTTTGATGACCGGTTTAATGCCCTGTCTCTTTCCCATAAAATCGAGATTGACAGGGCGAGATTCAATAACGCAACTCCATATCCAGGAACAGCAATGTATGATATGGTCAAAGACAAGGTAAAGAAAGAACCAATGTGGATTAATTTCAGTTCCGCCGGTGCTGTTACAGCCGGGATCAGAAAAAAATATCCACTTCCTTATGTGCCTGAAGGCTGCAGCGAGAAAGAGTTGGAAGGCACCATTCTTTTAGCAAATCTGTTGTTTTATTTGAATTTCACCAATTTAAAAAAACTTTTCAACCCCGGGCAAAGCGGCAGTGGAAAATGGTTTGAGGTGTCTAAAAAAGAGTTGTTATCCCTCCGTACATTGCTTGACTTGTCGCTTTTGGCCGGCACAGTTTTTCTGAGGTCTTTTAATTATCTCCTGTCGAGTAAAAATTGCCGCAAATTCTTTTTCAGAGGCATAAGGCAATAATCCCTTTGATAAAACTTTGCAGATCTTTTATGTTTTCCAGCACAAACATCTAAAATGAAGAATAAAAATGCTGGTGAATTGTTAAAAAAGTATGCTGCGGTCATAGAGGCAGCAATCGGCATATTGGCTGTCGCATTCCTAATATATACGATCCGTTCTCTATTGCTCTCCGGTAAAACAACGCTTATCCACGATAATATTTTATGGAATTATCCTGTCTTTCAATTTTTTGCTGAAAATGTGATCCATGGTCACTTCCCATTCTGGGACCCTTTCAGTCATGCTGGTGAACCCTTCTATCCTATCCTCGGCCAAGTGAGGCTTCTTGAGCCTACTACATTGTTAGTTATATATTTCGGCAAATTTATCAGCGCTGATATTGTAATGTTGTTTAACTGGAATCGTTTTATCCAAAGCCTCGTGATGGCTTTTGGGGTATATATAGTTCTTCGCCCATTGGCTGGACATCTTTTTATCAGACTTTCTCTGATACCAATTTTACTCTATTCTTCATTCATGCTTGGTTCATTCAGGCAGGATGCCATCTTAAATCAATTTCTCTGGGTTCCCTTTGTTACCTATTTCTTGCTTCGTATTGTTTATTACAAAGATTACCGTTGGCATAATTGGTTGATGCTTGCCGGCGTTATCGGTCTCAACTGGCAATCATATTTTTTTACAGGCACATGGGTATTTCTCCTGTTTTTTACTGTAGGCATCATATTTTTTAGAAAAGATTTATTGAAAGAACTATTCAAGGCCAGAATGGTTATGCCTAAACTTGCAGTGGCAGCTTTTATTGTTCTTGCTATGGCTATGCCGAATATTGTCCTTATGCTGGAAAGGGATAAATATGTATTTCCAGCCAGAATGGCGGATTTTTCTAAAATGCAGGCTCCAGAAGGTGGCCCCTTACAATACGAAACCGGGCCTTCTTCGGTTTCAGTTTCTGGCATAAATATGTCGTATAAATTCATAGCCTTTACAGGGACCTTTTCAAACATCTGGAATTTTATCCAGATTATAGCCCCGGATGGAAGCGATTATATCAGATGGCGTGGTAGGAAATCTTGGGGCAAGCCATCAGAGGCATATATGTATTTTGGTCTCTTGCCATGGGCTATTGCTATCTTGGGTTTGGTAGCAGGTAGGCATGATCTTAAGCGGGTGTGGCTGTTAATTCTTTTGGGTCTTGGTTTGTTAATGCTGGGTCCTTCGGGGGGGGTACATAGACTGCTATATTATATATATCCACCTATGTGGTTTGTCAGACATACTCATACATTTGTTTTGTTCTTTATATTCGCTTTTTTATATTTTTATGTTTTAGGTTTTAATCACATCTTTTCCACTTGGGGCAGCCAGCTTTTTCCCTCCAATTCTTCTCAAGGCATCCTCGGCCGGTTAGATTTGAACAAAAGGACATCATTTTTTGAAAAATTTATGGATGCAATAACGAGGCGCAAGGAACAATGTATCTCAGAATTGCAGACAGAGAATAATGAAAAGAATATTTTTATATTACAAGGTGAAATTAAGGCCCTGAAATCTGTTATTGAGCTGCCGGAGCTGCGAGACAGTGAGGCAGGTACCTTCAAAAATAGTAAGGTAATAGCAATTCTTATATTTTCTCTTTGCATAGTAATGTCTGTCTATTTAATGACACGGATGGCGTATCCGAAAACAAATTATATGTTCGGTATCATCGCCCTGATATTTATTGCGGGATGGTTCTTGCGAAAAGATTTGGGTGAAAAGGGCTTATATATCAGTCTGATAATAGGCCATATAGCAATAGTCCTCATGTTTTCAACAAATACTCTCAAATTTGTTAGATATATCATTCTGGCGTTAGGGCTTCCCGTTGCCTCATTTATGTTTATGAAATCATACAAAGGCATTTCAAATAAATTAGAGCGTTATGCACCATTGATCGTGCTGTCTATATTTAGTATCTCTTTGACCGCAGACCTTGTGTATAGTTTAGGAAAGACATCATTTTTGTATCAAAGTGAAAAGCATCCAGGCATTACCAGCGATATAAAAACAACGGCCCAAAAACAAATTTTACCTCAAAAAAGGTTTATTTACCCAGTAAAATCAGTTACTTCTGAGCGTGATGAGTGTGGTATGCGGTATCTTTCTCTCATATATCGCCAGCCTTTTGTTTTTTCTTCTATAATGGAGCCTGGCTATTCAGGTTCTTACGTGCAGGCAAAAGATCTTTTTAAGGGGCTAAAAAACGGCTCTTTTGAATCATGGGTTGTATCAGCAGGGAATAAATTTTTACCGAAACAGTTTAGATATCATCAGGATGGTAACGGTGGCGGTGTAGAAAAATATACTGGGTATGATGGGGTTAAGGATGGAAAGTCATCTGTTTTATTAAAACCGTCCTCTCATGGCAATTCCTATATAAGATACAAGACCTCGGATATTGATAAAATTAAAGGTCAATATGTCAGAATATCGCTGTGGGTCAAAAGTCAAAATGAGTCACCTCAAGCGATTCAAATGAAAATTCAGGTTGATAATGGGGCCCCAGTTTTAAGGTCTTATAATAATAGTGGCGATTGGGAAAAACTTACGATAGAAAAATACATTGATGAAAACAGGGAAGATATAGCCGTAACATGTAACGTTAATTCTTCTTCTACAGCGCCGGCATATTTGGATGGGTTGACCATAGAGATAGTAGAGGTTAACACCAATACATTTGAATATGCCTTAAAAGCAAAAAGATGGAGCAGTTTCTTACTGCCCAAAAAATACTTTGAGCTGGTTAACATGGATATATCCCCCTCAATTTTAGAGGAAATATTTGCTGTGGGCAAACCGATGTTTCAATTTAAGCAAGGGATTGTGGAGGTACAAGAAAGTGAAATCCCCACTTTTCTAAAGCAATTGGGCGATGCGGAGTCTGTTGAATTGTTGAGAGAAGCAGTCTTGGTAGAAGAACAGGTTGAGCAATCTTTGAGAAGATTTAGAAAATTACCAAAAGAATATCAAAATTTGAATCAAAGCCCTGCTGTCACGGGAAATTTTAAGGGAAGCAGAGACATTTCTATTGGAGATGAGAAAAATAAATTTATGTATGCCATTGAAAGATACAACTACAACTCTTTTGAAATGAAGGCTTCTGCGGGTAGCGATGGCATTCTCTACTGGGCCGATGGGTATGATAAAAACTGGCATGCCTATGTCAACGGAGAAGAGGTTCCAATCTATCGGGCTAACATAAACTTCAAAGCAATTAGCCTTCTTAAAGGAATTAATAACATAAACTTTACTTACAATCCTTTTTTGTATAAAATAGGATTAATTGTTTTTTATGGAACATGGGTTGTAAGTATTTTGGCAGTGGTAATAATCAGAGGTTTTTATGCTGTCGGGCTGATGTACCCATTCAAATCTATCGTTGGCAGATCAAAAAGGCAGCGTAGGAAATGGTTAGAGGTATGAGGTTAGAGGTTTGAAAGCCTCCAACCTCATACCTCTAACCTCCAACTAAAAAACATTGCCCAGATATCTGGCACAAGATTTTATGATTGAATTTTGTAGGATTGAATGAAAATCCGAGAGGGCGGAAGCGTCTTACGAGATAAATGAAACAAACGAGGGGAACCAAACAAACTAGAAAAACCAGACCAACGAGATAGACTCAACGACCCAAAGACTCAACGACCCAAAGACTCAAAGACGTTATGACTCAATGACGTGTATGGTAAACCAAATAAATGATCCAAACATTCGAGCCAATTGCAAAAATATTTTTTTGTGGTTCTACAAGCTCACCACGAACGGAAAAAGTAAATGATTTCAACCTAAGCCCGTTCACCCTGAGCTTGTCGAAGGGTAAATTACGGACTTTTGCAATTACCTCATTCTAAACGATTTTAACTTACCAAAAGATTTCAACGATCCATCAATTTTTGACTCTGAAATTCTTTTGTTGTAAGATAACTTTAAAAGGAGATTTATGGAGAAGATATTAGTGACAACGGATAAATTTAATGGTCGTTATGTTGTGATGAAAAGTTTCGATGACAATACAATTGTCGGTGTGGGCGAGGACCCCGAGAAGGCTTTAAAAGATGCTGAGACGAAGGGCTTTAAAAATCCTGTGCTTCTATATATGATGGTCTCGTAAAAAGTCAGCATCACCCTTCGACAGGCTCAGGGTGAACGGTGTAACCTATTGATATTCCGTTCGTGCTGAGCTTGTCGAAGCATGAACGACATACGGAATATGACTTTTTACGAGTTCATCATATATACCCGAAAAAGATCTTGTACATATTTACCCTGTAGTTGAATAAAATGTTTTGCAGCAACAGGGTCTAGTCCCCCGTTTATTACACAGTTTTCAGGTTCTGGCCTGGTCGCGCCATGCGGCATGCTGTTTAACGAGAGGTATAAAGATTTTCATATAGGGAACATTGCAGACACCTCCTTCAAAGAAATCTGGGAAAGTGATCGTTATTGGCAAGTTATGGCAATGATCGCTTCTGACAGGTTCAATCCGCAAATTCATTGCGGCACCCTGTGCTTGCAACATAAGGTTAATGAGATTCTGTGGGGCATTCAGCACGAAAATGCAGCGCTAACAAAAGCTGAAGGAGAGACTCCCATGCATGTCAATTTTATATAAAGCCAGTCAATGACATTAATAAGAGCATGGTAATAGATTAATTGATAAATAATTTCCTTTTATCGAGGTGAACAAAAAATGGGTAGTGATAATAAAAATATTGAGGAATATCAGTCAGTTCTCGATACGGTTCGATTCTTAACCGCCGAAGGAGAATATGAATTAGCGCTTCGTATCAGCCAGTGCACTTTGGAGAAGATATATTTGGAGAAAGAGGTTACAACGGAACAATCCTTCAAAGATGACGAGAAAGTTGATGCAATCCGCCGCCATTTGACAGAGAAGTATCTCAATGCCCGTTCACTTATGGAAAAGGGGGCGCGTCCTTACTGGCAGGCATTTATCAAAACTCTCATTGTCAGCGGTGTCATCTCCCTTACCTGCATTATTACCTTCGCCGTACTTGGGAACAGGTTTAGGATTATCAAGACAGGGGCTGGTGCTGTTGCATCCACTGCTGCGGAGCAGTTGAAAGTAGAGAAGCCTGTCGAGAAGGTTGCATCCACTGCTGCGGAGCAGTTGAAAGTAGAGAAGCCTGTCGAGAAGGTTGCATCCCCTGCTGCGGGGCAGTTGAGAGGAATGTTTGTCGAGAAGGTAGGTGATACCGAGGTCAGGACTGATAATCATTTAGAAAAGCACGGGCCTTCAAAATTTATTGACGGTGATGTTTCAACATTCTGGCATTCCGCCGAACCCCCTGGAAATTTTGGATGGGTATCGGTATCTTACGAAAAACCATTTAAGGCTTCTAAATATACTATTACAAGGCGGGCAGATATATCGTCGCAGGCGCCGGTAGAGTTTATCCTGGAAGGGACTTCAGCCCAGAATCTTTCTACTGGAAGCGTAAAATGGGAAGTTATTGATGAAAGGAAGAATCAAACCTGGGAAAAGACTGTGAAATCATATTCAATCAAACAGCCCAAACCCTTTATGCATTACAGGCTTAGAATTATCAAGACAGGGGATGACACGTTTGCATCCGTTGCTGAGTGGCATTTGTATAAATGAATTGACTTTCTATGGGGATTACTTTCTCCCCAAGTTGGAGAGTTTAATGGTTGATGTTGGCAAGTATGTATGATGTGTAGCCGTAGACAGTATCAATAGTTTCCTTTTATCGAGGTGAATAAAAAATGGGGAGTGACAATAAAAATGTTGAGGAATATCAGTCAGTACTTAATACAGTTCGTTTCTTAACTGACGAAGGGAAATATGAATTAGCGCTTCGTATCAGCCAGTGCACTTTGGAGAAGATATATTTGGAGAAAGAGGTTGCAACGGAACAATCCTTCGAAGATGACGAGAAAGTTGATGCAATCCGCCGCCATTTGACAGAGAAGTATCTCAATATCCGTTCAAGGATGGAAAAGGAGGCGCGTCCGTACTGGCAGGCATTTATCAAAACTCTCATTTTCAGCGGTGTCATCTCCCTTACCTGCATCATTGCCTTCACCGTACTTGAGACGGATGCGATTAGAAAGGCAATCGCTTTCATTAAGCATCTAATATTATAAGGTAAACAAGATTGCTGGCGTAGTTATTTTAAAAAATTAAGTTACACTATGGGGCTGTTTTTTATCTTTTATTACACATAATGTATTAATGATTTTCATAGAGGAATAGAAACGTGAAGAGAGTCAATTGGAATGACTTTAACGATGACGATAATGTATTAGAATATCTTAAAAGCTTACCTCGTTATAAAAATAATTCCCTTAAGTCTGCTTTCTGGAGAATCACATTTTTTTTAAAGGTTATCCATTGCCATCTATTCAAAAAAATGGACAAACCGCTTTTCGTTGTCTTTGTCACCAATAACAAGTGTAATTTAAACTGTAGGTATTGCTACGGACATTATGGTGAAAGGAAGAAACAACAGGATTATTCCACAAAAGAATCGGTAAAAATTATTGATGAACTCAAAGATTTGGGTACAGGGCTTCTGACATTGCATGGAGGAGAATCGCTACTGAAAAAAGATATTGGAGAGATATTCAATTATGCAAAACTCAAGGGGTTTTATGTAAGCCTGAATACCAATGGATATCTTGTTCCTGAAAGAATAAATGAAATGAAATGCCTTGATAATATATGTCTTAGTTTAGATGGGAGGGAAGAAAACAATGATAAAAATCGAGGCAAAGGGTGTTACCAGAAAGTCATGAAAGCCATAGAAGCTATAGTAGAAAACGATCTGCCGTGTGTGCTGAGCGCCACTCTTACCAAAGACACCGTAGATGACATGGAATTTTTGGCAGAATTGGCTGAGACGAAAAAATGCAGGCTGCAATACAGCATTTTATACAATTCTGGTGAACTCTCGAGCAAACATCCTGATATAGTAATGTCTGATTCAGAAATAAGAGAAGTGGCAAGGCAAATATTAGAACTTAAAAATAGAGGGTTTCCCGTTTATTATTCTAAGAATGTATTAGCAGCGGCAATAGATTGGCCTATCAAATATGATGAGAAAATGTTTTTAACCAAGAATGACAAGGAATTTATAAAGAATCGTCAGTTCGTAGAGTGTTATCATGGTAGCCTGAAATATCAAATTGATGCGGATGGACGGGTTATTACATGTTGGGCGCAGGATGATTCTCATGCTCCTAACATAAAGACTTTAGGAGTAAAAGGGGCCATTCGCCAATGCCATGAGAACAATCAATGCAGGTATTGTCCATTTCTGGCAAACAATGAACATAATGCACTGTTGGGATTAGGGGTGAAAAATATTATTAATCTAATGGGAATCCATTTCGCAGATATCATGAAAATAAAAAGACGCACTGTAAAGAAGAACATACATCCATCATAAAGAAGAACAAGGAAGAATTCAATCAATCCCCCCAAACAACAGATATTTTTAGTATCCGGAAGTTAAATCAAGGTTGAAAATGCATTATATTGTGATCGGTTCTTCGCGTGGTTTAGGCGCAGCGCTGGTTGATGAACTATTAGAAAAAGGCGCGGATCGGGTAATCGGCGTGTCTCGGACGAAACGTGAGTATCTCGAGTGCCATGAAGAGGGGTTTGCGACGGACAGGTATCGGTATATAGAACTGGATATTACCTCTCCAAAGTGTGAAGAGGACCTGATATCAGTCTGCGCTGAACTTCCTCACGAACCGCTTTGCGTAATCTTCAATGCGGCTCTTCAGGGAACAGATGTCACAAAGGATCATACACTTAATTACCAGGTGTTCGAGGAGGTCAACCGGATAGGGATTACCGGATTTTACAATGTGATTGGCGCTGTTCAAGGACACTTGTTGACATGTGGCGGCATGTTCGTTGGAATCTCCTGTATCGGCGCCTTGATCCCTCCGGTTTTTGCTCCAAGGGTGGCCTACCCTTCTTCAAAAGCCTATTTGGATATGGTATTGCGCTGTCTGAGAGTATTATGGCGCGGAAAGGTGAAGGTCGTCACTGTTCGTTTAGGCCATATGCATGACGCAACTCATGCTTCTATGAGAGGAGTGCTGACATATTCGAACGCAGCGAAGAAAATCATTCAATCCATTTCCGGCCAAAGAATTCCAAATGAAATTAACTATCCTCTCAGTTACACTATCATGTATAGATACATCTTTGCCATGCTTCCCGATAGTGTATATGTATGGTTGATGAGATTATTGCTAATAATAAGAAACTTTGTTAAAAAAAAGCCTGCTGATGTATAAAGTATGAGTAGTCCGACGTTTCATCTTATTCAAAGTCTTTCAGCAAGCGCTGTTTTATATCCAATCATAGGAGAAAATGTGATTCCTTTCGGGTTAGCGGTTATTTTCATTGATATCGATCACGGGATTGAATATGTGGCTGATACGAATAACTTTAACCCAAGGGGACTGCTCGTATATCATGAATTTTTAACCAAGAATTTGCATAAAAACTATTTAGGGCTGAATATCTTCCACACTTTTGAATGCTATCTTTTAATGTTAATTTTAGCCCATTGGTTTCCAACATGTTATTATATTTTACTCGGTTTCTTGTTTCATCATCTTGCCGATCAGATAGGATTAGTCAAGATGGGGAAGCCTTTTGTCAGGGCGTTTTCAATTCTTGAATATGCTATTCGAAAAAAGCATCATGAAATATCTCTAAAAAAAATATTATCTCAAGGGACTGCGAATGTTGAAGGGGTGCCTGATATCAACAAATGGTTTGTTAAATGGGGAATAAAGTGCAGTCAAAACAGATAAAGTATTATATCGTGATTGGATCATCGCGTGGTTTAGGCGCTGCGATGGTTGAAGAGTTGTTAAAAAACGAATTTTATCAGGTGATCGGCGTAGCCCGGACGAAACTTGAAGATGTTAAAACCCATAAAGAGTGGATTGCTACGAAAAGGTACAGGCATGTTGTGTTGGACATCGCCTCCTCCGAGTGCAGCGAGATTCTAAAAGGCCTCTGTGCTTATTTTTCTGATGTGCCGATTTGTGTAATCTTTAATGCTGCATGTATTAAACAAGATGTGACGCCTGATCATTTTGTTGACATTAAGGTCTCCAAAGAAAATAATCACGTAGGAATAAATGGCCTGGGTTATATCCTGAAAGCATTTGAAGGCCATTTTTTTAAAAATGGCGGGTTATTGGTAGGTATCTCATCTGTTTGGGGCATGACCCCCCCACTTTCTTTGCCCTGGATGGCCTATCCGGCAACCAAGGCGTATTTGGATATGACGATGCGATGTCTTAGAATCTTCTGGAAGAAAAAAGTGGACGTTGTGACTATTCATCTGGGGCATCTCGATAACTCCGGCG
>Ga0315273_10007272_pt1 | contig 13864 bp, 13 predicted proteins | sample YL17G02_0_MG_FD_205753 | JGI IMG/M metagenome (GOLD analysis project Ga0315273, IMG submission 205753) | Sediment microbial communities from Yellowstone Lake, YNP, Wyoming, USA - YL17G02_0 | ecosystem: Environmental > Aquatic > Freshwater > Lake > Sediment | place: USA: Wyoming | collected... | reverse complement strand
GAGGTTGTATATGAAGAGATTACTATCAATCATCGCAATTCTGGTCATGCTTGGAACAGTATCCCTTGCTGAAACCTATCAACATCAGGAAGGCGGGTTTTCAATCTGGTTTCCGGATAACTGGGAGGTATCCACTGAAAACGGCACACTTTCCGCTGATGCACCGGATGGCGATGCGTTCGCGATTCTTGATGTGATTGACAATGCCGGCGACCTTGACACGGCGCTCGAAGTTTATGGCGCCGTTCTTGATAATTACTTTAAGGATTTTACTGCCGAAGGCGAACCCACCCAGTATAAATTGAACGGATTCACTATTGACGGCATCTCCGGTTCAGGAACAATGGAAGGAGAAACCTGGGGTGTTGACGTAATGCTTATCTACACAGGCAAATCAGTAGTCATCTGTATCTCTGCGATAGCCGAAAGCGCAGGCGGCACCTACGATTCTGCTTTCGAGAAAATCGCCGGAAGCCTGGAAAAGATATAGCAAGGAAAAAAGTTAAGAAAATCGTTTTGCACGATCAAATCTACCCGGCTGGTTTTAAGGCAAAATCTTTGAAGTCCGGCCGGTTTTCTTTTATTAGCGCTACAAAGCTCTATAATAATCTGAACATTTTCGTTAAAGGTTTTTAATATGAACAAGAAGATAATTATTATTGCAGTTGTGATTCTTGCAACTTCGGCAATGTTGTTGATCCAGGCAAATGAAAACAAAAAGATTGGAGTATTCGAACCCTCGATCTTCGAATCGCATGTCCGTTTCCTCTCTCACGATCTTCTCGAGGGCAGGGGAATCGGCACAAGGGGCAGCGGGCTTGCACAGCTATATTTCGAAACAATCTTCCGTTTATCCGGCCTCGAACCGGTTGCTGATGGGAGCTACCGGCAGGTATATAAGATGCTGCGTTTTTCACCGGATCAAAGCGGGGAGATGATTATTGAATCGAACGGTTCAGCAATCCCTCTTAAATTCGGGGATGACTTCATTTGCACCAATTTCGGCATCAAAAACAACACATGGAGCGGCAAACCGGTATTCATAGGGTATGGCATCTGCTCCCCCACCGACGGCTGGGATTTCTACAAAGATACGGATGTTAAAGGAAAGCTTCTCATAGGTTTCACGAATGAACCCGGGCGGGACAATCCTTCCATATTCAAAGGCAAGGAGCTCACATGGTTCGGAAGGTGGGTCTATAAATATGAAGAAGCAGCGCGCAAAGGGGCGGCAGGTCTGATTATCATTCATTCGGACGCCGATGCAGGCTACAGCTGGGACGTCGTAAGGAATTCGTGGTCAGGAGATACATTTAAACTGGCGGACGACAAAAACATCCTGCCCCTTCAAATGTGGATTACCGAACCAACAGCCAGAGAACTGGTAAAAAACTCGGGATATGACCTGAATGACTTGAGAAAAAAATCCGAGAACAGGCACTTCAAACCGATCGAGCTGCCCGTCCAAATCACCGTCAACAGCAAGCTTACCGCAGGCGCGACCGACGGCGTGAATGTCGCGGGGATCAAACCGGGTTCGGATCCGAAGCTGAAAGATAAAGCCATAATACTCACCGCGCATTACGATCATTTCGGAATAGGCAGAGAAATCGAAGGCGATTCCATCTATAACGGAGCGGTGGACAATTGCACTGCCCTGTCCCTGCTTCTTGCCCTTGCCGATGCCTACGGCAGGGGAAGGATCGAGAATAAAATGACGCTTATTTTTGCCGCTGTTGACGCGGAGGAAGAAGGGATGCTCGGTTCGACATACTATACGATGAACCCTGCGGTTCCTTTGAGAGATACGATCGCAAATATAAATTTCGAAATGAATAATGCCTGGGGCGAAACGAGAGATGTTGTGGCGATAGGCGCCGATAAATCCGATCTTATGAAAATGGTCAGCATCGCCGCTTCTCATATGAAAATGACAATCACCGCCGACAATGCGCCCGAGCAGGGATTCTTTTACCGCTCGGACCAGCTGAGTTTCGCCCGCGCCGGAATCCCCGCCCTATGGGTGGACGGGGGATATAATTACATCGGAAAACCTGACGATTATGGCGCCAAAGTCCGGGCTGAATACAGGGCGAAGTATTACCACAAACCCTCGGATCAGATAACGGGGGATTTCAATTATACGGGTCTGACGCAGATCGCGGAATTGACAGTTCTTTTGATCAAGGAGATTGAAACGGCTGGTAATATCAACTGGGATAAGAAAGCGGATTTTAAAAGATGAGACAAACCCCCGAGCAAAGAGAAGCAAAAAATTCGGATTGACATTTGACTGTTTTTATTATAAAGAATTACCTTTATGAAGTCATAAGGAGGAAGAGGAGTCCGATGAAGTTAATAAAAATACTCTTTTGCGCTTTAATCATTTCGATTTTTCTTGGCGTTATCATTTATTCTCAAACTGCAGAGTGCAAGGATATCGAAAAGATTTTCAAAGCGCAAGATACAAGCGTCAACGAATCTGATGTTTATGAATCCGCTAATGTTTGCGGTGTGTGCCATGACCAGTTTTTCCAGCAATGGAGGAACGGGTTGCATGGCAAGACCTTCAAATCTGAAATTTTTCAGATACTTTTCGCCGAGGCTCAAAAGACCAAAGGCTACAGCATAACCGCCGAATGCAACAAATGCCACCAGCCCATGGCGGAAAAATCCGTAAACGCGAGCGATAATCTTTTGGCTGAAGGCGTTAACTGCGATTTCTGCCACACCGTTTCAAACCTTGAAATGTATCAAATGGCCGGTTCATATGTATCAACACCCAACCGCGTCAAGAAAGCGAAGCTTGAAAACGCCCGTTCGCCATACCATCCTTCAGCGAGCAGCGATATCATCGAAAATCCCCGTTTCTGCGCTTCCTGCCATGAATATGTTTCAAGGGAAGGCAATAATGAAATAATCGTCGAAGATACATATTCTCAATATATGGATTCCAGCTACGGCAGAACAAAAAAGGGTTGCGTAGCTTGTCATATGCCGACATTCGAGAGCAAAGTCGCCAACCTGGATGTCGCTCCCATAAGGTCTAAAGCGCACAGCCATACATTTACTTTTCCTGATAAGGAAAAATGGATTGCGGATGCCGTGGAAATTACTGTAAGGCCATATAACAAAAAAACCGAAAACATCCATCTATCCTTGAATAATAAAGCCCAGGGACATGCTTTCCCCGGCGGCGCCAACTACTTCCGCCAGGCTGTCCTGACGATCACCGGATATGACGACGAAAACAAGCAGATTTGGTCATACAGCACCATCTTCGGCCGCTGGTATGAAGACAAATTCGGCAATAAGACGTACTTCCCATGGAACGCAAACAAGATGGCATACAACAAACTTCTGAGAGCGGATCGCATCGAGGATGTCAACTTCAACATCTCGGAAAAAATCAAGATATACAACGTAGTTGCTTCATTGCAATATTGGCCGATGCCGCCGGAACTTGTGAACAAATATAATCTGCCGGTAAAACCGATTGAGGTGGATCGAACATCGAAGAGGCCGGAAGACTATTAATAAAACAGAATCTTTTTAAAGATTAAAGCCGCCTTTCAAAGGCGGCTTTTTTATATGAGGCCATTATATTTTTCGCGATTCATCCGCGAGTTCTATTTTTTTTCAGGTTTTGGGTGTTCCTGAATTATCGAATAAGTAGGGTAAGCCAGGGAGATTTTTTCTTTCTTAAATCGCTCGAGGACGAGCTCTGAGATGAATTGCTCGGTTACTCTTTTTTCCCACACATCGGCCAGATATCGGACTGTCAGATTTATGCCGCATTCTCCCAGCCTCAACCATACGTACGGCGTCAGCTTTTCATATTCAATGGCAAATTTATTGGCGAGCTTCGTTATTCCATCCTTTGCAGGTTTCTCGACTGACAGTTCGCTGGAAGCAAGTATTTCATATAATATCGCAATCGCTTTTTTATAGTCGCTGTCGTATGTAACAGTGAAAGTCATCTCGTTCCAAATATATCGAAATCCGTATGAATAATTGAATACGCTGTTATGAAATACCTGATCATTGGGAACAAATACCACCCTTCCAGTGCTTTGCTCCCCCTCGACCCTATTTCCGACCTCGAGCAGGACTGTGTAGAGCATTCGGATATCAATTACATCACCTTTGAGGCCTCCGATCTCGATCCTGTCTCCGACTGTGTAGAGCCGCTTGATGCCGATGATGCTCCAGCCGAATAATTTCAACAGCGGTCCATGAAGAGCCAGGACAAAGACCGCACCCAATCCGCCGGCTATCGCGCTAAGCGCTGCAACATTTTTTATCCAGAAAAACAGCACAAAAATAAGGCTGATAAACGTAGCGAAATTTGTGGCGATCTTGCGCAATAGATGGCGCCGGAATAAATCCTTAACCTTGCGGTTTACCAAAAAGATGAAAAAAATAGCGGAACTGTATAGCAACGCTATAACTGCACCGGTTATCGCCAACTTCAATAGAATGCTTGCCGCCTGGGAACTTTCCATTGTTCTATTATTGCAAAACAAGCATTTTTCTTCAACACAAATCTATATATACTTTTTCTGAAGGGCTTGAACCTATCTTCAACCCTTTTCTTGACCGGTTTGAACCTAAAGGATAGAATCTTAAACTTCAAGTAAGGCTGTGGATTGCTAAAAGACATTTGGAAGCACAGGACGCTGATTTGGGCATTCGTCAAGCGGGATCTAAAGGGCCGTTATATCGGTTCGACCGTCGGGTTTTTATGGTCGGTCATACAACCGCTCGTGATGATCCTGATCTATGCCATCCTTTTCTCAAAAATCATGCAACAGAAGATTGGGACATCGAACCTCGGAAATCTCGAATATGTAGTTTACCTTTGCGCCGCCATACTGCCGTGGATGACTATGCAGGATACTTTCATCCGTTCATGCGGTGTTTTTATCGAAAATGCTTCCCTGATTAAAAAGGTCGCATTCCCTCCCGTCATCCTCGTTGCCAATATCGTACTCGCCGGTTTTATCAATCTTCTTATCGGCTTCGCTGTATTTTTTGCGGTAATGCTCATCGCCGGCGTCAAATTCGGCTGGTATATATTCCTTTTTCCGATCTCGCTGGCAGTCTTCTTTATTTTTCTTTTTACCTTCAGCCTAATACTGGCAACATTCCACATTTTCTTCAGAGATACGCAGCAGATCGTTTCTTTGCTGCTCACCGTTTGGTTCTGGGCGACACCGATAGTATATTTGCCGAAGATAATCCCTGAAAACCTGAGATTCATCATCGAGATAAACCCCGCGAACTTCCTGATGAATATCTTTCGAGATCCGATATATGCGAACCAATTTTATCATTGGAGAGAGGCGTCAGTTTTTCTCCTTTCCACGATTCTGATACTTATACTCGGAAGCGCGATGTTTAAAAAATTAAGGAAGCATATCCCCGATGAAATCTGAAGAATTCGCCATTGAACTGGCAAATATACATAAAAAATTCAGGATATACGGAAGCCCGCTGTCGCGACTGCGTGAATGGCTGACACTCGGGAAATTCCCAACTCATTATGATTTCTGGGCTCTGAAAAATATTAATCTGAATGTTTCAAAAGGCGAAGCAATCGGCATTATCGGCGAGAATGGATCCGGTAAAAGCACGATGCTTAAAATCATCGCGGGCACAACATGGCCGACGATCGGGGATGTGAAAACCATCGGCAGGATATCAGCGCTCCTCGAGCTCGGGGCCGGTTTTCATCCGGATTTTTCCGGCGCGCAAAATATATATATAAGCGCGCGGTTAATCGGATTGACTGATGATGAAATCAAGGAAAGATTCGATGATATTGTGAGGTTTGCCGAGCTCGGCAGATTCATCCACTCTCCGGTCAGGACGTATTCATCAGGAATGTACGTCAGGTTGGGATTCGCCGTGGCTGCCTCCGTATCGCCCGAAATACTAATCGTAGATGAGGCGCTCTCCGTCGGAGATGATTACTATCAAAAAAAATCCATAGACCGTATCAAGAAGTTCAGAGAAGACGGGATAACCGTCCTTTTTGTTTCCCATGCCATGCCGCATATCACCCGGTTCTGCGACAGGGCGATATGGCTGCGCGAGGGAATTATCGAAGCCGAGGGTTCGGCAAAAGATGTCGTCAACGAATATCAGCGCTATTGCTACAGGCATACCTATGAACGGTTGGTACTCTCCGGTAAAAAAGATGAAGCGGAGACATTAAAACCCGAAGAAGAACCGATTTTGGAAGAACAGGTCTGGGGAAGCGGCAAGGTCAAGTTCACACGCGTGGCAATCCTGAACGGCAAGGGAGAGGAGACTGGCTCCCTCGGTCTGGGAGATGACATCACGATCCGGCAGTATTATTATGCTTTCGAAAAGATTAAAAACCCTATCTTCGGCCTAAACATACATACAATTCAAGGTGTCTATATCTACGGCACAAACAACCACAATATTCATCCCCGGAAAATAGATCACATCGAGGGGCCCGGATATATTGATTTCAAGATAAAGAATCTGATCCTCCATAAGGGGAAGTATTTCATTTCAGTGATGGTTTTCGACGAACCGGATGACCCCTATTGGCAGAATCCGCTTGACTGGCACAATCAGGCATATGAGTTCTTTGTCTTCTCACCGTCCGAAGCGCACGGCCTCGTGGCATTTCCCGGCGAATGGAGCAAAACGAATCCTGAAGCGGAATGCGAGATGTCCGGCGTCCCCAAACAGTTGAATCTCGAAAACCAATGGCATTTCCATTTTCTCGACTCCGGATGGTATAAACTCGAAAAAGAGAATACGGGGATGGCTTTCAGCTGGTCGAAGGACAAAGGCGGGTTTCTGCTGCTCCAATCTCCGGGAAAGACCGTCCTGGAACTTGAACTCAGGGCATCGCATCCTGATCTGAAAAACAATTCGGTCGTTGTTTCCGTTTTGATGGATGATGAAAAACTCGGCTCCATCGAGATTAACTCGATCAAATGGAAGAAACATAAACTGAACGTCCCATCGGTTAAAAAATATCAGATCCGCCGGTTAACACTCATTCCTGATCGCACATGGAAACCGCAAGAGCAGGGTCTTGTTGGTGATAAACGGTCCCTCGGTGTAGGTCTTCATACCGCAAAATTTATTTGATCCTGTTTGCAGCCCGCATTCATTTCCGCTGCAATTTTTAACAATACGATAAACTTGTATTTCGCATGTCAAATGTTATATTGAATATATCCAAATTGATTGAGAGGTAGTATTATGAAATTATTGGTAAACATTCTCTTGGCGGTATCGGTCATAGCTTTTCTGATCGGCAGCGCGTGCGCTTTCCTCAAAACAGAATTTTTGATTCCCGCAGCCGGTTACTGGAGAGGCTCGATGGGACTGCTCTTCTTTGCGATTGCAGCGATGATTTATACAAGCACTTTTTATTGCCGCAAGGAAGAGCCGACAGGCAAGAAGAAAAAGTAAGAGCGTACTGAACTAAAAACTCTTGATGCCGAACCTCCAGTTCGGTATCATTTTTTTTTGAAAGGAGCACGCCTTGAGCAAATCAAAGCTATTTTTGCTTCTTGCGGCCGGGCTGTTGGTCGGCTACCTTTTCATTTCCTATTTCTTCTCGAACGATGAAAAGATAATCCGGGGGATAATAGATGACATCCAGCAGGCAATAATGAATGAAGACCTGGATGGGACGTTCGATGAAGTCTCGCTCGAATTTGAAGACGACAATGGCTTCAAGTATCTCCCCGCGCGCTTCATCATTAAAGCCTTTTTCGACCAGACGGACCAGATAAACCTTCGCTTGCCTGAAGTCGCCGTCAACATCAACGGAAAAGAGGCGGCCGCCACTGTCAGTTTAATTCTCACCGGCTATAGCGGGGGTACGAATCATTATATCCTCGGAAGCCCCGATAATCCGACGAAGGTGGACATTGGATTCAAAAAAGGGATTACAGGTTGGAGGATCATGGCGACTCGAAACATCCGCCCTTCAAAAGAATATCTGCGGGGCGAACGGGACCGGGATAATTATTAGAGGCGCATTGAATCTGCCGTGAACATCTCCCGGCCTGTTGTTCCGAATATCGAAGGGCCGGCGATATTTATTCGTATATCTTAAGAAAACTATTTTTACTGCTGATTTCCACTGGAAACGTGTTGCTGCGGTTGTATAATCTTATCCGTGAAAAATTGATAACCGGCACTTATAGTTGCAAAATATCGAAATGAAATGGAAAAACAACCGATGTTCGATATAAACGAGAAAAAAACTATCCTCTTATCTTCGCTTACGCATGGTTTCACGCACTTTTATATGACCGCTTTCACCGCCACGAATATAGTTATGGCGACACATTTCGGCATTTCCTTCACGGCAATCGGCGATATCGGCTTCGTCCATAATTTTCTCTTCGGTATCGGCTCGCTCGCTGCCGGTTTCCTGATCAATCGCCTGGGGGCGCGAAGCTCGATCCTGCTTTCCGTCGGATTCGGGACTTTCTTCGCTCTTTGCGTCGCTATCTCCTCAAGCCCGATATTTCTGACAATATTTCTCGGAGCGCTCGGCCTCTCCGGCAGCATTTATCACGCTTCAAGCCTGACGCTTGTTGCAAATAATGTTCATTCCCGCGGGCGGGGTCTTGCCTGGCACGGGATAGGAGGAACCCTCGGATTGGCTATTTCGCCGATGATCACCGGTTTTATCACTCAATATCTGGGCTGGCGTTGGGCGTATGCGATTATCGCCATACCGGGAGTATTGATTTTTATTTTTGGTATGTTTTCGAAAATTGATGAAAACGCCATCGCCGGAGATACCCTTCAGCGCAATGTCAAAAACGGCTCGAATACAAAAAAACTTTCGCATCCGATGATGTTCCTTGTTCTCGTCTTCGGTTTGCAGATATGCTTCGGACTTTTCTTCAACGGAACGACAATCTTCCTCCCGGCATTCGCTTCGAAATCCATCAATTTGCCGGCATTGGGGCTGCAGGGAATAGCGCTCGGCGGTTTCTACACGACGATCAGCCTCCTCGGCGGACTGGGGGGGCAGTTTCTGGGAGGCGAGACTTCGGAGAGATTCAAACTTTATCGCCTGCAATTCTTCGTTATGTTGTTCACTGTCCCCGCGATACTCATGATCGGTCTGACGAAAAACTATCTTCTCATAGCGGCAATGTTTCTTTTTTCCGTGTTCGGATTCAGCTGGCAGCCGATAGGTAACGGACTCGTGGCGTACTACACTTCTCCGAAGTGGCGCGGCCACGCCTACAGCATTTCATTCGCCCTCTCGTTCGGAGTAGGCGCGCTGGCATCATCTATCGCAGGCAGGATTGCGGATCATTACGGTCTCGAAAGGGTCTTCATCGTTATGGCAGGTATCGGGCTTGCTTCATTCCTTTTCTCGATACCGCTTTGGATTCTGAACAGGCGGGCAGAAAAAGGATAACGGAAATTCAACCTGGCAAACTGGAACTGGAAATAAAAACGCCCCTCGATCGAGGGGCTTGAATTTCGAATATAATGTAATTATTTATTCGGGGTGAATCGCTTCCACGGGGCAAACATCACCGCAAGCGCCGCAGTCGATGCATTTTTCCGGATCAATTACGTAGATATCGCCTTCGCTTATCGCATCCACAGGACATTCAGGTTTGCAAGTTCCGCAGGCGGTGCATGAGTCTGAAATGTGATATGCCATATATACCTCCAAGTTTTAACTTCAGTGGAATATTAACCAGCGTGGGATTATTGTCAAGGTTTGAAGCAGATTTTTTATCTTCCCGATTCAACTTTACAGATCATTTCGCCAGGCGTTGGTGTTTCGGTCATAATTAATTCTTTTTAAGAATATATCTCATAACGGGTCTTTTTTCGGAGCGCCTCGCCGCTTCGTGGAAACCGGCTTCCTCAAAAGTTTTGCAAATGCCGGTCCAGACGAAAGGATCCGGAAGTTTTTTTTCTCTATAATCGAATGGATAGGATTCCAGGATTTCCGCTCCCTGCGCGCGGGCGAATTCAACGGCGGCATTTATAAGATCCAGCGATATTCCTTTTCCTCTGTGCTGTTTTGCGACGAAAAAACAATTAACGGACCAAACCGGAAGGTCATCCACCCTTGCAAAAATCCTCGATCTTTCCAGCACCGGAAAATCTTCACGCGCTCCAAGCGAACACCATCCTGCCGGTTGGCCGTCCAGGTAAGCAACCAAGCCCGGAATCTTCCCCTCTTCAACCATTTTTTTCATTGAAATTCGATTGCCGTCGCCTTTGTTCTTTTCAAATTCCTTCTTCGGAAGACGCCATGACATACACCAGCATCCCCCGCACGCCCCCCGCGAGCCGAAAAGCGCTTCAAAATCCCCCCAATTTTCCCGCGTTAAAGGCTTGATGACTGATTTTTTATCTGTTTCTTTCATTTTTTTGCCCCATTTCACCAGTAATTTGTTCAACCCAAAAGCTATTTAACGATATTATCACAACCGGCCAACCCATAAAAATTATAATTTGAATTAGACCTGCGGACATTATTATCTTATAATATTATAAAGGTGCACCCGATTCCAAAATATTATAATTGGCGCGAATCAAAACGCGAGAAAACAATGATGATTGATTCCTTCTCCACCGAAGCCATTCCCGATAAACAGATAGAAATCGAAGTCCAATCATATTCCGGTTACAAAGCCAACGAAAAACCGAGAGCTATATACATCGCCGGCGAAAGATATGATGTTGTCTCGATCACCGATTCATTCCTGGCGGAGTCATCGGATGACAGGGCGAGAAGGCATTATTTCCATGTTAGATGCAGCGATGAATCTTTGATATGTGTCTATTATGATTTTGAAAAAGATAAATGGTTTTTACGGGAGAAAGCAAAATGATCGAAAGTTATTCTTTCGGCAAAATGAAGATCGACGGAAAGGTTTATTTGACCGATTTAATCGTCTTTCCGGCAAGTGTGGACCCATCCTGGTGGCGGGAGGAGGGTCATAACTTGAAGCCCAAAGACCTAAAGGCTGTTCTCAAGGAAAAACCGGATATACTTGTTATAGGAACTGGATATTTCGGAATGATGAAGATGGATGCGCAGACCATAATTCTGCTGAAAAAAGAAAAAATCGAATTCGAAGCCGATAAAACCGCCAGGGCTGTCGAATTTTTTAATGAGATCGCCAAGAACAAAAAAGCCATCGGTGTTTTCCACCTGACCTGCTGAATATATCCGCAGAATATATGGCAGAAGATAATAAAACCTTGATGAGCCAGCTGGAACTGATAAGTCCTTTTAACTGTGAGACAGGCGAATGAGCAGAGATTTTTAATGCAGGTAAGCGACCTGTTCGGTTGTTTCAATCCTCGCAAGGCGCAGAGCCCGGTCCGCCTTTGCGATGAGTTCTTCCGGTTGCGATCCGAGAGTGGGAACAGTGGTTGCCACACCGACGTTGATCAGCACATTCCCAAAGGAATCCGGTTTGTCCGATGTCACTTGCAATTCGGCTATCGCCGAACGGAGTTTCTCCGCAACCTGCATCGCGGATTCGAGCGGCGTAAATGCCAGGACGACGGCGAATTCCCTCGGCGCGAAACGCCCCGCGAGGTCGCCTGGTCTCTTTGCGGTTTGAATAAGCGCGTGCGCCAGCTTTTTCAAGGATTCCTCGTCTATTTTGCCCTTCGGTTTGTTTTTCACATCATTCAAAGAATCAATGTCTATTATTAGCATTGATACCGGGTGCGACATACGGATCGCAAGCCGCCATTCCCTGTCGAGGAATTCTTCAAAATATTGCCGGTTCGCAACACCGGTCAAGCTGTCATTCCTTTCGAGGTTTTCAATCCTCGTATTCGCCTCGTTGAGCTTCAGGTTCGAATCCTGGATGGTGTGGCTGCATTTCTCAAGAAGGCGGTGAAGGATATTTATCCGCTCCTCCATACTTTTAGAACGAAAATACGATAAAAGAGAGACCGCCGCAGCTGTGGAAAAAACCACCAACAGGTACGGCAGAAGAGATGCCTGCGTGAAGCCGCGATCATACTTCAATGCGCCGCCAAAATCATTTGGAGCAATTTCGATATAGGTGATGAAAAAAAACAACAAGCCACATAAAAATAAAAACGCGATGGAAATACGGCTTTCCGGCGGTTCATTTGGACGGCTTCCGCCGGATGAGAAGAATTTTATACTCATCTGCTAAACTCCCCTAAAGATTCTGGATGATCAATGCCTTTGAATTAATTATAATGTTTAAAGGTATTAGGTTCAAGTAATTTTTACAAAATATTAGAAGACGGGGCAGATAAAAAGTTCCATGCAAGATCGGGGCTTTTAATTCCTGATTACCGAATGATTCCAGGCCGGCTCAATGCGGCCAGATCGTGCTTTCCATCGCTTCAAGCAGGGCGCCGAAAGTCTCCCTTTTCGTCGCGCTGATCAAAACGCCGTCGCTTTCAAAATCTTCCGGCCGCAAACCGTTCAGCAGGTCTATCTTGTTGTATACCTTCAGCATCGGGATGCCGTCGAGCCCGAGAGTTTTCACGACCCCTTCTACGACTTCGATCTGATTTTTATACCTCGGATTACTCCGGTCAATGATATGAAGCAAAAGATCGGCGTCGTTCAATTCCTCGAGCGTGGATTTGAATGCCGTCATCAAATCCTCCGGCAGGCTCCTGATGAACCCGACCGTGTCCGTGATGATAACCTCCCTCTCTCGCGGAAATCGCAACCGCTTGCTATGCGTATCGAGCGTCGCGAAGAGCTGATCCATCACGTAAACGTCGCTGTTCGTAAGCAGGTTCAACAGCGTGGATTTGCCGGCGTTCGTATAGCCGATTATGGAGATGATCGGGATATTCTGCTTTCTTCTGTGCTGTCTTCTCTGCTCCCGCTGCAAGGAAAGTTTTTTCAGATCGTTTTCGAGCCTGTGTATCCTTTCCTTAACCTTCCTGCGGTCCGCCTCGAGCTTCATCTCCCCGGGTCCCCTGCCCCCGATGCCCCCCATAAGCCTGCTCATCGCGGTGTTGCTGCCCACAAGCCTCGGAAGGCGGTACTTCAGCTGAGCCAGCTCGACCTGCAGCTTGCCGTCGCGCGTGTCTGCATGCTTGGCGAATATATCCAATATCAACTGAGTGCGGTCTATAACCCGCAGCTCTGTCATATCGGTAATATATCGTATCTGCAGAGGGGTCAGGTTTTGATCGAAGACGATGAGATCGCACCCAAGCTGCATCGTCCGAAGAGTGAGCGTTTCGAGCTTGCCTTTTCCGAGCAGCGATTTCGGATTTATCTGCTTCGGCCTCTGGATGATCCTGTCCACAACCAGCAGCTCATCGGTCTCGGCAAGGCTCTGAAGCTCGTCCATCGATTCCCTTATCATGTAATCCGGTTCGACGGCGACCGAAACGAGGATCGCCCTTTCCTCTCCTTCCAAAACCTCCGCGAACGGAACGTTGCGCTGATATTCGTCCTCCAGGTGTGTGATGAATTCGCCGAAATCCAGCGCACTGCCCGCTTCATAAATTTTCTCCGGCGGCAGGTCGTCCCATTGCCTTTCTTCGATGTTATCCGGCAGCAAGTGGGCTGAATATGAAAAGCCGGGATTCCCTTCCGCATCGAACGTCAGCGCGGTTATCATATCGAGGCGCAGGAGGGCAAGGTCCGTGTAATCCTCGTTGCTTAATTTTTCTTCATTCAAGTGCGTATGAACGAGCCGAAGCCCGCGGAAGCGCCCGCGCCCAGCGCGGTGGCGGGTCAGGTCCGGGATGAAAACCTTCCTGTCATCCCCCAAAATTACATATTGAACGGACCCACGGCGGTCCAGGATGATTCCCACCTGGCGGTGCAGTTGGAACGATATGTCCGTGA
>Ga0315273_10007271_pt1 | contig 13864 bp, 10 predicted proteins | sample YL17G02_0_MG_FD_205753 | JGI IMG/M metagenome (GOLD analysis project Ga0315273, IMG submission 205753) | Sediment microbial communities from Yellowstone Lake, YNP, Wyoming, USA - YL17G02_0 | ecosystem: Environmental > Aquatic > Freshwater > Lake > Sediment | place: USA: Wyoming | collected... | reverse complement strand
CAGCTCCCGTGGCTCCGGTATTGCCGGTCGGTCCGGTGACTCCGGTAGCTCCCGTCATCCCCGTGGGACCGGTAATTCCCGTGACTCCTGTGGCTCCGGTTGCACCCGTGGGACCGTTTTGGCCGGTAGCCCCCGTGGGACCTGCAATGCCGGTTGCTCCCGTGGATCCCGTGGGGCCGTTTTGGCCGGTTGCTCCCGTCATCCCCGTGGGACCGGTAATTCCCGTGACTCCTGTGGCTCCGGTTGCCCCGGTATTACCGGTAGGTCCGGCAGCTCCCGTGGCTCCGGTATTGCCGGTCGGTCCGGTGACTCCGGTAGCTCCCGTCATCCCCGTGGGACCGGTAATTCCCGTGACTCCTGTGGCTCCGGTTGCACCCGTGGGACCGTTTTGGCCGGTCACTCCGGTAGCTCCGGTACTTCCCGTCATACCTGTAGGTCCTGTTATTCCGGTGACACCGGTGGCTCCTGTGGCTCCTGTTGCGCCTGATGAACCTGTCGGTCCGTCAACACCGCTTGACCCTGTTGAACCCATATATCCCGTTGAACCCGTCGGGCCAGAATTTCCTGAGGCTCCGGTAGGCCCATTTGTTCCGGTGGCTCCGGTTGCTCCCGTCATTCCTGTGGGTCCAGTAACTCCGGTAATACCGGTAGCTCCCGTTGATCCCGTAGGACCTGTAACACCGGTAGCTCCCGTCATCCCCGTGGGACCGGTAATTCCCGTGACTCCTGTGGCTCCGGTTGCCCCGGTCGGACCGGTCACTCCTGTAGCTCCGGTAGGACCCGTAGCACCGGCCACACCGGTAGCTCCCGTTGCTCCGGTCATTCCGGTTGATCCGGTCGGTCCGGTCACCCCAATATCTCCGGTTGCTCCCGTGGGGCCATTTTGACCGGTTGCTCCTGTTGTCCCAGTAGAACCTGTCGGACCGGTATATCCGGTGAAACCGATCGCTCCTGTGGCGCCCGTACCGCCGGTTGCTCCTGATGAACCTGTCGGTCCGTCAACACCGCTGGATCCGGTTGCTCCCGTTGGTCCGGAAGCTCCGGTTATACCTATACCCGTAGCCCCAGTTGCTCCTGAAGGTCCATTTTCTCCCGTTGCCCCGGTAGTTCCCATGGGACCAACTAATCCGCTCGGTCCTGTAGGTCCATTGACTCCCAATGACCCGGTGGCGCCGGTTGTACCGGTTGGTCCGGTAATTCCCATTGTTCCGGCGGAGCCAGTAGCTCCACCGCTGCCCGTAGCTCCCGTCGCTCCTAACGGTCCGGAAACACCGATTCCTCCGATGCCACCCGTGGCACCGATTGATCCGGATTCTCCGGTCGGCCCAAGGTCACCGCTTGCGCCGGTCGGCCCTGTTTCACCGGTCGATCCCGTCGGTCCGGATGCCCCGACTATACCAATTTTCGATTGTCCAGGAGGGATTACTATTTGTCCATTTTGTCCGATAGATCCGCTTGTGCCGGCAGCCTGTGGCGGCGCAGCACTTTGCTGTTGAGCACCATTTCGGATGCCAATAATCTGAATAATGAGCGCGCCGGTTCCCAGAAGCGCGAGGAAGAATAGGAGGCCAATGGCAGCCGGCGCCGTCCACCAACGGCGATCTGAAGGTAAAATCGGAGCTTTTCCTTCCGGAATAATAATAGTATCCGGTGCGGGCGGAACGCTGGTAACCGGAGGAATGGTGGGAACAGTGGAGACAGGGATTGGTAAAGGAGGAATAATTGGCGGTATTGGCGCCGTAGCCTGTTCTGGTAATATCTCCGGTTTGCGCAGTAATAAAATTTTCGGCAACAACTTGCGTTCTTTCTTTTTTTTCTTCGGCACACGCTGGTAGACGCCTCGGGACGCGCCGAGTTTGGTAATATCCGCGGCGTTATAGCGCCGCGCTCCGCCTACGGTGCGTGTGCTTTTCACAAGGCCGGCCGCTTCCCATCTCAGGAGTGTGCGTTTGGATATTCCAAGCGCTTTCGCAGCTTTAGCCGCTGACAATACACCCCCGCCTGCTAACGCCTGAGTGTAGCGATGGCGGGCAGGTAAAACGGTAGTGGAAGGGGGATGAGCGCCGGGCAAGGCGCTTGCGGAAATAAGATGTGTACCAAACGAATCCGTTGTTGCGCGGACTTTTTTTGCCTTAATCCAGCGCTGCAGCGTGCGTTTTGAGACACCCGCTAGCTTCGCGGCTTGACTTATAGTGTATTTTTTCTCAAGGGCAGTGTCTGCCATAAAAAGTATTATTTTTTTCTATCTTCCGATTGCTCGGATGTCATGAGTTTGTCTCGCTTTGTCATCGGGGATTGTAGGCCTACTGTTATTAAATACAAAGCAAAAGCATCTTGTCAAAAGTGATGCGGGAAATGATGCGTATTGAGGCTAAACTATAAGTTATTAAAGAGAGCTGGTATTTTATGTGTTATAACATTTACTATCGGGTATAAATGGAGAAATGTTCATGGGTGTTTAGGTTTTAGCGCGTTTAATCGCCAAAATTCATGCAGTTTAATTTACGATAAACCAGTGAAAATCAAGGTCGGAAGGGACAGGGGTTGCGGTTTCCACGGTAAACGACCCCGGAAAGTCGTCGGTAGGAGGTGAGGAGTGTGTTACGGATAGCGGCTGTGCGCTGACTGTGCTTGGGGTGACGAAAATATAAGAATTTTCCGTGACGGCATCGGTGAAGAGCTGCGTTGCTGTTTGTCCCGCGGGAATCATACCGACACCAAGAACGTTTGATTGATCAGATGGGGAAAAGAGTAGTTTTTTTGCCTCCAAATTTCCCTGTATTTTTACGTTTCCTGAAAAATCCGCCGAACCGTCGGGCATAATGCGCAGGGCCCCACCCATCAAGTCAATCGGCGCGAGCCTGTTTGGGGAAAGGTAAAGCGTATCTCCGAGATTCTGTATGCCGTGTGAATCAAGTGAAATGGTGCCGTCAATCGTGATGCCTCCCGCGATGGACGTTTGTCCAAACAGGGAGGTTCCCAGTACGGTGAATGAGTCGGTGATCGTAAGATTTTGAAGGAGCGGAGCAGAATATGACGAATTGTCCGGCAAGGCGTCTATACGGCCCCCGACAACCGCAGATTCGATAGTATGTGCAGGTGGAGGGGGAGCAAGTATCGCGGCACGAGCGCTTTGCGTTTGAAAGAAAAGGAAAATGATGAAGAAAGACATAGTTCTACTTAACAGCATACGTGGCAGTATTGTCAATAGGTTGGTTGATATTTTCTTTTCACGAATTACCGCAAAATAGATTTAGCTTTCATTTATTAAATCATTTTGTATCATAATACAAATATTATTTAATTTATAACAAATGATATACGGTTAAAGAGCTGTAAAAAATATTTCTTGGTCGTTAAAAAAGAGAGGGTACTTTAGCCCGGTAAAACAACCTCAATTTTATCTTTAGCCCGTAATAATATTTATCAGTAACCTATAACGATATTAATAATCGTTCAAATAGCTTATAAGAAATATACCTTTATCGTGTGGAAACTGTGTATGTTTATTGTTGTTTAATGCTTTCAATGAAACTTCCACAATATTAGCAATTGCATCTCGTCACTGCCACATTTTTTTTAGCTCGATTAAGCGTCTTTAATGAATCTTTTTTTAGATTTCAACGAAGAATTACTACACATATATTGAAATTATGGTATATGGGAAGACGTATTCACGCAAATTAATAGTTCGACTTTTCACACTGAAAAATAAGACTTATAAAAATATTTATTACTGGTAATTTGAAAAATCCGGTTAATCATATATAATGAAACCTATATGCAAATAGGGAAGTATGATCATATACAGACGGAAAAACGGTGGCAGGATATGTGGGCACGCAGCAGACTCAACACGTTTGATCTTTCGCGCGCTAGCAAGCCATTTTACAATCTCATGATGTTTCCGTACCCGTCGGCTGAGGGCTTGCATGTAGGAAATATGTACGCGTTTACCGGTTCGGATATTTATGGCCGGTTTAAACGGATGCAGGGGTACGATGTGTTTGAGCCGATCGGACTGGACGGATTTGGTATTCACAGTGAAAATCATGCTTTAAAAACAGATACACATCCGATGGATCATGCGAGCCGCACAGAAAAAACATTTTATAATCAATTGAAGCATATCGGCGCGATGTTTGATTGGGATCGGACGGTTGAGACGTATAACCCCGGATACTACCGGTGGACGCAATGGCTTTTTGTACAGATGTTCAAACATGGTCTGGCGTACCGTGGCCGGGCCAGTGTGAACTGGTGCCCGTCGGATAAGACGGTTTTGGCTGATGAACAGGTGATTGATGGAAAATGCGAGCGCTGCGGGAATAGTGTAGAAAAAAGATCTCTCGAACAATGGTTCTTCCGTATTACCGCATATGCGGAAAAACTGCTCGGTAATATACCTAGCCTTGACTGGTCGAACAAGGTAAAAGTCGCGCAAACCAATTGGATCGGGAAAAAAGAGGGGATTAACATTATCTATCAAGTAGATGGATTTGATGAAATAGTAACAGTTTTTACTACTGCGCCGGTAAATTACGGAATGACGTTTCTCGTATTGGCTCCAGAGCATGAGTTAGTTAAAAAAATCATCACTGGTGTTATGAAAGTGCCAAAAGAAAATCAGGTTGCAGCATCGGCCTATGTTGAAAAGGCATTACAAAAGTTGCCACAGGATCGAATAACTGAAGGAAAAGAGAAAACAGGAGTATTTACCGGTTTATACGCGATAAATCGAATAAATGGTAAAAAAGTTCCAATTTGGATTACAGATTTTGTTTTGGGAGGAGTTGGTACAGGCGCCGTACAAGGATGTCCTGGCCATGATCGGAAAGATTTTCAATTTGCAAAGAAATTTGGTTTGCCTATTATTCGAGTTATTCTTGGAGAAGATGGAAAAACGGGCGAAATAACCGGAGAAAATGAGGTAATTGAGCATGGTATGCAGGGTCATTTTATTAACTCAGAGTTTTTAAACGGTATGGGATTTGAAGAGGGGTTGCAAAAAACGATGGACTTTTTTGAGGATAAAGGCTGGGGTCAGCGCGTGACGACGTACCATCTGCGCGACTGGCTGATCTCGCGCCAGCGCTACTGGGGTCCGCCGATTCCGATGATTTTTTGTGCGTCATGTGCAGAAAAAAATAAAGGTGAACGGCCCGATATGCCGGGCTGGTACACAGTCAGCGCTGAGGATCTTCCAGTGCTACTTCCGAGGATTGAAGATTACAAACCAGGTGATGACGGAGTTGCGCCGCTTGCCAAGCACAAAGAATTTTATGAAACTATATGCTCCGGTTGTAAAGGCAAAGCTGTAAGAGAGACAGATGTGTCTGATACATTTTTAGATAGTTCGTGGTATTTTTTGCGATACCCGTCCGTTGTCATTCCCGCGAAGGCGGGAATCCAGAGTCTTCCCTGGGATCCCGAAATTACTAAACATTGGCTTCCGGTTCATATGTACACCGGCGGGGCGGAACACTCTGTTTTACATTTATTATATTCCCGGTTTGTGACGATGGCGCTCAAAGATTGGGGATACCTTACGTTTGAGGAACCGTTTGCAAAGTTTTATGCGCATGGACTCGTGATTAAAGATGGTGCAAAGATGAGTAAAAGTAAAGGAAACGTAGTAAATCCTGATGACTATATCAAATTATATGGTTGTGATGCACTCCGTCTCTATCTTATGTTCATGGGGCCCTTTGATCAGGGCGGCGATTTTCGCGATTCCAGTATGGAAGGCATGAGTCGGTGGGTGGGGAGAGTATGGCGGATGTGTTCTAATCACTCGAATGAATCTAGTGCTACTATTCAATCAGCGCTTCACCGTACGATAAAACGTGTCGGCGATGATTTGGAAAAACGACGGTATAATACTGCCATTGCCACTATGATGGAATTTACGAATTTAGTGGGGGATGGAGGAAATGTCATGGGCACCGAAGATCTCAAAAAATTTATATTGATACTCGCTCCCTTTGCGCCGCATATTACAGAAGAACTATGGAGTCAGATAAATGGATATAAAGACTTCAAAGTATCACAATCTGTACATGTCCAGCCGTGGCCCAAATGTGATGAATCGAAAATAGTCGATCAGGATGTGATGATTGCCGTGCAGGTCAATGGCAAGCTGCGCGACACATTTCCCGTATCCCGTGCATCGGCTTTGATACAAAACGATATAGAAACGGAAGCAAAAAACCGCGAAAACGTCCAAAAACATCTGGCGGGAAAAGAGATCCGGAAAGTTATTTTTGTGTCGGGTAAGATAATTAACTTTGTTCTTGACATGTAATTTTAATAGCCCTATAATATTGATTTAATGAATACACAACCTAGCATTCTCTATATCGAAGACAGTGAACGAATGCATGAGGAATTGGCCAATGCAATGGGTATTTGCTTAAACGCAGATGTAACCAGTTGTTATGAAAACTACGATGCTTATGCGTTTTTTAAGAACGGTTATCGCTTTGATATATATATTTTAGACGATCATACCCCTGATTCCAGAGGTGGCAGTGGAACGCGATTGGCGGTAACTATAGCAGAACAAATACAGAAAGAGGGAGGAAGTGGCATTGTTATTGCTGCGTGTGCTTCTAACTTAGCAATTTTAGGTTTAGGGAAAGGGGATTTTGTCAAAGAAGAAGAAATACCTCTGAAGTTGAAAGATTTACATGATAATAAGGTTGAATTTTGGTTTAAACAAACTGAACGGCGCAAAATGCTTGGCTGGGTTGCGGCGTGCTTACAAAAAGGAGAAGTAATTCCTAGGGCTGAATGGTTAGTCAGTATCGGTGAAGATCCTCGTTATGATACTTCCGGAAACGGGAATGAAGTAGAAAGAAAATTTTTTGAATATTTTGATGAATTAACAGAAGAAGACCGCGGAGTTTTTTTATATACAGATTTTCCAGCATTATGTAAACAACTACGTGAAGGTGCATATATAAGAGAGTCATTGGAATTATGTCGACTGCCCGATGCGCGCCCCGGTGAAAAAGAGCACTAATATTTTCCCGTATCTCGCATTTCGGCTTCTATACAGTTCGATATAGAAACGGAAGCAAAAAACGATTTGAAAAAGTTATGTAATTGATTCCTCCTCAGAAAGCTGGTAGGATGAGAGTATATGGGTACGACCACGGTGACGCTCACGTTAAAAAATCCTCATGATCCCACAAAAACGGTGACCGGACAATTTCTCGTGGATAGCGGGGCACATTATACGGTTGTTCCTCAAGGAATGGTCAAAAAATTAGCGCTCAAATCTGCGTTTAACCAGAAATTTTCTCTTGCCGATGGACGTATTATGACACGCGCAATCGGAAGTGCCGTGGTCACGCTTGAGGGTCGGGAGCTTCCCGTACCTCTCGTTTTGGGCCAAAAAGATGATAGCGCGCTTCTGGGGGTAACAACGCTCGAAGCATTCGGACTTATGCTCGACCCATTTGCCCGCCGGATTTATCCCTCGAAACTCATGCTTGCGTAAATGTGTTTGCCGTCTGTTGGAAACCGTGCTTAAATAAAAGGGTGAACAAAATTTGGGAAACGTATAAAATTCCGCTGGTGATCGGTGGGATAAGTATTTTTTCAATCATATTTTCCATCGTTCTTCTTGTTAAATCAACCCAAACGACTACGCCGATTCAGTTCTCTACGGATATTGTCGCAAGTAAATCCGCCGATATCAAGGTCGATGTGGAAGGGGCGGTAAAAAATCCGGGAATGTATAGTCTCCCGGAGGGTAGTAGAGTAGAGGATGCGATTGTTGCCGCAGGCGGAGTAAATACAGAAGTAGACGCGCAAGTATTTGCAAAGACAATAAACCGCGCCATGAAATTAGTTGACGGCGCAAAGATATTTATTCCGAGTTTGTCTATGACGTCGTACAATATACAAGGAGCGAGCAGTATGATTTCAGTAAATATGGCGACTCAGTCTGAACTTGAATCACTTTCGGGTATTGGTCCGGCAACGGCTAAAAAGATTATCGAAGGCCGTCCGTATCAGACGCTTGAGGAACTCGTCACCAAAAAGGCAATCGGTACCGCGCTGTTTGAAAAACTAAAAAATGACATTTCTTTGTAATTATGTCATTCCGGGCTTGACCCGGAATCCACGGGTCCCGACGCAATGGTCGGGATGAAAACATATGAATGTTTTCACTTTCATAGGTATCATCAACCGGCTTTTGCCCGAACCGCATGCCGGACTTTTGGCCGGTATTTTATTTGGGGTTAAATCAACGCTGGATAAAAATTTGTATCAGGCGCTGGTTACTACCGGTACGCTGCACATTGCCGCGCTCTCCGGGATGAACATCACCATCCTCGGGTCGCTGGTTGCCGTATTATTCTCACGATTTTTCTCCAAACGCGCAACCAGCATATTGACTATAGTAGTAATTATAGGATTTGTATGGTTGGTCGGGGCGTCGGCGAGTGTCATTCGGGCCGCCATCATGGGCTCTTTGGCACTTTTGACCGTGGTTTTCGGAAAAGAGCGGTGGAGTATCTATTCTTTTATTATCACTGTTGGCATCATGCTCCTGTATAAACCCGATTGGACCCGCGATCTTTCCTTTCAGCTTTCCGCAGGTGCAACCCTGGGGATTATTTTGTTTGGTGCTCCAAAAAAGAAATCCGTGATCGAAGATGAGCTCCGCGTTACCCTTGCCGCGCAGGTATTTACCATTCCCCTTATTTTTTTTACCTTTCATCGGATATCACTCATTTCTCCCCTCACTAATCTTCTTATCGGAGGGGTGATCTCCCCTCTCACGGCAGTCGGTCTTGTTATGGTGTTGGTCGGATGGGTGTGGTTACCTTTAGCCCAGCCGCTAGCGTGGATGTGTTGGGGATGTTTGGAATATGTTATAAAAATAATAGAATTTGCGGCAGTTATACCGTTTGCCAGCCTTCAGTAGACTATATCATACTGATCATGGTACGGCTAAAGCATATAATATATAAAGCATAAAATCGATCGTTATAAGATAAAGAATATATGTTTAAACTACGGACCGGCTATCTCATAAGCGGAATTATTACAGGCTGTATACTCCTGTTTACTTTTGTCAATACCATCCCCGACGGAAATCTGCATATTATCTTCTGTGACGTCGGTCAGGGGGACGCGGCGTACATAAAATTTCCCGACGGCCGGGATATGCTTATCGACGGCGGGCCCAACGACCGCGTGATCGGATGCCTTTCGCGCCACATGCCGTTTTGGGATAGGTCGATCGATATGGTTGCCATCAGCCATCCGCAGCGGGATCATATCGGCGGCTTACCCTCTGTTGTTTCGCGTTACCGGGTTGGCTATATTTTGAAAAGTAAGGCAGATGAATCGTCGGATATTGCAGACAAACTCAAAGCAATCATTCAAGACAAAAAGATTCCTGTGAAAGTGCTTGAAAAAGGAGAAACGGTAGCGGTTGATGCTGTGGTTATAGATATTTTGGCGCCGTCCGGCGATGAGAAAAATATAAATGATTTAAGTCTCGTCTTTACTCTCCACTACGGCTCATTTGACACACTCTTTACCGGTGATGCCCCACTTCGCCAAGGCTTCGCGGGGCAAGCTCCTGGTTCTATTGAAGTAGTAAAAGTCCCGCACCACGGGAGTAAAACCGGGCTGGTTGCATCGGTTGTTTCTGTAATGCATCCCATTGCCGCAATAATCTCCGTCGGCAAAAATTCCTTCGGCCACCCCTCCCCCGAGGTCCTGGGCGCTTATTCCGCTGCCGGCTCCGCCATCCACCGGACAGATAAAGAGGGAGATATTGAGATTATTTCAGATGGAAAAAACTGGGGTATTGACAAATAGAAAAAATCTCACTATACTAGTTTTTTGTTGTTGAAAAGTTAATAGGCTATGATGGTGTCGAGCACCGGAGCCCGCTTCCGAAGAAAGTCTAGAAATAGGCAAGTACGAAGCATAAAATAAGGGAAAAGTATTCTTCCGTCAAGGCTATAACGGAGGGAGTTTTATTTGCTTTTCCAAATTAGGGTGGCACCATGGTTCGGCGAGCTCACCACGAGCTCCCAAACCGTCCCTTTGCGCCTCCATCCCTCTTTAGGGATTGAGGCTCAAGGGGATTTTTTTGTGGGGAAAAGTATTTTGAAAGGAGGTGAAACTATATGAAAGAAACAATAGATTTACCAAAACGAACGAAGTTTTGTATGGGATGACGATTTGCTCATGGTCGCCAAGTGAGGCGCCGGAAATATATGCGGCGCTGGAGCATCCTAACTGGGCACCGTGGCTGGAAGCAAGTGTCACATCTCTTGCGGGGAGAGCAAATATTTTTCCTAAAGGACAATTAGTTATGAAAGATTCAATTGGGAATTACATGGCGAGTTTATCGCTCAACCAAATTAATTGGGATGGAAATAAGGCACATCTGCCAAGTTGGGATGATGTTGCCGGTGATCCGACCGACTACAGTCAGACGTATACAAAAAATGGCAACACATTAGTGTTGCTTTCGATGAATGTGGACCCGGCACTCAAGGGATTGCATTTGCCAAGTAAAATGATCGCAGAGGCACAAAAAATAGCAACAAATCTTGGTGCGTCACATCTCATTGGTTCGTTTCGTCCGAGTGGGTATGGGGAAGTGAAAAAGGGTATGCCGGATTTGGATTTTGAAACGTACTGTTTGTTAAAAAAATGCGGTTCGGATAAACCGCTTGATCATTGGCTTGGTAGTTTATGGCATTTGGGCATGAAAATGCTTGCAGTAGACGATAAGGCGATGACTGTGACCGTGCCAATTGCGGAATTTGAGAGTTATAAAAAGAACGATTGGAAAGAAATAAAGTCAGGAATCTGGGAATGTGGTGAAGTTGGGGCGTGGAAGGTTGATAGTGCGTCGGGTACGGCAACGTACCAAGAAAGTAATGTTTGGGGGAGTCTGCCTTTATGAAAAAACAATGGTTTACCGTTAAACAGATTCGACCGCAGCTTTGGGCTATTGCGGAATTTCAGCATGTTGAAAAAACAGTAATGTATTTTGTGTTGGGAAAATCGCATACGCTTCTTTTTGACAGCGGTATGGGAATGCGAAGCATCCATAGGGTGATTCGTAAGATTACAAAGCTCCCAATTGCTATTATTCTTACGCATTCACATTGGGATCACGTTGGAGGAATACTGTCATCGGATACGGTATACCAATGGAAAGATTTTACTGACGGGCAAGAAATAGTCGTGGACGATATGGTAATTTCCGTGATTCATACGCCTGGTCACACACCGGATTCCGTTTGTTATTTCATAAAGGGAAGAAACTGGCTTTTTACCGGTGATACGCTCTATCCGGGTCCTTTATACGCCCATTTGCCGGAGTCAAATATTCATGATTATGCAAATTCATTACAAAAACTTTGTGCGATAGTAAACGACCAAACGCTCATTTTTCCTGGCCACAACGCGATACAATGCGATTATCCGTTGTTAGTACGTGCATCTCAACTCATGGGGCAAATCGAAGAGAAACAGTTGCAGGGAGATGGCTTTTCTATTCTTTTGCCCGAGAGTTTGCTATGATTGTCTCAATGAAGCAACAGATTCAAAAACTGCTCGAACAGGTTTTGGAGGACATGGGTCTCGAAGGCTCCGTGATCCCGCAGGTTTCCGTGCCGGAAAACCCCGCCCACGGAGACTACTCGACAAACGTTGCAATGCTTCTTTCGAAGGCGTTAAAAAAATCGTCAGCAAAAATCGCCGAAGAGTTAAAAGACTTGCTCCAAAAACATCAAACTATATCAGGTGCGGGAATAGTAGACCGTGTGGAAGTGGCCGGTCCGGGGTTTGTAAACCTCTTTTTGTCCGAGGCTAGTCTTAGCGGTCAAGTCGCGGAAGTGCTAAAAAGGAAAGATACGTATGGAAGCGGGACAAAGATAAAGAAAAACGAGGGGACAGGGTACAGGGTACAGGGTACAGAGGCTAAAAAAAGAGAGCAAAAAAAGGAAAAAAGTATAGCGCCGCAGTCAGGGGAAAAATCAGCCCCCCTAACCACCCCAAATCCCCCAATTTTTCCCCGTACAACCGCCGCGGTAGACTACGCAGCCCGTCAAAACGGCTCAGATGCTCAAGTGCTTGCACGCGAATTTATTTCCGCAGACGCAAAAAAAAGAATACTCGTGGAGTTTGCGCACCCCAATACGCACAAAGCGTTTCATATCGGGCATTTGCGGAATATCACCACCGGTGAGTCTGTTGTCCGGCTTTTAGAATCGCAGGGACATGAGGTCATCCGCGCCAATTATCAGGGCGACGTTGGCATGCATATCGCAAAGGCCCTGTATGCCCTTACAACGCTTGCACCATACAAAGACCAGGTGCGCTCCGTTTCAGGCATCCACGAGCGTGTAGAATTCCTAGGGAAGGCTTACGCAGCAGGGAGTAAGGCATATGAAGAGGATGAAACAGCGAAAAAAGAAATAGAAACAATAAATAAAAAAATTTACGCACGTGACCCGTCCGTTTTTTCGGTGTATCAGGAGACGAGACAATGGAGTTTGGATTATTTTGACAGCATTTATAAACGAGTTGACTCGCATTTCGACCGGCTTTATTTTGAAAGTGAAGTGTACGAGACCGGCAAAAAGAATGTGCTTGACGGAGTAAAAAAAGGCATTTTTGAAGAAAACGACGGCGCCGTTATTTTCCCCGGTGAGAAATACGGGCTGCATACGCGCGTTTTTATCACTAAAGAGGGAAACGCGACGTACGAAGGCAAGGATATGGGTCTGGCTCCGCTTCAACACGCAGAGTACCATCCGGATTTTATCGTGCATGTACTTGGTCCGGAGCAGTTTACCTACACGCGCGTGATGTTTCAGGCACTTGATTTGCTTTTTCCTCAAGATGCAGGAAAACAGTATCATTTGGTCTATGGTTGGGTGCGGCTGAAAAAAGGGAAAATGAGCAGTCGGCTTGGAAATGTGGTTCTCGGAGAATGGTTGTTAGATGAGGCAAAGAAATCAATCTATAAAATACTGGATAAAAATATATCTTCTCCCATAGGTCCCCAAGGTCTCCCGCGAAGCGGGATCTCGCTCCGCGAGACCTTAGTCCCCCGAGATCTCATCGCCGAAAAAGCCGCAGTTGCTGCAGTGAAATATTCATTTTTACGGGTAGGTATATCCAGTGATATATCGTTTGATCTGGAAGCGTCGGTATCATTTGATGGGGACAGCGGGCCGTACCTGCAGTACACGTATGCCAGATGTAAATCCGTCTTACGTAAATCCTCTGTCATTGCGAGCGAAGCGAAGCAATCTGTTGGGATTGCCGCGGCCGATAACGGCCTCGCAATGACATTGAATGAGCGTCTTCTCGCCCGTCTCCTCGTCCAGTTTCCCGACGTGGTTTCAGACGCGGCCGCAAATTTTGCCCCCAACACCATCTGCACGTATCTTTTCCATCTTGCTCAGGAATTTAACACGTTTTATGCAAAAAATCCGATTCTCGGAAGTGGAACGCGTCTATCGCTCACCGCCGCCACGGCACAAGTTATCAAAAATGGGTTATACTTACTCGGTATAGAAACGTTAGAAAAAATGTAAGAGGAGGGCTTATGGGAGATAAAAATTCATCAGTAGATAATCCCGCGAGTTTAGCAAACGTTCTCTTGCGGAGGCAGACTGATGAGCAAAGACGAAAAAAGAATCAAGAAAAAAGAAAAGGAAGGTTCGTAACAGATGAAGGAGAAGAATGTACGATAAAAACTCCGCCGTTTACCGTAATAAATACTATGGCACCTTATGAGTTGATGGGAAAGGGAGCGCCAGTAGTAGGCGTAAGCGGGACACGGACGCTAAATCCAGAAGATGCA
>Ga0315273_10007270_pt1 | contig 13865 bp, 14 predicted proteins | sample YL17G02_0_MG_FD_205753 | JGI IMG/M metagenome (GOLD analysis project Ga0315273, IMG submission 205753) | Sediment microbial communities from Yellowstone Lake, YNP, Wyoming, USA - YL17G02_0 | ecosystem: Environmental > Aquatic > Freshwater > Lake > Sediment | place: USA: Wyoming | collected... | reverse complement strand
GCCGGATGTTTACATGGACGGAACTTCAAATCTAATCCGAACCCCGGAATTTTCCGATATTAACAGACTGAGGACCCTTCTTGAAACCATCGAGCAGAAAAATCGACTCGTAATTCTTCTGGCCCGGTGCATCAGGGAGGATACGGAAGAGGTGCGTATTACGATCGGCGCCGAAAACGCGCTGCCGGGGATCGAGGATTGCACGCTGATAACCTCGAGATATGTGGTTGACGATAACACGCAGGGATCGCTGGGGATATTGGGTCCTACGCGCATGGAATACGGCCGGGCGATCTCTCTGGTGGACTATGTGGCCAGACTATTCGGCCAGGTACTTAGGAGCGGGAATTAAATCATGGCATCCGATGTTTACCAGCCCTCCGGGGCTGAAACCGACCCCGCCGCGGAAAAGGCGTCTTCACCGGAAGCCGGCGCGGGCGATAGCGGCGCGCCGGCTCAACTTCAGGCTGAGCTTGCAGCCTTGAAGACCGAGTTGCAGCAGAGCCAGGATCGCTTTCTCCGGAAGGCTGCGGAGTTTGAAAACTATCGAAAAAGAATGGAAAAGGAAAAAGGAGAGGCCGCTCAGCTGGCAAAGAGCTCCCTCCTCATGGAATTCCTCCCCGTGGCCGATGCCTGCGATCGCGCCCTCGAGAGTCTGTCGAACGCCCTGGAAAACGGCGCAACCCTCGAGCACTATCGGGAGGGCGTGCGTCTTCTGCACAAACAGATACACGATGTTTTTGGCCGCATTGGAGTGGTTCCCGTTGCCGCCCAGGGGCAGCCCTTCGACCCTCATTTCCATGAAGCGGTGGCACGGGAGGAAGATTCCGAGCACGAAGAAAACACCGTGACCCTCGATCTGCGCCGCGGATACCTTTTCAAGGGACGACTCCTCCGCCCGGCACAGGTCAAAGTTGCCACCCGCCCCCTCCCGAAAGCTCAGGCTGAAGAGTAGGTTATGAGTAAGATCATCGGCATCGATCTCGGAACGACCAACTCGTGTGTCGCCGTTTTGGAGGGCACCTCGGTCCAGATTGTCCCCAATAATCTCGGCGGCCGGACGACACCCTCCATCGTCGCATTTACCGACAAGGGGGAAAGGCTTCTCGGCCAGATTGCAAAACGGCAGGCCGTCACCAATTCCGCCCACACCGTGCACGGCGTGAAGCGGTTGATGGGCAGGCGCTATGATTCGCCCGAGATCCAGAAGATTCAGTCCTATCTGGGTTACATGCTTGGCGCTTCAGAGAAAGGGGATGTGCGCGTCCTGATCGCTGGTAAGGAGTACAGCCCGCCTGAAATTTCCGCCATGATTCTGCAGTATCTCAAGACCACGGCCGAGGAGTTCCTCAACGATGAGGTTGTTGAGGCTATCATCACGGTGCCGGCGTACTTTGACGACTCCCAGCGCCAGGCGACCAAGGATGCGGGACGGATCGCGGGACTCGAAGTCCGCAGGATCTTCAACGAACCCACCGCGGCGGCCCTCGCCTATGGTCTGGGAAAGCAGGAACGGGAGCGCGTAGCCATTTTCGATTTGGGCGGCGGCACCTTCGACATCTCGATCCTCGAACTGAACCAGGGTGTTTTTGAGGTCCTATCCACCTGCGGCGACAGTTTTCTGGGCGGCGAGGATTTCGACCAGCGCATCATTGATTGGATTATTGCCGAGTTCAAAGCCGATACCGGCATCGATCTGGGAAAAGACGTCCTGGCCAGGCAGCGCCTCAAGGAAACGGCCGAGAAGACAAAGTGCACCCTTTCGATGAGCTCCGATGCCTCGATCAGCCTCCCTTTCATCGCCTCAGACGCCAAGGGACCGAAACATTTTGACAAGGCGCTCACCCGCGCCCGCTTTGAGGAGCTGGTCAAGGACCTCATCGAGAGGACAACCGTTCATTGCCGCAAAGCCCTGGGAGATGCCAGACTCTCACCCGAACAGATCGACAAGGTCATTCTGGTTGGCGGTCAAAGCCGCATGCCAGCCGTGCAGCGGCATGTCGAAGGTATCTTCGGCAAGAAACCCTCCGCCGAGGTCAACCCGGATGAGGTCGTTGCCGTGGGAGCGGCGCTCCAGGGAGGCGTCCTGCAGGGAGAGCTGAAACAGATTGTTTTGCTCGATGTGCTTCCGCTTTCCCTCGGAATCGAGACCCAAGGCGGATTATTCACAAAATTAATAAAACATAATTCGACTATCCCCCTCAAAAAAACTACAGTCTTCACAACCGTCTCGGACAATCAGTCGATTGTCGAGGTGCATGTCCTTCAGGGAGAACGAGATCAGGCCAAAAACAACCGGTCGCTGGCGAAGTTAAATCTGGTCGGAATTGCGCCCGCCCCGCGTGGTATGCCCCAAATTGAGGTTACCTTCGACATTGACGCTAACGGGATAGTGAGTGTTTTGGCGAAGGATAAAGTGTCAGGAAAGCAGCAGGCGGTGAAAATTGTCTCCTCAACCGGCCTTGGCCAGACTGAAATCGAGCGCATGATTCTAGAGGCCAAGCAGTTCGCCGAAAGCGACAAGAAGTACCGGGAATTGGTCGAGCTGCAGAATCGGGTCAAGAGTCAGCTGAGTTCGGTCCAAAAGAGCTATGCGGAGATCGGCTGGTTGCTTCCCTCGGGTGACCAGGCTTCGCTGAGGGAAACCATCCAGAAAGGGCGGATCCTTTCAGCCGAAGGATCCGATCTGCAGGAATTGGGGGATTTGCTGTCGGGATTGGAAGCGGCTGCCGCCAAACTGACCACGGCGCTGCTCAGCGCCCCTAGCGATGTCGCGGAACAGTTCGCGGCAGAGGCGAAACCCGAAACCAGGGAAGACGCAGGCAGCCTGATGAAGTCCGCTCTCGACGATCTCAAAACCAAAAAAACCTGAGGTATTTACCGGAGCTCCTCCTTGAAGAACAAGAGAGACTACTATGAAGTGCTTGGCGTGTCGCAGGAGGCCACCGAGCAGGAAATCAAGAGCGCCTACAGGAAGCTCGCGCTGAAGTTCCATCCGGATAAAAATCCCGGCGACAAGAGTGCGGAGGAGAAGTTCAAGGAGGCAGCCGAAGCTTACAGCGTTATCAGCGATTCGGAAAAGCGCGCGCGCTACGATCGCTATGGTCACAGCGGCATGCAGGGCGGCTTCAGCGGTTTCGATCCCGCGACCTTCGGCGACTTCGGAGACATCCTGGGCGAGTTCTTCGGATTCGGCGACATGTTCGGATCGCGGCGGCGCGGCGGTCCCGAGAGAGGCTCGGATCTGCGTTATGATCTGAAAATATCCTTTCGTGAAGCCGCATTCGGGCTCAAGACAAAAATCAAAATTCCGCGCCAGGAATCCTGCGGAAGCTGCGACGGCCGCGGAACGGCGAAGGGCAAGAGCCCGGTTTCCTGCCCAGCGTGCCACGGGGCCGGTCAGATGCGCTATCAGCAGGGTTTTTTCTCGATCAGCCGCACCTGCGGGCAATGCAACGGGATGGGCAAGATCATCCGCGACCCGTGCGAGACCTGCCAGGGTAAAGGCCGCGTAAACAAAGAAAAAGTTATGGAGATCAAGATCCCCGCAGGCGTGGACAATGGCGCCCGTCTGCGCATTCAGGGCGAGGGGGAAGCCGGGATGCGCGGCGGCCCCTCCGGCGACCTCTATGTGATCATCTACGTCGAGGAGCACCCCTTCTTCCAGCGCCAGGGAAACAACATTTACTGTCAGGTCCCGATCGGGATTGCGCAAGCGGTGCTTGGCGCAGAGATCACCGTGCCGACCCTTGAAGGCGAGGAAAAGCTCAAGGTCCCCGAAGGCACCCAGACCGGATCCGTATTTCGCCTGAGGAACAAAGGCATCGTCAGCCTCGGGGAGCGCGGGCGCGGGGACCAGTTCGTCACCGTCAATATGGTGATTCCCACGCAACTCACCAAAGAGGAGCGTCAGATATTCGAATCGCTCGCCAAGGTGAGCCGGGACGCCGAGCTGTCTCACGAGCGCAACCTGTTCGACAAGGTCAAAGACATCTTCGGCTGACAATCACTGCGGATTGCGGATTTCGGATTGCGGAATGAAATGCCAGAGGACGGCCCGTGCTTTTCCAGGCGCAATTCCTGATAAAGGGCCGGACAATCCGCTACCGCAATCCACAATCCGCAATTCAACGCTGGGGGAAGGGATGTCCCGCAGGCGATTCCACGTACCCGGGGAATTGATTCACGAAAACATTGCCATCCTGCCTCGCGAGCAGGCCCACCATCTTCGTCATGTCCTTAGGCTCCAGGAGGGGGATGCGGTCGAAATATTCGACGGCGAAGGGGCCGGCTATTCCGGGAGGGTTCGATGCCTCGGCGATGATGTGCACGTGGAAAACCTCGTCGGGATGAGCCCGCCGGAAAAGGACCAGCCGCCCGTGATCCTGGCGCAGGCATTGATAAAGGCCGACAGATTCGAATGGATCCTGCAGAAGGGGACGGAGCTTGGCGTGAGCGAGTTCATTCCCCTCGAAGCCCGGTTTTCCGATGCTCGCATCGCGGAGAGCCGAATCGCCGGCCGCATGGAACGCTGGCAGCGGATTGTGCGCGAGGCATCCCGGCAGAGCTGCCGCTTCTCGATTCCTGAAATTCGCAAGCCCATGACCCTGGCGCAGCTCCTTTCACTGGATGAGCTGTCTCGCTTCAGGGGCTTTTTCCTCCACGAGAATGCGTCGGAGCGCTGGAGCAGTCCTGCCCCGGTTGCGCCCGGTTATGTGCTCTGCATCGGCCCCGAGGGCGGGTGGCATCCATCTGAAGCGGATGCAGCCGCAAGCGCCGGCTTCGGGCTGTACCATCTGGGGCCGCGCATACTGCGAGCGGAGACCGCCGCTCTCGCCGCCGTTACTCTCCTGCAATTTCAAATTGCAAATTACAGATTGCAAACTGACAAAGCTTGAGCAAGTGATGATGGCTATATAGAATCACAAGCTACAAATGAAAACTTGCAATTCGCAATTTGCAATTCGAAGCAAAGGGGGATAATTGCATAAAGCGCTGCTGTGCCTGGGGATCGTCTGCTGTTTCTGTCTGTCGGCATTAGGGCAGCAACGTCCCCTCAAGACCGACGCCGCCGAATTGCTCGAAGTAGGCCGAATTCGCGCTGAACTGGGAATGGAGTTTCTGCAAAAGCAGAAATACTCGCTCTCGGGTCTCGAGGGAGATTTGACGCGGGCCGGCGTCGCAAGCATCGGAGTGGGCGTGGGCCAGTACGCCGAATTTCAAATCTCCGGCGTATTTCAGGATTTTCTCTCCGTATCGAAGCGCAGCGCGAATCCCCCGATTCCTCCCTCCTTCACCGGCAACTCCACAAGCGACTTCGGCGACCTGATACTCGCCACCAAGATCAAACTGGCCGGCGAGAAAGGAGCCTGGCCGGCATTCGCGTTCAGGTTCGGGGTCGAACTGCCCAACGCCAAGCACGACAGCGGCCTGGGCAACGATCAGACGCAGTTCTATTCGAGCATTCTCGTTTCGAAACATGTGGGCAGCGCGCGCTTGATCGGCAATGTCGGGCTGGCGATTCTGGGAAATCCGGTGGTGGTCGGCAGGCAGGCCGACGTCTTGACTTACGGCATTGGTTTAATTATGCCCGTTCACTCGAAGCTGAATCTGGTGGGCGAGATCAACGGCCGCAAGGGGCCGTCGCCGGAGCGGGTGGGGAACGAAGACCAGTCGGTGGTGCGCGTGGGGCTCCAGGTCCGGGCCGCCGGACTTCGTTGGGATTTGGGCGGGATCGCGGGCCTGAAGCATTTCGATCCGGACTCTGGTGTTTACATCGGCATCACCCACGAATTCAAGGCTTTCCATAAGTAGCTGAGGGTGTCTTCGGTATGAACAAGGAAGCGCCCGTAGTTGTCGCCAGGACCAGCACGGAGAGCGAGGCGGTAGTCATCAAGAGCCTCCTGGAGAGCTACAACATCGGCTGCCATTTTATGTCGGAACTTCCCCACCGCATCTACCCTCTTTCGGGGGAAGGGGTGACCGAGATCAGGATTTTTGTGCCCGCCGCGATGGCCGACGAAGCCCGGCGCATTCTCGACGCATACCGTCGCCGGGAGGCGCCTCTCCGCCTGGTCGATGAAGATGAGGGAGAGTAGCCCTCCTCCCACCGGATCGGCTGGTTTTGGATAAACCTGTGATAACCTTTATTGCCAAACACGGACTCCGGATTTACCGAGATAAATGTCAATCCGTGTGAATCCCCGTTTATCCGTGGTTGATTTCTCTATTCTCAATATTCATCGTCGCCGCTGTGTCACCAGGTTTTTGAGGAGGCCTCAATGGACAGCACGCTGGGAGTACTCCCGGGAGAAGTCCCGTATCGAAAATACGATTTGCCGATTGGGGAATGCATCCGGCGCGGATGGGATCTGGCGCTGCAAAACCTGGGCCCGTTTGTCGGCTACACCTGCGTCGTCATCGCCATTCACGTCGGCTTGGCGCTGATCCCGATTCTCGGATGGATAGCCGGCGTCGTGATCAGTCCCGCGCTCTCCGCCGGCTATTTCATTTATGTGCGCAGGAAGATTCGCGGAGAAGCCGCCGAGTTCCAGCACTTTTTTGGCGGATTTGATTTCATGGGACAGCTCTTTGTCCTGGGCCTCGTCAGCGGCCTCCTCATCGCGATTGGAACGCTGTGCTGCATCATCCCCGGAATATATCTCGCCGTGGGCTATATATTCTCCAGCTTTCTCGTGGTAGCCAAACGCCTGGAGTTCTGGCCGGCAATGGAGACCAGCCGCCGCGCCGTTACCGATAATCTTGGGGAGATGATCGTTCTCCTGCTTGTCCTGCTGGGAGTAAACATTCTGGGCGCGCTGGCTTGTCTGGTGGGATTGTTCATTACCATCCCGCTGAGTTACTGCGCGGTCGTCGTGGCCTTCCACTCGATATTCGAGGACCGCGACGTCGCCGCGACGACTACCGCCGCCTCCACCCCCGGCCCCACGAATCTAAGGGGTCTGACCCTGACAATTTAGTTTTTGACTTTTGGGCCCTTGTCCACAGAAGGAAATCCCCGCCAAAAATAAAATGTCAGGGTCAGACCCAATGCCGTTAACTTAAGCAATAATCAAAAAACTTAGCCACGAATTACACGAATTTAACGAACAAATTCCAGCTTCTTGAATGAGAATTTGGATTATTCGTGTAATTCGTGGCTGGATTTTAGAGCGAACCAACGGCTTCATCCTTAAGTTAACGGCATTGGGTCAGACCCCGATAGGGCCCTGATAGGGATTGGCGCCGCGGGCAAAGTTACGGCAATATATGGAGCGGTGTGGACTGTTTAGGAATCTGTCAAAATAGGAAGGAGAGATAACATGGGTGAGCCTAAAATTGCGGATAAGAAACCCGCTGTGCTGGAACTTGCGGCGGACAAATACTGGTGGTGCCGATGCGGTCAGTCCAAAAACCAGCCGTTCTGCGACGGAGCGCACAAGGGATCCGAGTTCACCCCGCTCGAGTTCACGCTCGACGAAACAAAGCGGGTTGCGCTGTGCCAATGCAAGCACACTGCCGCCCAACCCTACTGCGATGGAACGCACAGGAAGCTGTAGAGACCGGGGACGTCCGAGCTGTTCACCAGGTTTTTGGCATTTGGCAAGGCGATCAACATTTCGGACGACCCGATTTTCTGAGATGGCCCGTGTCCGGAGGACCAGAAGCCAAGAGTTGAATGCGGAAACTGGGGAAACAGTGTGGGCGTCCCCGGTTTTCCAACGATAAGCTTCAGGGGCGTCCGGTGAGGATCCCTCCAATAAAGAAACCAAAGCCGAGAACCGAATCACAATGTGGGCAGGAATACATTATTTCCTTTTTGATGACGCCAACTACATCCTTATGTACCTCATCAGGATGATCTCCCATTTCTCTTTTTGCCTTCTCCAGAGTAACCGCCTGTTTGCAGTTAGGGCATTTAGCCATGTCTTCTCCCTTCGATTAATGAATCATTCCTGCAACCACACAAAGCGTTTTGATTATAGAGGAAGGACGACCAAAGAGGCGCCATTGATTGTGCAATGCTGAAAACTGCAGGTCAAGCAGCCGATTGCGTGGAAGTCCGGCTCATCCCACTGTAGCTGAATCCGTTGGCGCTGTCGGATATGAGATAGCCACGGCATCGAAGTCAGCAGGATAGGTAAACGAGCAGTGTAGTAATCCCATCTGCGGCTGGTCATGCGATTGGTCAAGGGACCGACGGTGAAAGTGGTCAGTGCCGAGCTGGACTCCTGCCTCGTGCTGCACCGGGCGCCGCAAAGCTTGAATTGAAAAAAGACGGGGCAAAATCGAACGTAAGGCCGTTTCTTGGTGGCCCGGTCGAAGCTATCTCTCCGGAGCAAAGGACTTCCCCAGGTGCGACCCCGTCCCCGTCCCGTCCCCGACCCCGTCCCCCTCTTTCAGCGTTCTCAGCCTGGGTCACTTTTGCCAAGCAGGGGTGGGTCACTCTTGTGTAGCGCCGAAGCGTTCAGTCCTTATGGAAAGCGGCAGAGGAAAAATGGTGTGCCGATGCCGTTTCGCGGGGCGTGCACCAGGATCCGGATGCCCACTCGATTTTGCAGCGTGCCTTCAGGCGCAGGCGGCGCAGCCGATGTTCAGGACTTGGGATTCACGGCAGCGGTCGCGATATACAGTGATTCCCTTGCACCCGAGCTCATAAGCCAGCCTGTAAATGGATTCGACTTCCTCCGGCTTTGAATCAAAAGGCAGATTCACGGTCTTGGACACGGCATTATCGGAATGCTTCTGGAATACAGCCTGCATCCGGACGTGCCATTCGGGGGAAATCTCCAGCGCTGTCCTGTAAAGCTCCCTGATCTCCCGGGGCAACTCCACGATTTCGCCGATGATCCCACGTCTCAAAATCTCATTGAAAAGTGCGGATTGCGTCAGCCCCCTGGCCTCAAGTTCGCGCAGAAGACCCGGGTGAATCTCCTTCATCTCCACACCATCAAGCACATTCTTCCTGGCATAGCTCAGGGCGAATAGCGGTTCGATGCCGCTCGAGCACCCGGCGATAATCGAGAGCGTGCCTGTCGGAGCGACTGTCGTCGCAGACGCGTTGCGGCGAGCCGCGCCATCTTTCATATCTCCCGCCGGATGGCGTGAGAAGCTCGGGTAGGTTCCACGCCCGGCTGCAAGCTCCGCAGAAGCGCGGTGCGCGGCCCTCCTGATGAATCCCATCACCCGGTCTGCCAGCGTGAGCGCCTGCTCGGAGGCATAGGGAATTCCCAGTCGTATAAGGAGGTCGGCCCAACCCATTACTCCCAGTCCGATCTTGCGGTTTCCCCTCGTCACGGCAGCGATCTGCAGGAGCGGGTAGTGATTGACATCGATGACGTTGTCCAGGAAATGAACGGCGGTCCGCACGGTCTGGGCTATGCGCGAATAATCTATCGAAGCTCCATCGCCATGATTCGAGATCATGCGAGCCAGGTTGATCGATCCCAGGTTACAGGCTTCGAAGGGCAGTAACGGCTGCTCTCCGCACGGATTGGTGCCCTCGATCCTGCCCAGATCCGGCGTAGGATTATGCCGGTTGATGGTATCCAGGAAGACAACCCCGGGATCGCCGGTCTCCCAGGCCCGCTCGCAGATCCTGCGGAAAACGCGTCGGGAGTTGAGCTGGCTTTTCGGCTCGCGCGTGTTTGGGTGGAACAGGGGATAATCCGCGCCGAGCCTCAAGGTCTCCATGAAAGCATCCGTAATGCCGACGGAAAGATTGAAATTGCGTAAATCGCTTCCGCCCGATTTCGCGTCGATGAATTCGAGGATGTCCGGATGGTCGACGCGCAGGATGCCCATGTTTGCGCCCCGGCGCGCGCCACCCTGCTTCACAGCCTCGGTCGCCGCGTCGAATACGCGCATGAATGAAACCGGCCCGCTCGCCGCACCCTGGGTGGTCCGCACCCGATCGCCCCGCGGCCGGATGCGGGAGAAAGAGAACCCTGTCCCTCCGCCGCTCTTGTGGATCAACGCCATGTTTTTGATCGCTTCAAAAACAGATTCGAGCGAATCCTCCACGGGAAGCACGAAGCAGGCGGAGAGTTGCGCCTGATCCTGGCCCGCGTTCATGAGGGTGGGGGAGTTCGGCAGGAACTCCAGCCTCCGCATCGTCTCAAAAAACCCCACCGCAGTTTCCTCGACCCGATCGGGAGTGTCGTAACCAAGATCGGCCGTTGCCACATGCCTTGCCACGCGCCAGAACATCTCATCAGGGGACTCCATGAGAGCACCCTGCTCATTTTTCCTTAAATAGCGCGCCTCCAGCACCATTCTTCCATTTTCAGAAATCGGCGCCGGTCCTACGGCGGAATTTCCTTTTGCTACCAGTCTGATGGCCATGGCACATCCTCACTTTTGCAAAATTTCCACAATCAGGCTTCAGATTAGCTAACTCGTTTATTTTAAAATTTATAATTGCCTACAGGAAAAATGATTTTCACAGGATTTCCACATTCCGGTTTCCCTTGGTTGTTGTGCATTCACCTTTTATTCACTATTCTATCATAAAAACAGTTTTGGTCAATAATTAGGTGATAAAAAGGTGAATATGTGCAGTTTGGTGCCCCTTGGCGGCCGCATTTTTAAAAGCTCAACCGTCAGGCTATGGGGAATCTCCAGAAGAACGTTCTACGGAGAGTCCGGCGGAATTCTTTGGAGGAAGTGGGTGAGAGAGATTCCTTCGATGCGCAGGATTTTGGCGCGGGACTTTGCGCCCGAGGTTATGGCGAGACGGGATCTCGGGATTTCGAGCAGCTTCGAAAAAAATCGCACGATTGCCTCGTTTGCGGCATCGTCGACCGGGGGCGCCTGGACATTGAGCTTCAATGCGCCGTTGTGAAATCCCGACAACTCGGTGCGCCGCGCACGCGGTTGGACGCGGAGAGGGATGTCCAGGCTCGAGGAATTTTCCCGGATGCGAAGCTCATGGGGGGCCATAGGTCCGGGCTCCGAAGATGCTGGTCCCGATTCGCACCATGGTGGCGCCTTCTCTGATCGCGATCTCGAAATCGTGACTCATTCCCATCGAAAGTTGACGCTGTCCGAGGCAACCGGGCTGCTCCGACTCCAGGGTCTCGAGCAGCTCGCGCAGTTGCGAAAAACAAGGGCGCGCCTGCTCCGGGTTTTCAAAAAACGGAGGAATGGTCATCAGACCGTTGAGGCGAATGCCTTTGAGCTTCGAAACCGTCTCCACGACATTCCTGACCTGTGCCTGGTTGGCGCCGAACTTCGTCTCCTCGTGTCCGAGATCGACCTGAATCAGAACCGAAACCTGCCGGCCGAGTTCCAGGCAGGCCTGGCTGATTCTTTCCGCCAGCCGCGTGCTGTCGACGGAGTGCACGAAGTCGAACAGTTCGCAGGCTTTGCGGGCCTTGTTGGATTGAAGATGTCCCACAAGATGCCACTCGAGCGGCTGCCGGCTGCGGAAGTGGCTGATTTTCGGCTCAGCCTCCTGGATGCGGTTTTCACCGAAGCAGGATTGGCCGGCAGAAACGGCCTCCGCTATCGCATCGATGGGAAAGGTCTTGCACACAGCGATGAGCTTAACGCTCTCCGGTGACCGCCCGGCGGACACGGCCGCGCCTGCGATCCGCTCGTGTATCTCCTCCAGGTTTCGTGCGATCTCGGTCACGGCTCACTGCTTTCTTCTTCGTTGAGTTGCCTACTTCCGTTTGCTACTCTCCCAACGGCATTCTAGATTTCCTTTCTGTTCCTGGCAAGGACTGTGACATGTTCATCACATTCGAAGGGATTGAAGGCTCTGGAAAAAGCCTCCAGATAGGACTCTCAGAAGAGCACTTGAATCGTTGCGGCATTCGCTGTCGCTTGACGCGCGAACCCGGCGGCACGGAATTCGGAATTGCGCTGCGGCAGGTGTTGTTGCGCATCGGCGGCGCGCCGCGCGCACCGATGAGCGAGCTCATGCTCTACCTCGCCGACCGGCACCAGCATTTGAAGGAAGTGGTCGAGCCGGCGCTGGCGCAAGGGGTCTGGATTCTCTCCGACCGCTACCATGACGCGACGCGGGCCTATCAGGGCGCCGCCCGCGGAATCCCGCTGGCGGCCATCGACGCCCTGGCACTGCTGCTCGGGATTCCCGAGCCCGACGGCACCATATTGCTCGACCTGGATCCCGCAGTCGGACTCGCGCGCGCAAGACGGCGGAACGCGGCCGATTCCGCGGCAGGAGAGGAAGGGCGGTTCGAAGCCGAGGCGCTGTCCTTTCATGAAGCGGTTCGAGAGGCGTATCTCGGCCTGGCACGGCGCTCGCCCGGAAGAATCCGGGTTGTGGACGCCGCCAGCGCGCCGGAACAGGTTTTTTCGCGCATCCGTCCCATCCTCGACGAGTGGTTGGGATGCGCGCGCATGCGATAGGAAATTTGATTGGACAGAAACGGCGCTCGCACCGCGGTCCGGTGGCATTCCGGCGCATTCGGCGTCCCGACCGGAGCGGGCGAATAGGGAATCGGACTCGTGGAATTGAAAAGCAGACAACCCCGGATTCCCGCCAGCCTGGGATCCTTTATCGGCAACGCCCAGGCGATCCATCTCCTGCGCCGTGCGATCGAGCAGGATCGTCTGCCCCACGCGATGATCTTTGCAGGGCCTGCGGGTGTCGGGAAATGCACTCTTGCGGTGTTGCTGGCGCAACAGCTGAATTGTCTCTCTCTGAAAAGCGGAGGCGCCTGCGGAGAGTGCGTAGCATGCCGGAAGACGCTGGCCGTGCTCGAATCACGCTACCTCGCCTGCCTCACGCCCAGAGGCGAGATTCCCTGCGGCGGATGCGCCAGCTGCAGGACTCTCTCCAACCAGCATCCGGATGTCAGGATCGTCAAGCCCCTGCGCGACAAGTCGACGATCAGCATGGACCAGGTGCGCGATCTCATTGCCGAGATTTCCTATCAGCCCTTCGATGGGCGCTACCGCGTGGTGATCCTGGATCCCGTGGACCAGATGGCTCCGAGAGCCCCTAACGTCCTTCTGAAGACGCTCGAGGAGCCCGCCAGCCGGACCATCATCATCCTCGTCACGACCAAGCCCTTCGAGTTGCTGACGACCATCCGCTCGCGCTCGCGCATGCTTCAGTTCAGTGGAATTCCGCAACACCAGATCGAGGAGTTCCTGGTTCGCCGCGCGGGGCGTCCGCTCGACGAGGCGCGCATGTCGGCGGTGCTCAGCCGGGGCAGCCTTGCCGCGGCGCTCGACTTTGATGGTGAGCTGTATCAGGAGTTGCGCGAAAAGGCTTTGCGCTTCGTTTCCCTGCTTCTGACAAAGGGAAGCTTCCACGAGGCGAGCTCCATTGCCACCTTTGTGGTCAAGTACAAGAAGGATAAGGAGGCGTTCACGATCTGGCTGGAGAGTGTGGAGGCGCTCCTGCAAGACGTTTACTTCGCTCATTTCGCTCCGGCACGAATGATCCAGAGCGACCTTCGGGCTGAACTGGAAAAACTGACGCGGGCTTCATCACGGCGCGAGGTTGTGTCGGCGATCGAAGCGATCAAGAGCCTCAGACTATCGCTTCAACGCAACGTCCAGCGCCAGCTTGCCGTCGAAGCCCTGTTTCTTTCCCTTGCAGGCGGCGCCCCCCGGGAACCAGGCACGCAAGGGCGTTAAGACACCGGTTTGAAAGTTTCTTCGCAAAATAGATTAGTGTCCCCATCGGGGATGGTTGAAACCCCTAGCCTTCAGGCGAAGGATAGGGCGGCGAAGTCGACGCAGTCGACGAGCCAGGTCTTTTCGATTATTTTTAACCACCAAGCCCCTGCGACGACAGGTCGTCTTTTAGTGAGAAAAGAAACTCTGTGGCAGGTCGCTGCCGCAAGTGGCAAGCTGTGGGAGCCAGGCGGCAAGCTATGGTCGAT
>Ga0315273_10007269_pt1 | contig 13865 bp, 15 predicted proteins | sample YL17G02_0_MG_FD_205753 | JGI IMG/M metagenome (GOLD analysis project Ga0315273, IMG submission 205753) | Sediment microbial communities from Yellowstone Lake, YNP, Wyoming, USA - YL17G02_0 | ecosystem: Environmental > Aquatic > Freshwater > Lake > Sediment | place: USA: Wyoming | collected... | reverse complement strand
GGCGCCGGGGTCGTGGCCGCCCAGCGAAACGGCGCCGCCGAGATCGTCGACCCGCGGCCCTGGGCGTTCGGCTCGATCGCTGAGACCTTCGAGAAGTACGACGTCGGCGCCGTGCTGCCCGCGATGGGGTACAGCGAGGGCCAGCTCTCCGAGATGGAGAAGATCATCGACACGGCCGACGTCGATCTCGTGATCATCGGGACGCCGATCGACCTGCGGAGCGTGATCGATATCCGCAAGCCCGCGGTCCGGGTGCGCTATGACCTCGAGATATTGCCCGGATCCCCGACCCTCGCCGACATCCTGCGGCCCGTGCTCGGGTAGTGGAGCGCGTCGTCATCGCCCTGGGCGGGAACGCCCTGCTCCGGCGCGGAGCGGACGACACCTATGAGGAGATGTACCGTGCCGCGCGTGGAGCGGCCGAGCGGATCGCCGACATCGCGGCCGCGGGATGGGAGGTCGTGCTCACGCACGGCAACGGCCCCCAGGTCGGCCGGATATTGCTGCAGCAGGAGGCCGCCGCCGATGTCGTGAGCCCGATGCCGCTCGACGTGTGCGGCGCCGAGAGCCAGGGCCAGATCGGCTACCTTCTGCAGGTCACGATCGGCGACGTATTCTTCGAGCGAGGGATGGAGCGGCAGGTCGCCACCGTGCTCACCCTGACCCGAGTGCGCGCCGACGACCCCGCGTTCGCCGACCCCACCAAGTTCATCGGGCAGTACTACGAGGAGCCCGAGGCCCGGCGGCTCGAGGCTGAGCGCGGGTACACGATGAAGCCCGACCCGCACGGCGGCTGGCGCCGGGTCGTGCCGAGCCCGACGCCGTACTCGATCGTGGAGACGCCGGTGATCCGCCAGCTGATCGCGGACGGCGTGATCGTGATCGCGAGCGGGGGCGGCGGCATCCCGGTGATCGAGGACGGCCCCCGACTGATCGGCAAGGAGGGGGTCGTCGACAAGGACCGCGCCGCAGCGATCCTCGCGACCGAGGTCTCCGCCTCGACCCTCCTCGTGCTCACCGACGTGAAGAAGGTGCAGCGTGGGTTCGGCGGGTTCCTGCCCGAGGACATCGACCGCATGACGGTGTCCGAGGCGCGCGCGCTCCTGCGCAAGGGTGAGTTCGGAGCGGGGTCGATGGGGCCGAAGGTCGAGGCCGCGGTGGGGTTCGTGCGGTCCGGAGGTACGCGTGCCGTGGTCGCCGACCTCGACGACGCGCTCGCGGCCCTGCAGGGGACCGCGGGGACCGAGATCGTGCCCTAGCCCCTCAGGCGCGTCGACGCTTCGGCGGGCGTCCGGGGTTCCGCAGGAGCTGTGCCGCGAGGTACAGGGCGAAGAGCCCGACGATGCCCACCATGGCCACGAGCAAGCCGACGAAGAACCACTCCAGGAACCCTTGGATCGCGAGCAACGATCACCCCTCCAGATCGCCTGACGGACCAATCCTAGCTGGTGAGAGGGCTTGTGCCCGGTTCGGTTCAAGGACCGGGGCGGGCGGACCCGATGGAGGCAGGGGCAGGTAGTAGCGCGGAGGGTCGCCCGTGGCCTTCGACCGGGTGTTCGCCACGCGGCTCGTCACGAGCCCTATCGCCGAGGCGGGCCACGCCGCGCGCGTCGTCCCCGGGGAACGCTGGCAGATCCCATAGGCCCTCTGCGACTGAGGGCCGATGGTCCACGGCCGGACCCTGGGCTCGTCGTAGGCTTCCGTCCATGAGACTCGGCATCCTCACCGGCGGGGGCGACGTTCCCGGCCTGAACGCGTCGATCAAGGCCGTCGTGATGCGCGCCGCCTCGGAGGGTGTCGAGGTGGTGGGCATCCGACGCGGCTGGGGCGGCCTTCTCGAGACGAACCCCGACGACCCCGCCACCACCGCGGCGAACAGCGTGCGCCTCGATCCCGGGGTGGTCAGGACGATCGACCGTACCGGGGGCACGTTCCTGCATTCCTCCCGCACGAACCCGGCGAAGGTGAAGCCCGCCGACGAGCCGGCGTTCCTGGCGCCCGGCCGCGTGGATGACGGGCCCCGGGACCACACGCCGCACGCGATGCGGGTGATCGAGCACCTCGGGCTCGACGCGCTGATCCCGATCGGGGGCGACGACACGCTCTCGTTCGGCCTCCGGCTGCACCAGGAAGGCGTCCCCGTCATCGCGATCCCCAAGACGATGGACAACGACGTCCACGGGACCGATTACTGCATCGGCTTCTCGACGGCGGTCACCCGCACCGTGAACTTCGTGCACCAGCTGCGCACGAGCGCGGGCTCGCACGAACGTCTCGCGGTGGTGGAGGTCTTCGGTCGGTACAGCGGCGAGACGTCGCTCGTCTCGGCGTACCTCGCGGGGGTCGATCGGGCGATCATCTCCGAGGTGCCGTTCGACATCGACCGGCTCGCCTCCTTGCTGCTTGGGGACAAGCGGGCGAACCCGAGTAACTACGCGATGATGACGATCTCGGAGGGAGCGACGATCGAGGGCGGCGAGATGGTCCAGGGCGGCCCGGAGGACGCGTACGGGCACAAGAAGCTCGGGGGGATCGGCCAACTCACCACGGAGCTCCTGAAGGAGCGCACCGGGGAGGGCATGATCTACCAGCAGCTCGGCTACCTGATGCGCTCGGGGAGCCCGGACTCGCTCGACCTGATGGTGGCGATCAACTACGCGGTGATGGCCGCAGACCTCGCGATCGAGGGTGTGAGTGGCCGGCTCGTGGCCCTGCGCAACGGCAACTACGTGAACGTGCCCCTGACCGTGCTCGGCCAGGGCATGAAGCGGGTCGACGTCGACTCGCTGTACGACCGTGCGGCCTATCTCCCGAAGATCCGCCACGTCGATGGCAAGCCGATGTTCCTGTACTGAGCGATCCCGACGGCGCCGCTAGACTCGCCCCATGGCTCCCTTCCGCGTCGACCTGCGTTCGGACACCGTCACCGCACCCTCGCCCGCGATGCGCGAGGCGATGGCCGAGGCCGAGGTCGGCGACGCCTGGTATGGCTCCGATCCCACCGTGAACCGACTGCAGGAGCTCGCGGCCGAGACGCTCGGCACCGAGGCCGCCCTGTACGTGCCCACGGGCACGATGGGGAACCAGATCGCCCTGCGGCTCCACGTGCATGGGAGCGGGCATCTTGTCGCCAGTTCCAACGTCGCGCACGTCGCCACCACCGAGGTCATGACCTCGGCGGTCTTCTCCGGCATCGCGTTCCGCACGTTGGATCCGGGTCCTCGTGGATGGATCGACGCGGCGCAGGCGTCCGCCCTGCTCGAGCCCGACAGCTACTACGAGGTCGAGGTCGTGGACGTGCTCGCGGTCGAGAACACGGCGGGAGCGGCCGGCGGCCGGGTGCTGCCGATCGACGAGATGCGCGCGGTGCACAAGGTCGCGATGGATGCCGGCGTTCCCGTGCACCTCGACGGCGCGCGGTTGTTCAACGCGGCCGCCGCCGACGGGGTCGACGCCGCCGAGTGGGCGCGCGAGGCCGACACCGTGATGGTCTGTGTCTCGAAGGGGCTCGGGGCGCCGATCGGATCGCTCCTGTGCGGGCCCGCCGCGATGATGCCCGAGGCCCGCCGCCTGTGGATCCTCTTCGGCGGGGCATGGCGCCAGGCCGGCATCATGGCGGCTGCCGGGATCGTGGCGCTCCGGGAAGGGCCTCAGCGCCTGCACGAGGACCACGAACGCGCCCGGCGCCTCGCGGACGGAGTGCACGAGATCCTCCCGGGCGCGATCGATCTCGCGCAGGTTGAAACGAACATGGTGTACGTCGACACGGAGGCGGTGGGACTGCCGTCGCTCGAGACGATCGAGCGGATGGCGGCCCTCGGTGTGGGCGTCACCCATGGCGCCGGCAAGGTGCGGATGGTGACCCACGTCGATGTCGACGACGACGGCGTCGCCGTCGCGCTGGACGCCTGGCGATCCATCGCGCGCGATGCCGCGAAGGAGGGTTGATGGGTCTTTTCACGAAGAACGTCCCGCCCGAGGTGGCCGACCGGGTCCCGCCCGGCCAGCGCCTGGTCAAGACCTGGCCCGTGCTCCACTACGGCCCCGTGCCGAAGTTCGATGGCACCGACTGGGACTTCGAGGTATCCGGTCTGGTCGAGAACCCATTCACGCTCTCGTACCAGGAGCTCCGCGACCTCCCCAACGTCACGATCGATGCCGACATGCACTGCGTGACCGGCTGGACCACTCTCGACAACACATGGGAGGGAATCTCGTTCCGCACGATCTTGGAGCGCGCGCAGCCGCAGCCGGATGCTAAGTGGGTGATCGCGCACTGCGCGTACGGGTACACCTCGAACCTCTCGCTCGAGGCGATGGCCGACGACGACGTGCTGCTCGCCTGGCGGAACCACGGCCAGGACCTGGAGCCCGACCACGGCTGGCCGTTGCGGCTCGTCGTCCCGAAGCGCTACGCGTGGAAGAGCGCGAAGTGGCTCACGGGCCTCGAGTTCAGCGCGAAGAACCGCCGGGGGTTCTGGGAGGTGCGGGGCTACCACATCCACGGGGAGCCCTTCGCCGAGGAGCGCTACAGCCATCAGGAAGGCCGCGGGGCCGAGCTGGAGGTCTAGGAGCCGGCGAGCTCCCTCAGCCGGGCGATGTCGGCGGCGTGTCGCTGGGCGTCGCCCGGGGTCTCCAGGACGAACGTCCAGTCGGCGGCCTCGGGGCGATCGAGGATCGCCCGCCAGCCGCCGATCCCGATGTGTCCGTCGCCGATGTTCTCGTGGCGGTCGCGGCGCTCGCCCCGTGGGTGCATCGAGTCGTTGGCATGGACGAGCCCCACGCGCTCCGTGAGCCCGTGGACGTCGAGCTCGGCGAAGAGCTCGCCCACGCCCTCGGGAGTGTCCAGCCCGTAGCCGGCGGCGAACAGGTGGCACGTGTCCAGGCACAGCCCGATCCGGTCGTCTCCCGCAGCCTCGAGCAGGGCGGCGGCCTCCGGGATCGTCGAGGCCACCGCGCCCGAGGTGCCGGCCATCAGTTCCACGAGGATCCGTACGTCCTCGGCGTCGCCCGCCGTGCGACGGAGGGTCTCGGCGGCCCGCTCACGGGCCTCGTCGCGGTCTCCGTTCGTCCCGCCGGCCCCGCTGTGCACGACGAGCAGGTCCACGCCCATCCGGCCGCACGCGAGCATGGTGGCCGACGCGAGTTGCCTCGACCGCTCGAGGAACGCCGGGTTCGGCGAGGCGATATTGACCAGGTAGGGAGCGTGCGCCGCGAGGGGACCGAGCCCGGAGGCCCGCCAGGCCTCGCGGAACGAGGCGGCCTGGTCGTCGCGGATCGTCGGGCCGGCCCACGCCCGTGGGTTCGAGACGAAGATCTGGGCGCAGTCGGCCCCGCGGTCGTGGCACTCCTTGACGACGCCGCGGGTGGCCTCGGCCCCCCGCTTGACGTGCGCGCCGAACCTCACACCATGAACAGCGTGATCGTGTCGCCGTAGCGCACCGTGACGCCGACGCCCGGCGACTGGCTGAAGACGACGGATCCGGTGGTGCCGGGCACGGTCTGGAAGTTGGGCGTGAGCCCGTACCGGTCGGCGAGCGCCTGCGCGGCCGACCTCGAGAGGCCACGGAAGTCGGGGGCCGGGAACTGCTCGGGGCCCTTCGAGACGGTGAGGGTGATCGTCGAGCCGTACGGCGCCTCGGCGCCCGACGGCGACTGGCTCATGACCCGGCCTTCCTCGATGTCGTTCGAGAACTCTTCGGTGATCGCCACCCCGAAGTCCTGGGCCTCGAGGCGCCTCGTGGCCTCGTCCCGCATCTTGCCGACGACGTTGGGCAGGTTCACCGGCGGCGGGCCCTTGCTGAGGACGAGCTGCACCTCGCTGCCCTTGGGGGCCTGCGGGGTGGAGGGATCCTGGCTCAGGACCGACCCGGCGGCGACGTCGTAGTCGAACACGGATGCCGTCACGACCGGCGCCAGTCCGGCCGCGCGCAGCAGCTCCTTCGCCCGCGCCAGCGGCTTGCCGACCACGGTGGGCAGGTCCACCGGCGGCGGGCCGAGCGACGGCACGATCACGACGGTGGCGCCTTCGTCCAGGGTGGTGCCGGGGGAGGGCCGGAGCCTCAGCACCTGTCCGGCCGGGACGCCGATCGAGTACTGGCCCTCGGCGGTCTTCGCCACGAACCCGAGGTCGGTGAGCTGGCTCGACATGCCGGCGACCGTGAGGCCGCCGGCGGGCGGCACGACCGCCTCGTGGGGCACGACGTAGGTCCAGGCGCCCCAAGCGGAGGCCGCGAGTGCGGCGATCACGAGGATCGCGACCACCACGCGCGTCCAGCGGCGGCGACGGCCGCGCTCCAGCCGGGGGATCGTCTGGGTCTGGGTGCCGGCGATCGCGACGGCCTCGGTGCGCTCGCCGGCGTCATCACCATCCGTGATCTCGGGCATGTCGTCGACCAGCGCAGCGAGGGATCGCGCGGGCGGGAGGGACGGCTCGACCGCCTCGACGTCGCGCCGCATCTCGACCGCCGACTCCGGCCGGAGCTCGCGGTCGCGCTCGGTCGCGCTCGACACGAACCCGTCCAGCTCAGCGGGGATCGAGGGCACCGTCGCCGAGGGCCGGGGGACGCGGTCGGAGAGGTGCTTGTACGCGATCGACATCGCGGTCTCTCCTGTGAACGGGAGCTTGCCGGTCAGGAGCTCGTACGTGACGATGCCGAGGGAGTAGAGGTCGCTGCGGGGGTCGGCGGGCTCGCCGCGGATCTGCTCGGGCGCGAGGTACTGCACGGTGCCGGTCACGGCGCCCGCCTGCGTGGCACGGCCGTCGGCGTAGGCGCGGGCCAGCCCGAAGTCGGCCACCTTCACCATGCCGTCGGTCGTCACGAGGACGTTCTCGGGCTTGATGTCGCGGTGCACGATGCCCTGCGCGTGCGCGTGCCCGAGCGCGAGCAGGGTCTGGCGCACCACCTCGGAGGCCTGCGCGGGCTCGAGCTTGCCGTACTGGTTCAGCAGGTCGCGCACGCCCCGGCCGCGCACGTACTCCATGACCATGTAGTAGATGCCGTCGACCGCGCCCCAGTCGTAGACGGCCACGATGTTCGGGTGGGAGAGCCCCGCGGCTGCCCGGGCCTCGCGGCGGAAGCGATCGACGAAGGCCTGGTCGCCCGAGAGCGAGCGGTGCAGGACCTTGATCGCCACCTCGCGGGCGAGCACGGTGTCGCGCGCGAGGAAGACCTCGCCCATGCCGCCAGCGGCGATGCGTTCCAGCACGGTGTAGCGCCCGTCGAGCGTGACGAGCGCATGGCCTCCGGTCCCATCCGGTGTCGCCGGGTGGGTCATACTCTTGGACGTGTGGATCTCCTCCCGTTCGGGGAAGCGCTCGGGGTAGCGAGGGGAGCGCGTCCGCGAGGATTCTACGGTCGGGAAAGGGTGGAACCGTGGAGGTTGGCGCAAGTGCATCGGTCGATCTGACGGCGTCGCTCGACCGCATCGAGGCCGCCGTCGCCTCGGGGAACACCGACCTGCGAGCGCTGGGCTTCTGGAGGGTCGTCGCCCGCGTGAAGCCGGACCGTGTGCTGGTCGACGAGCACGCCGACCAGATCGGGCGCATCGACACGGTGGCGTTCCATGCCGGCGTGAGGCTCCGCGTGCCCGTGTGGGCGGGGAACCTGCTGCTCCTGGCGGGCATCGCGGCGGGCGGCGTGGCCGTCTGGCTGGCCTTCTCGTGGAACTCCGCGATGTGGAAGGGGCTCGCGCTCCTCGCTGCGGGTGCCATCTGGGCGGTGGCGGTGCACTCGCCGGCGCACTGGGTGGTCGGCAGGGCGATCGGGATCCGGTTCACCGACTACTTCCTGGGCGGCCCGCCTCCGCCGCGTCCCGGCCTGAAGACCGACTACGCGACGTACCTTCGCGCCGACCCCGACAGCCGCGCATGGATGCACGCGAGCGGCGCGATCGCGACCAAGCTCGCGCCGTTCGTGGCGCTGGCGTTCTGGCCCGCCTCGGGCGCACCCTGGTGGAGCGCGGCGGGCTTGCTGGCCCTCGGCGTCCTCCAGATCGTGACCGACATCACCCTGTCCACGAAGACGAGCGACTGGAAGAAGTTCTCGCGCGAGAAGGCGGTCGCGCGGTCGCGCGAGCCCTAGGACCTATACTGCCCCCGCACCACCGGGGAGCTCGGGCATTCCGGGCTGAGAGGCCGGCAGCAGGCGTCGGCGACCCGCACGACCTGAACCGGGTAATGCCGGCGGAGGGAGCGATGGCGACGCGACTCGACCCGAAGGCGCTGCGTGTGTACGTGGTCACCTCGGGAACCCTCGTGTCCGGCCGCGGCCACCGCGAGATCGCGGCCGCCGCGATCTCGGGCGGGGCCACCGCGATCCAGCTCCGCGCGCCCGAGCTCGACGACGCCGTCCTGCTCCCGCTCGCGCGCGACCTCGCGACGGCGTGTCACCGCGCGGGCGTGCTGTTCATCGTGAACGACCGGGTCGACGTCGCGGCGACCGCCCGTGCCGATGGCGTCCACCTTGGACAGGGCGATGCCCCCGAGGAAGCCCTTGCGGCTCTGGGACCCGAGTGGGTGCTCGGGATCAGCGTGCGCGGGGCAGACCAGGCCCGCGCGGCCGAGGCCGCCGGCGCCGACTACCTCGGCGTCACCGTGTGGTCGACCGCGACCAAGCCGGAGGCGGTCGCCGAGGGACTGCAGGGGGTCGCCGAGGTAGTCGCGGCCACGGCGCTCCCGGTGGTGGGCATCGGCGGCATCGACGCCGGGAACGCCCGCCGGGTGATCCAGGCGGGCGCGTCCGGCGTGGCGGTGATCTCGGCGGTGGCAGCCGCCCCCGACCCCGTGGCCGCCACACGTGAACTCCGAGGCGTCGTGGCAGGCTCGATCGAGGGTCCGGGAGGAACCGAGTGACGGAGCAGAAGAAGGGCAAGGCGACCGCCGAGCTCTTCGAGCAGGTGATCCTGCGTCGGCTGGGGGCGCCCGACCCCGACGTGCTCGTCGGGCCGCGCCACGGGGTCGACGTCGGGGTCGTGCGGGTCGCCGACGGCGTCGCGATGGCGCTCACGACAGACCCCGTCTTCGTGGTCCCTGCCTACGGCTGGGAGCGTGCGGCGTGGTTCGCGGTACACATCCTGGCCTCGGATGCCGCGACGAGTGGGTTGCCGCTGCGGTGGATCGCGGTCGACCTGAACCTGCCGCCCGCGATCTCCGACGAGGACCTGACCGCGCTGTGGGACGCGTTCTCGCGCACTTGCGACGACCTGGGCATCGCGGTGGTGACTGGCCACACCGCGCGCTACGAAGGGTGCGCCTGGCCAATGGTGGGCGGCGCCACGTGCATGGCGCTCGGGGCCGCCGACGCCTTCGTGACGCCCACGATGGCGCGGCCCGGCGACAAGGTCGTCGTGACGAAGGGCGCGGCGATCGAGGCGACGGCCCTGTTCGCTGCGACGTTCCCCGACCGGCTGCGCGCGGCGGTCGGCGAGGAGACCGTGGCCGCCGCCGACGCGCTGTTCGAGCGGATGACCGTCGTGCCAGAGGCCGTGATCGCACGGGAGTTCGGGCTCCGCGACCGGGGCGTGACCTCGATGCACGACGCGACCGAGGGGGGCGTCCTCGGTGGCCTGCTCGAGGTGGCGGTGGCGTCGGACAACGGGATGCGCATCGACCGAGAGACGATCCCGGTGCTGCCCGAGGTGCGGGCCGTCTGCGACCACGTCGGGATCGATCCCTATATCTCGATCAGCGAGGGCACCCTGATCGCGACGGTGCTGCCCGAGCGCGCCGACGCGTACGTCGAGGCGCTCGCCTCCGAGGGGATCGCCGCGGCCGTGGTGGGCGAGATCACCGAGCCGGGGGACGGCCGCGTCCTGGTGGTCGACGGCCGCGAGGAGGCGCTCGTGCACCCCGGGCTCGATCCCTTCTGGGGCGCGTTCGGGGCGTGGGCGGCGGACGCGTAGGCTGTCGCGCGTGGATCTGCTCTGCATCGGCGACGTGATGCTCGACGTGCGCGCAGACGCCGATGCGCTCGTGCGCGGCGGTGACGTGCATGGCCGGGTGGTCGTGCAGCCAGGGGGCACGTCCGCCAACGCCGCCGTGTGGGCCGCCTGGGACGGCGCGACCGCCCGCGTGCACGGCGGCGTCGGCGCCGACCTCGGCGGTCGGCTCTTGGCCGAGGCCCTCCGCGACCGCGGCGTGAAGATGCACCTCACCCCGTACGCCGACGCGACGACCGGCGCGATGCTCGTCGTGCACGAACCGGGGGAACGCTCGATGGCGGCCGATCGCGGGGCGAACGCGCGCTTCCGAGCCGACGAGCTGCCGGGCATGCTGGTGAGCGGGGCCGTGCTGGTCTCGGGCTACCTCCTATTGCACGAGGACACCCACCCGACGGCGCTCGCGGCCCTCGAACGATCCGTCTCGCCGCTCGTCGCCGTCGAGGCGGCATCCTGGCCCCTGGTGGAGTCGTTCGGCGTCGGGCGGTTCTTCGAGGTCACGGAGAAGGCCACCGTGGTGCTCGCGAACGAGCGGGAGGCCGAGACGCTGACTGGCGCGACGGGTGAGACGGCGGCGAAGGTCCTGGGGGAGCGGTTCCCGATCGCGTGCGTGAAGCTCGGCGCCGAGGGCGTGGTGGCGGTGGTCGACGGGGTCGTGTTCCGGGCGCCCGCCGAGCCGATCGACGAGGCCGACCCCACCGGGGCCGGCGATGCCTTCGACGGTGTGTTCCTCGCGGCGGTGGCGCGCGGTGCCGACGTCGACGATGCTCTGCGGCGCGCGTGCCACGCGGGATCCCTCGCCGCCGCGAGCTTGCAGGCCTGGCCCGAGGACGGCGTCCGATGACGTTCCGGGTGGGCGGGGAGGTCCGCGACGCGCAGGCGACAGGCCGGGGCGTCGTTGCGCTCGAGACGAGCGTGATCGGCCAGGGCCTGCCCGCCTCCCGGAACCTCGAGTGCGTCGAGCGGATGGGGGGCGCGATCCGCGCCGCGGGCGCGGTGCCTGCATGGATCGGGGTGGTAGACGGCGCGGTGACGGTAGGGCTGGCCGACCACGAGCTCCGTCGGTTCGCCGTGCCCGGCGCGGCCGCCAAGGTCGCCAGGCGCGACTATCCGATCGCGGTGGCGACCGGCGCGCTGGGCGCCACCACCGTGAGCGCGACGATCTGGGCGGCCGCGAAGGCAGGCGTCGCCGTGGGCGCCACCGGCGGCATCGGCGGCGTGCACCCGGGCGAGGAACCCGACGTGAGCGCGGACCTCCTCGAGCTCGCCCGCACGCCAGGCCTCCTCGTGTGCTCGGGCCCCAAGTCGATCATCGACCCGTCGGCGACCTCGGAGAAACTCGAGGAGCTCGGCATCACGATCGTGGGGTTCGGGGTCGACCGGTTGCCCTTCTTCCTCGCGCGAGAGGCGCCGATCGAGCTTGAGCATCGCGCCGACGGGCCGGCCGCCGCGGCCGCGATGCTCCGCGCCTCGCTCGACCTGGGGATGCGCTCGACCCTCCTGCTCTGCAACCCGGTGCCCTCGGCGATGGCGATGGACGCCGACGAGGTCGCGGCTGCGGCCCGCGAGGCCGAGGCACGAGCCGACCGCGCGGGCGTCGACGGGAAGGCCCGCACACCGTTCCTCCTGGCGGCCCTCGCCGAGCTCACGGGCGGCCGCAGCCTCGAGGCGAATCTCGCCCTGCTCGAGGACAACGCCCGCGTCGCGGGCGAGATCGCCGTGGCGGCGGCCGGATGAGCGGTCCGTCGACGTCGCCCGCCGCGCGGATCCGCCGCAACGCGATGGCCGGCGCGATGGGCCCGGTCGGGTTCCTGCTGACGTCGTTCGCGATGACGCTCCTGCGTCCGGAGGTGATCGATGCCCAGGGATGGGCGAGCTGGCCGAGCAGCATGGCGGTGGGCGACCCCGCCGGGGTCGGGCAGATCATGGCGTTCCTCTGGCTGGCGGGCTGCTACGCCGTCTTCGCGCTCGGGGCCCTCCGGCCTGCACTCGGCGATCCGCTGGCGACCGGGGGGTTCCTCGCGATCGCGGCGGGGGACTTCCTGCTCGCCTTCACCACCGACGGACCGGGCGCCGCGCGCTCCTGGCACGGGACCCTGCATCTGGTGGGGGTGACGACAGCCACCGTCGCGACGCTCGTCGCGACGGTGGGCGTGACGCGGGCGACGCGGACACGGGCCGACTGGCGCGCGTGGCGGCTCGTGGCGTGGGTGCCGTTCGCGGCCGCGTTCCTCGGGATGCTGAGCGTCGCCGAGCTGGGGTGGGCCAAGGTCGTGTACGTGCTCGGGATCACGCTGCCGGCCGCGGTGGCGGCATGGCTCGTCTACCGCGACGCCGATCGCGCGGTCGCAGACGAGGCGACCGCTACCTGAGCCAGGTCTTCCCGATCGCCTTCGAGAAGTTCCAGGCGTATCGCAACGACTTCGGCTTCTTCGACTCGCCGCCGCGGCGCGTGAGGAATGTCACCGGCACCTCGACGACCCGCGCGTGCTGGCGCAGCGCCTCGATCGTGACCTCCGACGTCCAGAACTGGTCCTGCACGAGGATCAGCGTCCGCAGGGTCTCGGCGCGCGTCGCACGGTAGCCGCTCGAGATGTCGGTCACTCGCTGCCCGGTGAGGATCGTGACGACCCACGAGAAGAAGTGCACGCCGGCGTGGCGGATCAGCGGGCCGCCCCGCTCGAAGTCGCCGAGCATCCGCGAGCCGTTGACATGGTCGGCGCGGCCCTCGACGATCGGCGCGATCAGCACGGAGATCTCCTCGGGAAGGTGCTGGCCGTCCGCGTCGAGCGTCACGACGATGTCGGCGCCGAGCCTGAGGGCAACGTCATAGCCGACCCGCAGCGCCATCCCGCCGCCCCGCCGGATCGGCAGAGTCGCCACGAACGCGCCCGCGGCGCGTGCCGCGTCGGGCGTCCCGTCGTCGGAGTGGTCGTCGACCACGATCGGCACGACGTGGTAGCCGGCGATCTCCTTCGGCATCGCCTCCAGGACCGGGCCGAGGTTCTCGGCCTCGTTGAAGGCGGGCGAGATCGTCACGATCTTCGGGCCGTCGGGGATCCGGCGCGCCGCCTCCTCCCAGTCGAACCGCTCGACGGCGAGCGACTCGACGAGCTGGCGGATCGCACGTTCCGACGTATCGGAGTGCCCCTGTAGGCGGAACAGCAGCAGGAACAGCACGACGACGGATACGACCAGCAGCGCGATCAGCCGCCGGTTGTTCCCTGGCGTGAAGTTGAACGTGTCGAACACGGGGTTCAGCAGGTTCGGTAAGGCGGCGAGGAGCACGACCGCGAGCGACGCGACGAAGGCGGTGATCAGGGTGAGCCGGCTCAGGTGGCGCCGCTGGTAGGCGCGGATCGTCCCCAGGAAGAACGCGATCGCGGCCGCGGCCGCGATGAGCCGGAGCGCCCACATACCGAGCTACGCCTCGGTGTCGGCCGGCTGCCACCGGTCGCGGGGCATGATGTGGTCGGCCACGACGCGCTCCTTGAATCGCTCCATCGTCGAGAACATCGACTCGATCAGCGTCTCCGACAGCAGGTGCGGCTTCAGGCCCAGGTCGAGGAGCTTCGTGTGCACGGGGTTGTAGTAGTGCTCCTCGAGTTCGAACCGCGGGTTGTCGATCGAGGCGACCTCGACGTCGATGCCGACCTCGGCGCCCGCCTTCTGCACGAGCTGGGCGAGGTCCACGACCGAGAACGACTCGGTGAACTGGTTGAACACGCGCATCTCGCCGCGCTCGGCTGGGTGCGTGATCGCGAGCTCGACGCACTGCAGCGTGTCGACGATGTTCAGGTAGCCGCGGGTCTGGCCGCCCTTGCCGTACACCGTGAGCGGGTGTCCGATCACCGCCTGGAGGCAGAAGCGGTTCAGCGCGGTGCCGAACACGTCGTCGTAGTCGAACCGCGTCATCAGCCGGTCGT
>Ga0315273_10007268_pt1 | contig 13865 bp, 9 predicted proteins | sample YL17G02_0_MG_FD_205753 | JGI IMG/M metagenome (GOLD analysis project Ga0315273, IMG submission 205753) | Sediment microbial communities from Yellowstone Lake, YNP, Wyoming, USA - YL17G02_0 | ecosystem: Environmental > Aquatic > Freshwater > Lake > Sediment | place: USA: Wyoming | collected... | reverse complement strand
GGGGGCGGGGGGCTTGGTCGGGGGGGCGTTCTTGTGCGGGGGGGGTAACTTTTTTTTTTTTCCCCCCTCCCTCCCCCCCCCCCCCCCCCCCCCCCCCCCCCCAGCGGCGTCAAAAAAATGGTATTACCCACGCACCCACCCACACCTCACACACAGGCGCGGCCCTCTCCCAGACCCCAGAGGAGGGCAGGAAACGGGAGAGGAGCGCACGCACGCACGCGCGCACACACACACACACACACACACGAAAAAGACGCTCTCTCCATCTCCATCTCCCCAGGGAAGAAAAACCACCCACCCCTCTCTCACGCCGCCCTCACGCACCCAACACACACCTCCACCACATGTGCTTTGTTTCCTTTCACCGCAGGGGCGAGCCGCGCAGGGGCGAACCCCGGGGCGCGGGCGAGGGCGAGCGGGACGCGCCGCCACGGCCACCCGCGAGCGCCAGGGGCCCGTTGGGCGCGGGCGAGTGCGGGCCCGGGCCACCCTCCAGCGCGCCGCCCGCCCCGCCGTCCCCGGGCGCGGACGCCCGCAGGCAGCGCGCCATCTGGGCCGCGTGGTCGGCGGCCTCCGTCGTGCAGGCCGCGCACCGGGCCCGGGCGGCCGCGGTGCCGGCGTCCCAGCAGTCGAGGGCCTCGCGCGTGGCGGCCGCGGAGGCCGACCCGGCCGCGCACGCGTCGGCCACATCCTTGACCGACCCGTAGTCCGCGGTCACCGCCAGCTGGGCCAGCAGGCGCTGGGCGGCCGCCAGGGCCGCCGCCCCGCCCGCCGCGGCGGCGGCGGAGGCGGCCCGGGCGCCGTCCCGGGCGTCGTTGTAGGCCGCCGCCGCGACGGCGGCCTGGTAGAGCGAGCCCCGCATGCGGGTCGCCCGCCCGTGCGCGGCCGCCCAGGCGGCGCTCTCCTCGGCGGCCGCGGCCGCGGCGGCCGCCCGGGCCGCGTTGTACGCGGCGGCGGCGGCCTTGGCGGCGGCCGGGGCGGGCGCGCCCGCGGCGGCGGCGGAGGCGGCGCCCGCGGCGGCGGTGTCCGCCGCGTCGGCCGCCTGGCGGGCAGCCTTGGCGTGCTCCGCCGCCGCTTCCTGGGCCCGGGCAGCGCCCACGCTCTCCTCGGGCGCGACCACCAGGCCGAGGCCGGCCGGCCCGAACGCCGCCTCCAGCTCGGCCCGGGACGCGTCGCAGGCGGCCGCGCCCGCGGCCGCGTCCGCCGCGTCGGTCGCCCACCCGCGGGCGAGCTCGTCGTCGCCGCCCAGGGCGGCCGCCCACGCCTTGGCCGCCGCCGCGAGGGCCGTGCCCAGGCGGGCCGTCGCCGCGGCCGCTAGGCCGGCCGCCTCCAGGGTGGCCGCGCTCGTGTCCACCGCGTCCGCGGACAGGTACACGGAGGGTGCGCCCGTGCGTTCGGCCAGGACGTCAAAGGGCCGGCCCGCCGGGATGGGGCCGCCCGGGACGCCGAAGCAGCCTAGCAGCAGGGGCCCCGCCGCGTGGTGGCCACAGTGCATCCACCCGCCACCGATGGAGGAGGTGGACGGCCAGGTCAGGATGCCGGCGGGGGACAGGCCCGCGCCCCGGGCTTCGACGCCCGCCACGAAGACGCGGCCGTCGGCGTCGACGAGGAGGGGCGGGCCGGAGCGGGCGGGGCCGTCGCCGCGTGCGCCGCTCGCGTCGCCTGGGGGCAGGAGCAGGGTCTCGTACTCCCCCTCGAACGACGCCAGGTGGGGCGCCGCGGGCGGGCAGGCCGCGACGGGGCGGGCGCCCGTGTTGGCCTTGCCCGCCACGCGCGGCGGGGCGACCGGCCAGTCGGCGGGCGGGGGCGGGGCCGGGTTGCCGGAGGCGTCCACGCCCGAGTCCGCCCACATCACGCCGTGGCACTGGGGCCCCAAAAAAGCGCCCTCGTCCGCGCCCGCTTCGGGTGCGGTCGTGAAGGACAGGGCCAGGCGGACCCAGGTGGAGGAACCGTCCGGGGCGGCGCAGGGGAGGGGGGAGGTGGTGCGCAGGACGCCGCCGTCAAACACGAAGTCGACGGCCGCCCCGTCGAGGAAGGCGGCGACGCCGCCAGAGTCCAAGACGGCCAGCTCCAGGGTGGCGGCCGGCTCGTCCGCCCCGGGCGCGCCGTCCCAGGGGTGGGAGGCGTCGGGGGACCACTGGACGAAGAGCGCGTACCGGCCCGCCCAGAAGGACGGGTCGCCCAGGCGGGAGCAGGCGATGGCCTTGGCCGCGGCCGGCACGCCCGACCCGCACCCGCGCGCGCGCAGAAAGTCTTCCACCTCCAGCTCGGCGGCCAGGCCCCGGCCGGCCGCGCCCAGCAGGTCGGCCAGGCCGGCCCGGTCGTCGCCCGCCTCGCGCAGGCGGCGGGCGAAGGCCGCCGCGTCCGGGCGGGGCGGGGCGGACAAGGTGAGGCGGGAGGCGAAGCGGGCCTGGACAGCGGCGAGCGCGGCGCTGTTGTTGTCGGCCTGGGGGGGGGCGCGGGGCGCGGCGGCGCCGGCGGTGGCGGTCAGGGTGAGGGTGCCCGCGGGCAGGGCACCCGCCTTCAGGGACATGACGTCCGTCGCGTCCGTGTTGCGGCGGGAGCCGCGCATGAGGGCGCGCATGGTTGAGGGTGGAGGAGAGGGGGAGGGAGGGTGGGAAGAGAGGAGAAAAGGCTGGAGGAGAGGGGAAGAGAGTTGGTGAGCATCGAGAGGAATTGGGAGTGTGCGTTCCCAGCGCGTGCCCGCTCACGCCACACACTCCAGGGCACGCCTCAGGGGGGGCGTGTCCTGCCGTCCCACGCCGGCGCGGGGGTCGGGCGGGAGGCTGGTGCCGGGCGTGGGGGCGCGCCGAACGACGGGGGGAAAGCTGTCGTCCCATTCAAAAGGCGCAGCGCGCCCCCGGTGTGTCTTTGGCTCGAAAAGGGCCCGCCCGGGGAGCTTGGGAACCCTCCCAAGCCTTTAGTAAACCGGCACCTAGGCTGAGCGATAGACTGAGACCTGTGCCCTGTGGGCCCGCGAGCCGAGGTGGTAGCCGGGCAAGGGCAGGGCGCGGGGGGCTGGCGAGCGCGGCCGACGAGAGCGCGCGCCATCTCGCGTCCAGCCCCGAATCACGGCACTAGGCGGTGGGCGCTCCAGCCGCTCCCAACCACGCACACCGCCCATGAGGGGCTAGGTAAAATGGGGGTCGACCGCGACCGTGGGGTGGCGGGGTGTGCGGAGAGGGTGGAAAAGGGTAGACGGGCACGCACCGAGATGAGCAGAGTGAAAGAGACGCGTGTGTTTTCTCTCCTCCGCCTGGAAGAGGCCCACGCCGCCGACCACGAGACAAGGTTTCGGCGGAACACACATTCTTCCATCAGCGCACTCTCTCTTCCCCTCATACACATACACACACACCGCATAGGCACGCTCACCTTCAGGCTCGCTTGTACCCTAGTAAAGTGCATTCTCGGGATGGGATCACCCCCTCCGTGCGAATGTCTCTTTCATCCATGACGCGCACGGCCAGGCGGCGCCCTGCAGCCGCACCAGCGGCAGGGAGGTCCTTCATGACGGCCTTCTCAACAGCCCTCGCCCCGGCACACGCGAGCCCGGACTCGCGGTGCTCGCAAGCTTCGCAAAGTGCCTCGTCGTCCCAGAGGCGGCAGACAAACAAAGGCCGGAGATGCCGGGCGCTGGACACATACTTCTTCATGACGGTGAGGCGCTCCAGGCAAGGCAGGGTGCGGAGCACTCCCGCCGCCCAATACTGCGCGCTGGGGCCAACACGCCCGCCCTGGCCGTCCACGGTGAAGCTCTGCCAACTCCGCACAGTCAAAAACCGCAAGGCTGGCAGCATATACTCGGCGGCATTGCCCCAGGCCGACAGGTCGATTGTCGGGTCGCGCAACCGACAAAAGCCACAGTCCAGGCGGGTCAGGCGGGTGAGAGCGTCGCCCGCGTTGCGAAAGCATTCGGGCGGGCGCACCTGATAACCGTTTGAGTCATTGAGTGCAAGGACTTGCAGGCTGGCCGCCAGGGTGGGAGAGAGGCGGACCTCGGGCTCATGCGAGTCGGTGTTTGAGTTTGTAAAGACCAGCCGGCTCAGGGCGGCATGGACGGCGCGGAAGTCATACACCAAAGGGCATGGTCTAGTGTCACACCTGGCATGTACGGTCAAATCGTGCAAAGCGGGCAAGCGGGCCACCAGGGTGGCCATCCCGGCCATGGCTGCGTCTGCTGCTGCCTGGGCGGCTTGCTGGCCGCCCACCCGCTCCACATAGAGAGAGAGGCTTAACGCCGTCAAGCCCTCTGCGCCCAGGGCCTCCACATCTGGTACAACAACGTCGTTAGCAAAGCCTTACCCTGGCCGCAGCCTTCCCACGTGCGCAGGTCCAAACTTGATCAGCCGGACCGGGCGGCCCGCGGCGGCCGATGCGGCCACGATGTCCCGGTTCACCGGGTGACCGGCATGGAGGTCCCAACGAAGGGATTCGTCAGAGGCGCGTGCCGCGATAGCTGGAAAAGCAGCAGCAAGCATGCCGGGCGGGCCTGTGACGACCCCATCCCCCAGGTGCAGCTCTACCAGCCGGGTGGCGGAGCGCATGGGGCCTGGGACCACGGAGAGCATCCGGAAAACCTCTGCGGGCAAGTTCCACATTCCCAGGTACTCCAAACACGGAGCAACCGCCTCGAGTGCGGGGAGGAGCGCGGCGATGAAATCGCGAGTGGAGTCCACGGAGAAGTCCAGACTTCTCCGTGCATCCAGATACAGGCGCCGCACAGAGGTAGCGACGCGCTGTAACGCCGAGAAAAATGACGCGAAGCGAGCCGGGCGGTAGCCATCATAATCGCGGAAGGCCAGATTCTGCCATGCAACTTACGGCCCCGCAGCTGCGGCCGCCAGGGCTTTGCAGGCCAGGGGCGGGGCGCCAAACCGGGCCCTGCAGTCCTTTACCAAAACGAAGGGGTCGTGTCGGCCTGGCGGTCCCGCACGTGTCCGTCCTGGACCAAGGACAGAACCAGCGCCAGGCAGTCTAGGTCGAGGTCGGCGAGCGTGTATATGCGCGACCGGATGTGTGCGTTGCGAGCACGCACGCTGCGACGGAGAGGAGGCGCGTCATCCATGGTGAGAGGAAGGGGGAGGCGACGAGGCGCGCGCGCGGGCGAGGGCGGAGGTCGGAGGTCGGAAGCCAAAAAGCCAAGAAGCGGGCCCAGTGTTCATGGAGCTAGAAAGGCACCCGCGGCGGCGGCAGGCAGAGGCGGCGTGTTCCTCTTGGGGGTGGGTCGGGCGTGGAGGGCGCGGGTGGCGCGAGGAGAGAGGAGGGAACGGGCGGGACAGAGACAAAACGGAAAGTGAGAGTTCATCAACCCTTCTATTTTTTTTTCACGCATGGACGGGGCACGTCCCTGTTACACACATCATGGGACACGCGCGCACACGTGCTTTGGCTTTGTCTCCGAACACCCGAAACATATACCCGCACGCCCTTTCTCTCGAAAAAGGAAGAAAGAGTCAGTGCCGAAAAGGCCTTCTCCCCACCCGGCCTTCAAACCCTCCTCCTCTCACAAACACCTCACACACACACACTCTCTCTCTCTCCGCCGGGGGGGAAGGGCAAAAGGCCCGCTAGGGTCCGGCGTGAAGGGGGCGGAGGGCGCGACTCTCCACAACCCCTTGCACGCCTCTCCCCATTTTAAATAACGAAAGAAAGAAAGAAAAACACGCCCCTCTCTCCATCTCCCATCCCCCCATCCCCCATTGTTTTTGGTTTGTTTTGGGATTTGAGAAGGTGTGGTGGCATGCCCACGAACACGCACCCCCCCACCTTCCCTCCATTCTCCTGCTCATTCCTTCTTGTCGATGGCCCGCAGGACGCGGTGGCAGGACTCGGCCGCCTCGGCCGCCCCGCGCGCCGCGTCGACGGCCGCGCACCGGGTGTCGGCCGTGTTGGCGGCCCACCCGGCCTCGGCCGCGCGGGCGGCCTCCAGGGCCCGCCCCGCCACGTCGGACGCTTCGGCGACGTCCTTGAGCTTCAGGTACTCGCGCTGGCGGGCAAAGGTGGCGATGTTGGCCTCCACCGCGCGCAGGGCGGCGGCGCAGGCTTCGGAGCCGCCGGCGGCCGCCCCGCCCGCGGCCGCGCGGGCCGCGTTGTACGCCTGGGCGGCCGCGGCGGCCGCCGCGCTGGCGGCGGACGCCCGGGTGCGGGCGGCCGCGTCGCAGGCCCGGGCGGCGGCCGCCTCGGCCGCCGCTGCCGCGGCGGCGGCCTGGGAGGACCGCCACGCGGTGACGGCGGCCTTGGAGGTGGCCTCCGCGGCCGCGCCGGCGGCCTCCGCCGACGCGGCGGCCGCGGCCGCGCCCTCCGCCGCGTCGGCCGCGACGCGGGCGGCCTCCGCGTGGTCGGCCGCCTCGTCCGCGGCCGCCCGGGCGCCCGCGACGGCGCCCAGGTCCAGGGCGGGCGGGGCCGCCAGGGAGGAGCCGCCAAAGGCGGCGGCCGCCGCGCCGCCCACGTCGTGGACGCGGTCGAGCGCCTCAAAGTCCCGGCGCATCGCGTGCAGCATCGCGTCGTGCGAGGTCAGCACGTCCTCCGCCGACGCGCCCGCCCGCAGCTCCGCCCAGGCCATGCAAGCGGAGCGGAGCAGGGCCCCCGACAGGAGGGCGCCCGCCGCGGCGGCGGAGGCGACGACGTGGCGGGCCTCCTCGCCCGGGACGCGGCCGGAGGGGGGCAGGCGGGAGGGCCCGCCCGCCGGCTCGCCGAAGGCGTTGAAGCCCGCGGCGGGCGGCTGGGCGCCCGCGGCGAACAGGTTGCCCACGAAGACGGGGCCCGTCGCCAGGGCCAGGAATTGGAGCCAGGCGGAGCAGCCTGCGTCGCCCTCCCAGGCCAGGACGTTGCCGGCGTCGAACGTCCAGCGCGTGACGGGGGAGCCGCCCACACTGACGCGGGCGCCGCCCGCCGCGGCCGGGTCGGCCTCGACGACCACGTCCGCCAGCTCGGCGGGGGAGCCGCCGGGCGCGTCGGGCAGGGCGTGGACGGCGTAGGACCCCGCAAAGGCGGCGAGGGCGTCGCAGGCGCCCGGGCGGACGGCGGCCGCGCGCGTGGCCGCGTTGACCTTGCCCGACACGGCGGGGGGGGTGACCGGCCAGGCGGCGGGCGCGGACGCCGGGTCGGCCGGCCAAAGCACGCCGTGGCACTGCAGGCCCACGTACGCGGGCGGGGCGGCGGGCGCGGCCGCGTCGGGCGAGCCGTACCCGAAGAAGGCGCTCATCGCCAGCTCAAAGGTGACGGGCACCTCGGACCCGTCGGGCGCCGCCCACACGACGGGCTGGGTCGCGCGCAGGACGCCGCCGGTGAAGGTGACGCCGCGCAGGGGCTCGCCGCCCAGGAGGACGACGGGCTCGGCCGACCCGGGCGCGACGCCGACCTCCAGCTCCACGGCCGCGCCCGCGCCCGGGGCCGCGTCCCAGGGGTGCGACCCGTCGGGCGACCACTGGACAAAGAGGGCGTACCGCCCCGCCCAGAACAGGGCGTCGCCCAGGCGGGCGGCGTCCAGGGCTTCCACGACGGAGGTGGGCGGGCAGTCGAAGCCTTCATCGCGCATCCAGTTGGCGACCTGGAGGGTGGGATAGACGGGTGGGGTGGGGTGGGGTGGGGGGGCGAGGGAGAGGGAGGGGAAGAGGGGTGAGGAGCGCGTTTTTTTGAACCGAGGCGCGCCGCAGGGCGACCCCGCGCGCGATTGCGCGCGCGGGCCTGGCTACCCCTCTTCCTTCGTCCCGCCGCGCCTCCGACGCCCCACCCCCGCCCACTTATCCACACACCTGCAGGTCACCCCCGTCCGCCAGGCAGTGCTCCTTCAGCAGCTGGGCCAGGCGTTGGCTGCGTGTGAAAGAGGGTAAAAGGAGGGGAGGAGAGGGGGGGGGTGAGCGACAGAGCTGTTGTTTGCGGCCTCTCGTTCATTTTGCATGCGTGTGCAAAGGGGGGGGGGCGGGCCCGCCTCCGACCGCGCACGCCCCACCAGAGCCTGATCAGGTGGGTGAACTCCGTGCCGAGGAGGGCGGCTGGAGCTGGTAGGCTGGCAGGCCTCAGGGGCAGGGCGTAATGTTGCCGCGACAGCCCGCTCTCTCTCCCGCGCTCGAAACGCTTTCAATTCTCACTCCACCATCCATATTCTCTTCCGCTCTCCCCGCCCCCCCCCCGCACGAAGTAACTCACCGGTACTCCGCGTTCTCGACCAGGGCCCGCGCAAAGGCGCGCGCGTGCTGGGCGGCGTGCGGGCCGGGCGGCTGGCGGGGTTCCAGGGCCCGGTTCATGTTGGTCGGCACGACCGCGCGGACGCTGATTGACCCCGGGCTCAGGGCGCCCAGCTTGGAGGGCGTCGCGTCCGGCGAGCCGGGGCGGGGCACGAGGCAGGAGAACATGGTCGTGAGGGTGAAGGTTGGAGGGGTGTTGAGAGAGGACGGCGGCGGCGACGGGCGGGCGGCGACGACGAACAGGAAAAAAAAAGAACTGTGAGGGGCTATCACATTTTTCACCAGAGGCACCCGCGCGCAACCTCCCCCTGCGAGTGCCTTGCTTCTCCGCCCGCCGCCGCCGCCGCCCACCTCCCGCTCTCGCTCCCGCTCTCGCCCTTCCTTTTCTTTATTTCAAACAATGTACGCGTCGAGGTCGTTGTCCGGATCGTTCGGGTCGAAAGCGAGCAGCTCCGCGACCGTGACGACGCGCTCGCCCTGGGCGGCCTGGTCGCTGCCCGCCTGGCCGCCCGCCTCCCGCCGCAGGGGGGCCGCGATGGCGTCCATGGCGGCCCGGGCGACGGTGCCGTCGGATCCAAGGGCGGAGGCGAAGGCGGTCAGGGCGGCGGCGGTGGTCGGCTCGGCCGCGGCGGGCTGGGAGGCGGCACCAGGTAGGGTCGAGCCGCCAACTGCGGCTCCCGTCTCTGCGCAACCGCCGCTGGGCGGCGACGTTCCGCCGCACCCGCACCCGCCGCCCGCCCGGGGTGGAGGACGAGCTGTGCGGCGTGTGCGGCCGCCTGCGGCCGCACAAGTCGCGAACGGGCGGGAGGAGGGGAGGAGGGTGAGCTGCGTCATTGTCGGGCGCATGGCAAAAGAAAAGTGGCAAGAAGAAGGGAAATAAAAATTCCTAGCCGCCCTCTCTGTCACTTTGGCATCTGCACCACGCACGCAGCAGCACACGCACGCGAGCACGCCCAGATAGCGCCAGTGTGCGTAACTGCCACACGCGCACACACGCATCACACCCGCACAAGCAAACATAGAAGAGGGCGAGGAAAAATGCCGGCCCTGCCGTTGCAAGCCCAGCCGGCGTCGGCGGCGCCCCGCCGAGCCCGCCTGTCCTCGCCCCACACCCGCCCGCGCCCCCGCCCCACGCCCGCCACCTCCACCACCCAGACCGTGGTCACGACTGCATCGGCTGAGCCTGCGACTGGTGGCGCATCCACACCAGGCCCGACCTCCATTTCCCCAGCCCCCTCGCCCGCCGAAGTCCTGTCCCCGTCCGAGGGCGGCCCGGGCGGCGACGGCTCCGTCCTGGACGCCGACTCCATTATCGGCGTCCGCGTCGTGCCGGGCGAGCCGGGTGGCGATGAGGTGACGGGGAGGCCGAAACCGGAGTACCTGGTCAAGTGGAAGGTGAGAGGCGGGCGAGGGGAGAGAATTGGGGCGAGCGGGCGGGCGGAGGGGCGACGCACAACCCGACCCGCCCCATCCAGCCTCTTTTCTCTATCTCTCAACCTTATCCCTCTTGTCCCCCCCTCTTTGTCCGCCGCCCCTCCCCTTCCCTTAGGACGAGGCCCTCTCCCCAACCTGGGAGCCCCCCTCCAACCTGGCCGACAACCTGCTGCGCGATTATGAGGACCGGTGGTGGCGGGCGGCCCGCGAGGGCGACGCGGGCGCCATCCGCGCCATGCTGGCGGGCGGGCCCCGCGTCCTCGCCAACGTCGTCGACGAGGCCCGCCGCTCCGCCCTGCACTACGCGGCTGGGAAGGGCAGTGCGGAGGTGGTGGAACTGCTGTGCCGGGCGGGGGCGGCCCTGGACCTGACGGACAAGGAAGGTGAGGCGCGGGGGGGGGGAAGGGAGGAAAGGGATGGGAGGGAGGGCCCTAACCCCCGGGCGCGGGCGTGCCCCGGGTGTGGTGTTGGCGGGCCGTCGGCGCGCGCGCGGTGCCGCACGCGTGGGGGGAGGGGGGGCGTGGGCGCGGCTGAGGAAAACCCGGGTCCGCACTCCCCGCCCGGCCTGTGCGACGGGGCGGGGGCCCTTCAAAAGATGGCGCGCGTCGCCGCGTTTTTTGGACGAGCTGCCCTCTTACCAGGCAAGTCTGTACGTATATGTCAACCCGCACTTTTTTCATCACCACCCCCGCCCTTTACCCCCTCCCCCCTCCCCCTCCCCCTCCCTCAGGCTTCACCCCCCTCCACATGGCGGTCGGCTACTCGCACTCGCCCGTCGTGGCGGCCCTGCTGGAGGCGGGCGCGGACCCGGGCGTCCGGGACAGGCAGGGCCGGGACGTCGTCGCCCTGGTCGCCTCCCTGCGGGCGTCCACGCCCCTGGCGCCGGAGCTGATGGGGCGGCGGTTCGCGCTGGAGCAGGCGGCGTCCCTGCTGTCGGACGCGCTGTTCGAGGAGGTGGAACCCCGGGCCGTCCTGGGCGACCGGCCGGCGGCCCCCGGCGTGGGCGGCCGGGAGTTCCTCGTCGCCTGGCCCGATGGCCGCCCGGACGCCTGGGTCCCCGCCCGGGACGTGGCGGCCGACGTGGTGGCGGACTATGATGCGGGCCTGGAGTACGCGGCCGCGGCTTCCATCCGGGCGGACCGGCGGAAGGGGAGCGACGGGGTTGAATACCTCGTGCGGTGGGCGGACGGGGGCGGGGGCGGGGAGGTGGCAGGTGGGGAGGCAGAGGGCGGGCAGCAGCAGCAGCAGCCCCTAGAGACGTGGGAGCCGGAGGAGAATGTGGAGGCTGGCCTGGTGGCGGCGTACGAGGAGCGGGTGAGGGCCCGGGCGGCGGAGCTGGCGGGGAAGACGGCGAAGAAGGCGGCGGCGTGAGATTATGCAAGTGAGTCGGGTCGAGGTCGAGGTCGTTCGAGGTCGGGAGAGTGCACACTTACATTTCCATTCATTCCCAGTCTCTCCCTACAACAGCCCTCTCCCCTCCATTTTTCGCGCCCGCGTGCGCGCGGCTGAGCCATGTCAGAGTCCGCCCACAGCCGGATTGCCACCCTGCGCGCCCAGCTAGCACCGCCGCAGGCGCGGGAGGAGCGGGCCGCGGCCGCCCATGCTGCCGCCACGACCACGGCCGCGGCGTCCGCTGCTGGGACGCCGCCCGCCGGGCCGTCGCCGGCCGTCGACGTCCGGTCTCTGAACCTCCTGTTGGACCATGACAACTACGCCACACGGGACGCGCTGAAGGAGCTGATGAAGAGCCCACTGTTTGTGCCGTGAGTAGTTCTTGTGGAGCAAGAGCGGGCGCACGTTTTTTTTTTTTTTTTTTTTTTTTTTTTTTTTTTTTTTTTTTTTTCTGCGCTGTCTCTCTCACCCTCACCTCTCCCATTCCGTAGCCGTTACAACCTGCCCCTCACCGCCGAGCGCGAGCTGGCATACCGCCGCCTGAAAGCGGTGTGCCAGAGCGGGGTGGTGTCCATGTGAGTGTTTTTGTTGTGGGAAAGGAGAGAGCGGAGCGAGCGAGCGAGCACATCAGCGCCACCTCACCCCCCTCTCAACCTCCTCTTCTCCTTTTTTTGTGTGTGTTGCCACTCATAGGATGGACTTCCGCACCAACCCGCTCAACATCTTTGCCGTCCACGACGTGTGCGGCTTCGCCGACGGTGCGATGGCCACCAAGGCGACCGTCCACTTCAACCTGTTTGCGGGGACGGTGCTGAAACTGGGCACCGAGCGGCATTGGGGCGTGCTGGCCAAAGACATCGACGCGCTCAACGTGACCGGCTGCTTCGCCCTGACCGAGCTGGGGTGGGGCAACAACGCGGTGGAAATGGGGACGACCGCCACGTACGACCCGGCCTCCCAGACGTGGGACGTGCACACGCCGTGCGTGCTGGCGTCCAAGTACTGGATCACCAACGGCGCCGTCCATGCGCAGTGGGCGGTCGTCTTTGCCCGCCTGCTCATCCGGGGGCGGGACGAGGGCGTACACGGCCTGCTGGTCCGCATCCGCCACCCGGACGGGAGCGCGTGCGCGGGGGTGACGATCCACGACATGGGTAAGGGAGGGAGAGAGGCGGCGAGGTGGGTGGGTGGGTGGGGGGGAGGCGAGAGGGGAGAGCGGCACTGCATGGAAGCGCGCGCGCGCGGGTGGCCAGCGAGTCTTCCCTCTCACAAACCTTAAAACCTCCCTCACCGGCCCCTCCTCTCATTCCACATGCAGGCCACAAGATGGGCCTGAACGGGGTGGACAACGCCAAGCTATCCTTCCACCACGTCACCGCCCCCCGGACCGCTCTGCTGAACGCGGCGTCCGACGTCCGGCCGGACGGCACCTTCACGACCAGCCTGGGCGCCCGCCCGCGCGACCGCTTCCTCGCGGTCGCGGACCAGCTGCTGTCCGGGCGGGTGTGCATCGCCTCCATGATGCAGTCCGCCTCGAAGCAGGCCCTGGCCATCGCGTTCGCGTACGCGGCGTCCCGGCTGGCGGTCGGGCCGGCCGGGCCGTCCGACACGCCCATCCTGGCGTACCAGTTGCAGCAGCGCGCGCTCGTGCCCCTCCTCGCCCAGACGGTCTGCCTCAACCTCGGCCTGAACGCGGTCAAGGACGCCTGGGCCGCGTCCTCCGGGTTCGGCCCGGCCCCCATCCCGCCGCACGAGGCCCGCCGCGTCGTCATGCTATGCTGCGCCATTAAGCCCCTGTGCGCGTGGAACGGGAACGAGACGGCGACCACCTGCCGCGAGCGGTGCGGCGGCCAGGGCTACCTGTCCGTCAACCGGTTCGGCTCCCACATCGGGTTCGCGCACGCGGGCATGACGGCCGAGGGCGATAACTCGGTGCTCATGCAGAAGGTGGCCAAAGAATACCTGGCCTGCCTGGAGCCGGGCGCGGCGGGGGCGGACGCGGGCGCGCTGCGCGCGCGCGCGGCGGCGGGCACGGCCGGGCGCGCGACGGCCGGCGCCCGGGCGGGCGCCCTCTTTGCCAGCCTGCCGTCCCTCCAGGCCGTCTTCGCGGAGCGGGAGGGGCGCCTGGCCGTCACCCTCGCCTCCCGCATGGCGGCCGCCCGGGCGGGGGCGGGGCCCGCGGGCGTGTTTGACGCGTGGATGCTGGCCGAGTCGGACGCCGTCCAGGCCCTCGCCCGCGCGTTCGGGGAGCGGTCGGTCCTGGACGCCTGCGCGGCCGCGGCGGTCGCCACGCCGGCGTGCGCGGCCCTCATCGATGTCCTGGCCCGCTGCTGGGCGGCCCGCCGCGTGGAGGTGGAGGCCGGGTGGTGGATGACGGAGGGCGGCCTGCCCCTGGCGGTAGGGCGGGCCGCGCCGGGCGCGGTGCGGGCGCTCGTTGCCCAGCTCGCGCCGTCCGCCCCGGCCATCATCGCCGGCTTTGGCATCCCGCCCCACCTGATCGCGGCCCCGATTGCTGGGGATTGGGAGGCGTACAACGCGTATGACAACCTGGGCGAACTGCCTGGCGCGGGAGGCCTCTAGGGCGAGGGCGAGGGGGCGGAGAGAGAGGAGGGGTCTGACAAAAAAAAAAAAGGGGGGGGCTCTCAAACTCCATAATCAAAGTTCTATCGCCCAAAATCACTCAAAAGGCGCAATGCTGCCCGGCCTCACCCTCGCCCTCGCCTTGGGCGTCGCCCTGGGCAGCCTCTCCTCCTGGCTGCACACGCGGGCTGCCGCGGCGGCGGCGGCGGCGGCAGCAGGAAGTCCACCCCCGCCGACGCACTGGAAGGAAGAGAGCGGGGGCGGTGGTGA
>Ga0315273_10007265_pt1 | contig 13868 bp, 16 predicted proteins | sample YL17G02_0_MG_FD_205753 | JGI IMG/M metagenome (GOLD analysis project Ga0315273, IMG submission 205753) | Sediment microbial communities from Yellowstone Lake, YNP, Wyoming, USA - YL17G02_0 | ecosystem: Environmental > Aquatic > Freshwater > Lake > Sediment | place: USA: Wyoming | collected... | reverse complement strand
TCGCAGGCCCGGATCATGGTGGCTGAGAGGGGGAAGGCCCGCAGTAAGCACCGCAAGGGAAGGAAGCCCGACTGATGTGCAAAGAGTCCTACGAGCGCGGTCTGGGGAAGGTGTATTCGTATGGAGTTACGGGGGCAGGACAAGATGAACGACAAAGCATGGTCGTGGCTTTCCGACCGGGCAAGACAGCGCGTGACCGCGCTTCGGGGGCCACGTCAAGGCGCGTCTCGAATCGCACGGAGCGCAGCGTACGTTCTGGATCTAGCAAGTAGAGCCAACGTCGATCCGGCAGAGCTTGCCGACCGCATCCCGGAGGACACTCTTCGCCGCCTCAAGTACCCGTACATCACGACGGAGCAAGAGGACGGCACTCGTACGTTCAAGCACGACATCGGCATCATCACTGATGGCCGCAGGGATCTTCGCTCGACCGACCGTGGGACGGACGGTGCCGAACCGGCACCTACCCTACGAGACGAGTCCGGGCGCTTCATTCGCCAGTGAGTCTGCTTGCCCCGAGGGGGCCAACGAGGCAGCATGGCGTGGGGGAGTCAACAGGTGAAGGCCGTATACGGCCCAGACACTCCCCCGAACAGCGTTAGAGCCGGACACGTCCCCGGTAAGATCGGACGACCCAATGATGCACCAGGAGGTGTAACAAGCGATGGCGACATTCAGCGACATCACCACGGTGGCCCTCGCCACCGCACCGGGCGGCCACAACTTCACGCTCGTGCAGTACACGAACTCGCAGGGCCGTAAGATCGCACGGTTCGAGAAGAAGATGACGGGTCAGACCGGCACAACCGGGGCAATCCTGGCAACGTGGGCAGTCGGGGAAGACGCCTCCAGTGCCACCACGGCCCGCGCGACCGCGCTCTCGGGTCTGAACGCCGTCCGGCGTCATCGGTACGCGGGGTCTCCCGGACTCACGTCCCCGGTGACCACGACGATCTGGCCCGACGTGAACGCCACCGTCCCGACGGTGGACGTATCATGACCCTGAGCACCGCCCATATCGAGCAGGGCTGGCACGAGACCGAGGTCGGTGGAGGCAAGTGGGTGGCGGAGAAGTTCTACGCCGCTCCCGGCGCGTCTTCGACCGTGCTTCGCGTCGAGGCTGAGACCAGCAAGGCACTGAACGATGCCGTCGCACTGCGCCAGTCGCAGCTTGGCGAGACGGCCTATGGGCCGGTGGCGGATGTCACGCTTCCCGGCGGGCAGGTTGTCACCACGGCAGAGGCAACAGCCCTCGCGCTCGCGGGCACACTGACGGTTATCCAGGAGGTGCCGACGGCAGCTGACCTGGAGGACAATCTCAAGGCAGCCGAAGGTCGGCTGTTCGAGACGCCGGAAACGGTCTGATCGTACGTGGCACGCCTCAATGCGCTCGGACGCGCACGCCGTCGCGTGCTCGAAGAGGCTCGCCTACAGGAGGTGAAGCTCCAGGCTCAGGACGACCCGAAGGCACTGATCGCTGAGATCAACGCTTTCGATCCAACGAGCCTGGAGCACTTCCACTTCACGATGTACCCCGAGGACGACGACCCGCTCTGGTTCTACTCGAAGCCCCGCGCTGATATGGGGTGGATCTTCCAGGCGGCGGTGGTGGACTGGCTGATGGGCAAGCCGAACCCGAACATGAGCCTGCTCGAAGGGTGGTCTCCGAACTTCGAGTTCGACCCCGAGGCCAGGGTCTTCCAGATCCTCAAGGCCCGGCAGCTGGGCATCACCTGGGTGGTCATGGCTATCGAGCTATGGCACATGCTCTTCCGCCCCGGCTCGCACTGCGTGGCGTACTCGTACAACGAGGAGCAGTCGAAGAAGCTGATCGCCAGAGCGTGGCTGATGTTCCTGTCGCTGCCTCCCGCCCTGCGAGATCACGTCGAGGTGCTAACCCCAGACCGGGGTGAGCCGACCGAGTGGATCAGGGTGCGCCACAAGGAGTCCGGGCTGCTCTCCACGATCCAGTCCCTCCCGGCGACCAAGAAGGCCGGACACGGCGACACGATGACTTTCTGCCTCATGGACGAGGCTGCTTACCAGGACTACTGCAAACAGATCTTCACTGCCTGCCTCCCGGCGACCGCACGCGGCAACGCCCGGCTCGTGGTCAACTCGACCGCCAACGGCGTCGGCAACGTGGACACGGAGGAGGGGAACTTCTACCACGTTCTCTACGCCACCAAGCGCGAGCGAGGGATCTCATTCGCCTTCCTCCCCTGGAACGCCGAGCCGACACGCGATGAGGAGTGGTATCGCCGGAACGCGCTCAAGCTCGGGGAGGTGGACAGGAACCGGCAGTACCCCCGGAACGAGAACGACGCCTTCATGCTCTCCGGTGCTCTCTTCTTCGACCGCGAGGCGCTGGAGTGGTATCGCAAGAACATCCGGCGTCCGGTAATGAGGGGCCAGTTCGTGCAGAACAACCTCCGCACCTTCGACTGGATGAACCTGCGAGACGGGATCATCGAGGTGTTCGAGGCCCCGGTGGAGTGGCGCAAGTACGCGCTCGCCATCGACTGCGCGACGGGTCGAGGTGCCGACTACACGAGCATGGGGATCATCGACCTGGAGACGGGCACGATGGCCGCAGAGCTTCACGCGAAGATCGACGCGGCGCGAGCGCACGTTCAGGCGTACGCGCTGGCGAAGTGGTACAACACCGCGAAGGTCGCCATCGAGCGGCAGGGTGGATACGGCGAGTCGCTCATCATGCTCTTCCGGGACGGCTCGCGTGGCCTCCCGCCGTACGGCAACATGTACCGTCACACGGACTCGACGCGGGGCAACAAGCCCGTGGCGGACGCATACGGCATCCCTATGGGGGCCACCGTTCGCCCGAGCATCGTGAACGGCCTCGCGGAGTGGATACGCGCCCGAGGCTGGCCCTGGGTCTCCTCCGGCCTTATGGACGAGATGGGCACCTTCGCCTACCAGGAGACCGGCACATCGCCGCGTGCTCTTGAGGGCTGCCACGACGACCGCGTGATGATGTCCGGTATAGCCGTTGAGATGTTCCGCCAGTACGGCAAGGCGGCCACGAAGAACCGCAAGCCCCGCAAGAGACGCGGATACGACCCTCATCCATCAAGGAGCGCATCATGAGTTCAATGCTCGGTTCACCCCCACCTTCGATCCAGATTGGCGGCGGCCCCGCTCCAGGTGGGCCAGGCGGCCCCCAGGGCGACTCGGGCGGGAAGGGAGACGGCCCTGACAGCGAGCAGGTCAAGTCGCTGATCCAGCAGGCCATCGAGGCACTCGACCAGGCAAAGGGCCTGGAAGGTGACCCCGGCGACCAGGCCCTGATCGCCAAGTGCGTGGCTGACCTGCACGGCTTCATCGGCAACCAGCAGAAGATGCTGGACACCGCGATGGGTGCCGGGCCGGGCGTCAAGATCATGCGCAAGAGCGCACCGCCCTCGGGCGGCGGCGGTGGCGGGGCCAGCCCGTACGGTGGGTAACCAGCCGTGAGCGACAGCACCGACGCCAAGCTCCTCGGGGAGATCGTCAGCAAGGTAGACGAGGCGATGGGCCATCACCAGTACTTCGTCAACCTGTACGGCAAGCGAGAGCGTGCCTACCGGGGGGTGAAGGATCGGGCCGCGAAGGAGCGGTGGCAGCACAACCTGCGCCCGCCCTACGCCTTCAACCTCCTGGAGACGGTGATCTCGTCGCAGGTTGACCAGGGTCTCACCTTCGAGGCGAAGCCCTCGCCGCATCACGAGAGCACGAAGGAAGCGGCGCAGCACATGCTGATGATGGCGGGGGACGTAGAGGATCTCGTCCGCCACGAGCACCGCGTGGATCAGATGGATCGCAAGCAGCGGCCCCTCTTCCTGATCGACGGCATCGGCGGCATCGCAGTGGGCAAGACTTACTGGAACTACGTGCCGGGGATGGTCAAGAGGCAGGGCGTCGAGCACGTGGACATCCACGGCCCGAACGACGAGGTGATCGCCACTGTCCCGACCATCGTGGAGATCGAAGAGGAGGGGATGCTTCGAGACCACTCCACCACGGAGATCGTTGATCCCCGCGACTTCATCTGGCACGAGTCGGCCCGAGCACTCGACCCGCGAGCACCCGGCGGGGCGCAGCACCTCACGCACCGATGCTGGTACTCGTACGAGCAGCTGAAAGAGCTTGAGCGGATGGGCTTCGTCAAGAACGTGGACGATCTCAAGGAGAGCCGCGACTACACGGCGGACTACCGTGACCGCGAGTCCGAGGTGTTCAACGTCAACCGGGCGAAGGATCTCATCGAGGTTCTTGAGCACTGGTGGTTCGAGGATGGCAAGATCTACTACGCCTGGGTTGGCAACAAGATGACGGTTCTCGTGGACAAGACGGAGAACCCGTTCTGGCACGGGCAGTACCCGTTCTTCACGGTGAACTCGATGCCTCAGCCCTTCTCGATGCGAGGCACCTCGACCATCGAGTTGATCCAGGACTTGCAGGAGATCCTCTGGGAACTCCAGAACCAGCGCCTCGACAACGTGGAACTCATCAACAACGCGGTCATGCTGATCCGCTCCGATGTGGACGACCCCGACGCCTGGGAGCACTACCCCGGCGCACGGTGGGAGGTTGACTCGGTGGATCAGGTCAAGAGCCTTGAGCCTCCGTATCAGGTGGCCGAGGTGTCGATCTCCGCTGAGAACCTCATCAAGGGCGACTTGCAGACGGTGACGAGCGCGGTTCCGTTCGCGGGTGGTGCCGACTCCGGCACGCAGACCACGAGCACGGCGACCGGCGCGAGCATCGTCATGAACGCGGCGCAGCAGCAACTCGCGCAGCGCAAGTACCAGGCCCAGTTCGGGCTGGCGGACGAGGCCAACATGCGCCTCAAGAACTGCCAGCAGTTCTACGACGGCAACAAGCTCGTCCACGTACTCGGCCCCGAGGGCGCGGTCACGTTCAAGGACATCCCGATCATCGCCATCCAGGGCGAGTACCTGCTCGAACTCACCGCCATGTCCGAGTCGCAGATGCGACAGGAGCGCAGGGCCGAGGCGAGTCAGTTCGCCCAGTTGATGATGGGCTTCGCCCCGCTCGCGGCTGCCGCCGGAAAGCCCCTAGACATCGAGGCGATCATCCGGTGGTTCGCTATGCAGTGGAAGATCGACTACCCCGACCAGTTCTTCGCAGCCAACGCGGCGGCGATGGGCGCGATGCAAGGTCTGGGGCCAGGATCAGGTGCGCCTCCGGGTGGGCCTGGGGCCGCAGCGCCGACAGGCGCACCTCCCGGCGGCCCGAACCTCGGCACCACCTCCGCGACGGCGGTGGACGCCAGCAAGCCGAGCGCAACCGGCGGCATGTCCATGTCTCCGGCGATGTTCCTCCAACGCGCCCAGGCCCTCGCGGGCGGCGCACAAGGCGGTGGCTGATAGGTGAACGACACCGAAAGGGCGAACCGCGTACTGGAGAAGGCCGCGCTAGACCCGAAGATGCAGCAGGTGATCGCGGACGCACGTCTCTACGACGCGCTGCGTGAGAACCCCGGCTGGCGGCGTCTCTACGAGATGGTCACGGCCAAGAAGGGGCGATGGATGGACTCCATCACCAAGAGGCTGATGGGGCCGAAGAACAGGTGGCCCGAAGCCGATGAGATCGCGTACCACCGGGGCTTCTACGAGGGAGCGTTCTTTGTCCTCGTGCACCCGGAGGTGGCGGAAGACAACCTCGAACGAGCGGCGCGAGTAGCGTGGAGACTCTACGGGGAAGACGATCAGGAGGTTGAAGACGAATGGCAGGAGTAGCCGAAGGAATCACCGTAGGCGGCCCGGAGGGACTCGATCCCAACGACCCGGCTGACTTCGCGTCGATTCTTGAGGGCCGTGGCGTTCCGAGGGAGGAGACCGATACCGGCTCCCCCGACACGAGCATCGCCTCGGGCCTTACCGTAGCCGGGCCGGAGTCTCAGCCCCGCGACCCCGAGAGTGGGAGGTTCGTTCCGAACACCCCCGAATCGGACACGTCAGCGGTCGAGACCACCGACACCTCGGGCGAAGGTGGCGAACAGGCCGACCCCGAAGTGGCAGCACTCCTTGCGAAGTTCGACGGAGACGAGAAGGCGGCGTTGAAGAGCGCGGCCCATGCAGCGTCTCTCGTCGGCAAGCGTAGCGAGGCAGAGGACGCTCTCAAGCTCGAACTCGCAGAGATGCGGGGGAAGCTCGATGGCATCCTCGCAGCTGGTGTTCCTCAGCAGCAGCCGACCGTACGACTCAGCGACGATCAGGTGGCGGACATTGCCACCACTCAGATCGAGACAAAGGGGTACGACACGGCAGCCGTCGAGGCCGCCAACTTCGCGCACACGGCAGGGGACGAGCGGGCCTACCGCACGATCCTGGAGCAGTGGAACCTCGAAGATCCCATCGCCGCGATGGACTTCAACACGGAGTTCCGTATCTGGCAGCGTGACGCACGCCAGGCTGCGGAGCAGGGAACGCCCGCGACCCCGGCCTGGCAGGTAAGGGCCGAGGAGCAGGCGAAGATCGACACGTACGGTCAGGGCTTCACGGCCCTCAAGACCGATCTTGGAGACGAGGCGTTCGCGCTCGTCGCCGGGAAGCTCTCGGAGGCTCTCGACCAGATGCCCCCGAACGTGATCGTGATGCTCGACAGCGCCGACAAGGAGGCCCGCGATGCTGGCTTTCGGATCGTGGCCGACCGGGCGCTACGACTGGCGGACGCAAGTCCCGCCCCGGCGGCACCAGCCGCCGACGTTGCAGCCGCAACGGCATCCGTGCAGCGCAAGCTCGCGGGTGCAGCGGTCGCATCAGGTGCCCTTCGTCCAGCAGAGAAGGCACCAGCAGGCTCACCGCAGAACCGTGAGGACGCCATCAAGGAGTTCAAGCGGCAGATCGTGGAAGCCGATACGACGAGTGTCGCATCGGGCCTGACCTTCGGCCCCACGCCGTAGCTCAGATACCCCGGTGTATGATACCGTCGTGTATAGACGGAAACATGTGTAGGCAGGAGCGGATACCCGAAAGGCCCGCAAGAAGTTCCTGGTGAGGCTCCCGTAACTCAAGCAACAAGGAGTCTCAGATGGCAATTTCAACCATCAGCGGCGTCGAGAACGACAACACGATCCTCGCCAACGAGCGAGTCATCGACATGGATGACGTGATCGCGTTCCTCGACCCCGATACGTCGCAGTTCATGACCATGCTGATGAAGGTGTCCCGTCGGGCTGCCGAGTCCACGAAGGTTGAGTGGCTGGAAGATGAACTCTTCCCGCGTCTCTCCTCGGTGGTCTCCGGTGGAGCAGCGGACGCCGCCACCATCACGGTCAGCACGGGCGAAGGTTCGTACTTCCGCGTCAACGACATCGTGCGTAACGCCAAGACCGGCGTCGCGTTCCGTGTCACTGTTGTCGCGGGTGACGTTCTCACCCCGTCCTCGAAGCTCGGTCGTGTCGCCTTCGCGGCGCATACGGCTGCGGATCAGCTTCTCATCATCGGTAACGCTTCGCAGCAGGGTGCTACTCTCGGCACCAGGCTCATCACGAAGCGGGTGGCGCAGTACAACTACTGCGGCATCCAGCGGAACCCGTACGGCTTCACGCGCTCTCTCATGGCGTCTCGCCTCTACGGTGGCCCGGAGCCGATGAAGGAGCGCAAGAAGAAGGGCGTCGAGCACAAGCGAGCCATCGAGTACACACTCTTCTGGGGTGTGCGGTCGCTGGACACGTCAGGTGCTCACCCGGTCGGAACCCCCGGTGGTCTGTACGAGTACATCACGACCAACGTGCAGAACGCAGCGGGTGCCCTGACCAAGACGCTCCTGGACACCTACATGCGTGGGTTCCTCCAGCACCAGGGCGACCAGAACGGCGTGCTCTTCGTCTCGCCGGTCATCGCTCAGGCCGTCTCCGGGTTCCTCCGGGATGTGTGGGCACCGACCACGGTGGACACTCGTCTCTGGGGCGCGAAGGTGGACGGGTTCATCTCCGGGACGTACGGCTACAAGATCCCGGTGATCGTCAAGAAGGACTGGAACGACTTCTCGACCTCCTCGAACCAGTACGGGGGTTGGGCGTTCTACGTCAACATGGACAACATCCAGTTGAACGTCCTTCGTGACACCGAACTGCTCAAGGATCGTCAGGCCAACGACGCGGACTCGTACGACGAGGAGTACCTCACCGAGTTCACGCTCAAGGTCGAGCAGGAGCGCACGCACGGCATCATCACGGGCGTCACCGGCTGATTCTCAGTCCGGCTGATGGGGGTGGGGCTTCGGCCTCACCCCCGCCCGTCCCATCCATCAGGAGGAACGACACATGAGGGCCATCAGCCCCATCACGAAGTACTCGATCCAGCTGTTCGAGGCGATCCCGAAGCGCGGGATGGACTCGACGGGAACGATTGTCGAGTACTCCGACAACAAGCCCGTGATCGCCCAGTTCCATCAGGGTGGTCTCACCGAGTGGGAGGAGATCGCGGCCATCGAGTCGTTCGACTTCTCCGCGCTGCCGGAGGGGGTGAACCCCATCACGCGCATCTCGGTCTTCGACACTGAGGGCTTGGTTGCCAACATGGAGGACGGCCCTGCGAAGGAGGACTTCCTGGAGCGCGTCGAGAAGCGCCTGGAGCACCTCGCTGGCATCTTCCCGGCAGAGTTCAGGATCATCGACAAGCCCCGCAGCCCGAAGCCGTGGGTCTCGTACGACGAGTGCACCGTGGAGGACATCTTCCGCCTCCAGGCTGACACCCAGACCGATCCGCAGGTCATCCGCCTCTACGAGGTGGAGAACAAGAACCGAGACGAGGTGATCGAGGCGTGTGAGATCATCGAGGCCGCGCTCAGGGGCGAGATCCCCGAGGGTGCAGACTCGACGGCTCCCGCGTTCTCCGTCTCCGCGTGACCGTGCCGACTCTGAGGGGGGCGGGCATTACGCCCGCCTGCCCTCACTGCGGCCACTCTGAGTTCGTCCGGCGCATGTGGGCCGGTGACCAGAAGATGTGGTACTGCGACATCCACTTCGAGGTGACGAGCACGGCGAAGAAGGAGATGACCTTCATGGATCGTCTGCTTCATCGAGTGCCCGAGCCTGACAAGATGCACTACTCCGAGGTGTTCCCCAACCGCGCCGCCCGGCGCAGGCAGCGAGGCAAGTAGCATGGCGAGCAAGCGCCAGCGGATCAACCGCCACCTCCGACGGAGGCAGCAGCGGGTCAACCGCGACGACCTGCATCCGAAGCAGGCTGAGGGTCTCACGGAGGGCATGAGCGCGAAGGACGCCCTCCTCTCTCTCCGAGACGACCACGCGCACGTGGACGGCGAGACTCTAGTGCAGCGTCAACTGGGTGGCGATCAGGGGCGCAGTGGGCGCGTGCCGGTCTTCCGTGCCGTTCTCCGCGATGACACGCACTCAGTGTGGAAGGAGAACGACGGACGCCTACAGCGCAACGTGGTGGCCTCCGTGGACATCGAGACGTTCCGGGCCATGCAGGCCGGGTTCATGTGTCTCCGCTGCTACGAGCCGATGGAGGATGCGTTCCCCGACCAGTGCGATCTCTGCGGATACCCGATGCAGGAGCGGCAGGTCATGGACATCGCTATGGAGTTCAGGGGCCACGAGCACATCGGCCCCGGCCTCCCGATCTCCGAGTACCTGGAGGAGATGGATCGTCGCGCAGACGAGCGCGAGCGGGCCGAGGCGAAGGCCAGCGGGCGCAGCCCGATGAAGGGCCTCCGGCAGAAGATCCTCTCGCCGGGCGTCAAGCGCCAGCGCAAGGTCAAGGGGGGCGACGTTCGTGCCTCGTAAGACGAACCTCGAACGCCCTACGGACGCGCAGCGGAAGCGTCGGGGCAGATACCTGGAGTCGCAGCGTGTCAAGAACCCTCTCAGCAGTGCCGGTGCTCAACGCAGGCTCAAGCGGCGTGGCGATTCCGGGAAGCACAACGTACCCCAACGGGGTCTATCCGACGGGTAGCGTCACGTCCACCCTGACGGCGGTCGCTGACGTAGCCACCTCCGGCGAGTTTCCTGGCATCCCCGAGTATCCCGGCCCCGACGTGTACCCCGGCAAGGGCACGCAGGTCACCAGCACGACCATCACCCCACGAGTCCTGACTGAGGTTCCCGCATGAGCGCAGGTACGGCATACACAAAGCGGTATGGGGGCGGGTTCATCAACCTGCCGACGACCACGACGCCTATCGACTCCGCGTTCCTCAACGCGGTGGAGGCGGCGCTCCGCGAGATCTACGCCGTGCCCCCGAGCGCCGACGGGCAGGTGATGCAGTGGGACAACGCCAGCACGCGCATCGGCCCGGCCCTGCTCCTCAACAAGAACGTCGATCCGGCAGCAGCCATCGCTTACTCGAAGCTCGCGCTCGGGACGAGCATCGTCAACGCCGACATCGCGGGGGCAGCCGCCATCGCGTACAGCAAGCTCTCCCTGGCGAACCAGGTGGTGAACGCCGACATCGCGGCTGGAGCGGCCATCGCCGCCTCGAAGCTGGCCGCCTACCCGACGGACGTGACGAAGGCACTCAAGGGAGACGGTACGTGGGCGAAGGTGCCGACTGTCACCTACGCTCTCACCTCTAACGCTCCGGCGTCACCGGGTGACGGCGACATCTGGATCGCCGTTGATTCGCTCACCCTGGCGACGTATCAGTGGATGTTCCGTTGGAACAACGGTTCGTCCAACACCGACAAGTGGGAGTTCGTCGGCGGGCCTCCACAGCGCACGTTCCTCTCCACCTCGGAGAACGTCGCCTCGGCAGCCTACGTGGATCTCGCTACCGTAGTGTCCCTGACCAACGCTCGCGCGGGGGTCTACGACATTTACCACGGCGCTGATTCCACGACTGACGGGGGCACGGGTACGGACTCCATTTGGGGTGCCATCAAGTTGGGTGCAGCGGCAACGGCAGATGCAGAGTCGTGGATCAACGCGGGTAAGGCAGCAGCCCCCGCAACCATGAGCCGAACGCTCTATGGGTACGCCCTAGCGGCGTCCACCGTACTCAAGCAGCAGTACAAGTCCAGCAACGCTACCGCACGAGCCATCTCAAAGCGGTGGATTGCACTCACCCCCGTTCGAGTCAGTTAGGAGCACCAGTGAGCGCAGGCACCGCATACGCCAAGAGGTACGCAGGGGGCTTCTTCGACAAGCCGAGCACCGCCTCGGCCATCGACTCGACCTTCCTGAACGCCGTCGAGGTCGCTCTCTTGCAGCTGATCGGTGCGGCTCCGACCGTTGACGGTCAGGTCATGCAGTGGGATGACGGGAACACCCGCTATGGCCCCGCTCTCCTGCTCAACAAGAACGTGGCAGCTGGTGCGGCCATCGCCAAGAGCAAGCTCGACTTCTCCGGCGCGAGCGGGATCGTCAACGCCGACGTGGCGGGAGCGGCGGCCATCGCACGCTCGAAGCTCGACTTCGGAGCGGGTCTCGTCAACGCGGACATCTCGTCAGCGGCGGCGCTCGCAACCAACAAGATCGCCAACCTCGCTACCAGCCTGACCGGAGTGACGGTGAGCGCGGCCAATACTGACATCACCCTTGCCTCTGCTTTGCAGGTCGAATCCTTCATTGGGATTGGCACGGGCGGCGGCACGTTGCGTTCCGTTTCGGCTCCGACGACAACCGGCTCCCGGCTTACCATCAGGGGAAGCTCTGGCATCGCGGGCGTTACGCTCAAGCACAACACCGCTGGCGGAAGCGGTGTCGTTCTCTTACTGCGGGCCGGGGTTGATGCTCTGCTCTCGGGGTACGACGTATATGAGTTCATCTACGACGGCACACAGTGGCTTGAGGTGAGTCGTACCGTCACGGGTTCGGCGTGCTGGACTTTCACCGGCAAGAACAACGGTGCCAAGACTGCGATCACGATGGGCGCCCTCCTCTGGGATGACATCGGAATGAGCAGCTGGACTGGCTCCGCGTTTTCCACCGTCCCGGTGGCTGGCAGGTATGTCTGTCAGGTGTACTCGGTTGTGTCGGGTCAGACGGGGGCAGGATCGGGTCACATCTACATCGACCGGACGAACTCCGCACTCGTCGTGCAGGACGCGATGTCCGACCAGGACGGCATCAGCCTCAACAACCCGGTCAACTGCGCCGGGGCTGCGAACTTCGTGGCGACGGATCGCATCGTTGTATCTCAGTCGAACGGTGCAACCGGAGCGGCAGGATCTATGGCCGGGCGTGTTCTCGTATTGCGAACAGCGTAAAGGGGTGGACACATGAATCGCGGACAACTGGTCTTCGAGTGCTCTCGCGCCCTCGGTCTGGACGACACTGCCAGTGGTGACGAACTCACGCTCATGCAGCGGTGGGCGAATCGCGGCGTCAAGGACGTGCTCCTGCGCACCTACTGCTACGTCGATCTCGGGGACATGACCTTGAGCGCAGCGGTGACTGACTACCGCATCGACTCCTCGATCCTCGCCATCCGCAACATGCACGTCACGAGCGCCACGGACACCTCTCAGGTCTCTCCGCTGCCCATCGTGGACATGCAGACGGTGGACGAGTACCTCGACGCCAACCCGGCGGCAGCCGACCCGACGATGGCGGCCTTCTACGGCACGCTCCTGCGCGTCGCTCCTACCCCTTCGGGCGCGAACGTCATCCGCTTCTACTACACCCCGAACCCGTCGGACATGACGGACGACACGCACGACCCGAGCAACGCGACGTACGGAGGCATCCCTGCGGAGTATCACGAGGGCATCCTCTACTACATGCTCTGGAAGGGTGCTGAGTATGACGACAAGCAGGCCGCTCTCAGCCCGAAGGAGTATCGGCAGGCGTACGAGGGTCTTCTGGCGGACATCCGCAAGCAGCTGCGGAAGAAGAGCGGTCGTGGTCTCAACCCGGCGCGTGTGGGTTACCCGATGCACTCTCGCTTCGGCACGAGCCGGAACGACGTGTACCCAGATCCGAGGCGCTGATGGGCGCTACGCTCCCGCTCTCTCGCAACTTCGACCAGGGCTTCGTCTCCGACGTTTCTCGGGACGAGCTTGGCCCGGCGCAGGCGTACCGGATGAAGGACTACATCCCTCAGCTTGACTCTCCGCTGCGCAAGCGCGGTGGGTGGAGCTACGGCTCGCCCGACCTGTCCTCCCTCGGCGGCACCGCCGCGAGCGTGGCGTCCCTCGGGTTCATTCCCTTCGCAGCAGACGGTCACGTGGTGGCGGTCTCGAACGGGGGTAGCGTCTACCAGCAGAAGAGGTTTGATGGCTCAGGAGGTGTTCTCGTCACGGACACGGGGGATGCGACCATCGTTCCGACCTGGCCTATCTTCTGGCACAAGACGGGCACGAAGTCGTACGCGATCATCCTTGCGGGCCTCGGTCAGACCGGCAAGGTGCCGAAGCGGTACTACGACACGACGGGCGCTCTGGCGTATCAGTCGCAGGCGCTCGGCGGCACGCCCCCGCTCGCCCGGTTTGGGTACTCGTGGGGTGACTACCTCGTGCTCGGCAACTACTACGACCCCTCCGCGCCGACGACCCTGCTCAACTACAGGCTCGCGTGGAGCAGCGTCGGCAACCCTGACTCGTGGACGATCTCCGGCGCGAGCGCCAGCACTTTCGACTTCCCCGAGGAAGTCATCGCGGGTGTGCCGCTGCTCAACACGGTGCTGATCTTCGGATACAACACCGTGTACTCCCTTACGGGTGACACGCCCCCGCCTGGAGGCAACCTGGCGAGGAAGACGCTCTTCGCGGGCAACGGCACCTTCGACGGTCGCTCGGTCACCCCGTGGCGCTCGTACGCGATCTGGGCCAACGCCAGCGGCGTCTTCCAGAGCGACGGCGCGACGTTCACCGACCTGACGGCATCGGGTGGGATCTCGAACTACTACCGCTCCCTCGTGTCGAGCTTCGCCTT
>Ga0315273_10007264_pt1 | contig 13868 bp, 13 predicted proteins | sample YL17G02_0_MG_FD_205753 | JGI IMG/M metagenome (GOLD analysis project Ga0315273, IMG submission 205753) | Sediment microbial communities from Yellowstone Lake, YNP, Wyoming, USA - YL17G02_0 | ecosystem: Environmental > Aquatic > Freshwater > Lake > Sediment | place: USA: Wyoming | collected... | reverse complement strand
GAAGTTCGAAGACGGTTTGGAAGTCAAACCGAAGAAACAATCAGCCGGAAAGAACGCTGCTTGAAAAAACTATTTACACAACTATTGACAAGGACTCTGGACGCGCTCCGCAATACAAAGGGAATTGGCGGCACCGTCCTTACGCACGCCTCAACATGGTTGATGAGATCATTCTCAGTGATACCTTCGGCCGGAAAGACAAGCGTAAAGTGCGGTCGGACGATGTTGTAGTACGCTTGATCATATTTGACCCGCAGCGACTCTATCCAGTCATAATTGCGTTGCTCAATCTCTGGGTAAGCAACTACCAACAGTGACAATCATTTCTCCCTCACATCCACCATCAACTTCTCAATAATCTCCATCGTCCCGACGCCATCCGCCTCGGCATTAAACGACGTCACAATCCGATGCCGCAACACTGGCTTGGCAACTGCCTTGACATCCTCCACCGATGGCGTATATCGGCCATCCAAAATCGCCCGCGTCTTGGCTCCCAGGATCAAGTACTGCGACGCACGCGGTCCCGCTCCCCAGGTCACCCAGTTGGTGATATAGTCAGCCACCCCCGCTTCGTTTCGTCGCGTCGCCCGCACCAGTTGGATCGCATAGTCGACCACATGATCCGACACCGGCACCTTGCGCACCAACTGTTGTAGCGCGCTGATCTCCTTGCCGGTCATCACTTTATTGACATCGTAATGCAACACCGCCGTCGTTGACTTGACAATCTTGTGCTCTTCCTGATAGGAGGGATAATCCACGAAGATATTGAACATGAACCGGTCAAGCTGTGCTTCCGGCAACGGATAGGTCCCTTCCTGCTCGATCGGGTTTTGCGTCGCCAGTACAAAGAACGGCTCTTCCAATGTGTGAGTCTGTCCTGCCGCCGTCACCTCATGTTCCTGCATCGCCTGCAGCAACGCCGCCTGCGTTTTGGGTGGCGTACGGTTAATCTCATCCGCCAGCACGATATTGGCAAATACCGGTCCTCTGACAAACTTGAAATCGCGCTGTCCGGTTGACTTGTTTTCTTCCAGAATCTCGGTGCCGGTAATGTCCGACGGCATCAAATCGGGCGTAAACTGGATGCGGGAGAATTTCAGGTCAAGCACTCGCGCCAGCGTCGATATCAAAAGCGTCTTGGCCAACCCGGGCACCCCGACCAGCAGGCAATGACCGTTCGACAGCAGGGCGATCAGCAACTCCTCGATCACCTGATCCTGCCCGATAATCACCTTGGCGATTTCCGCTTTTATCCGGCTGCGCGCTTCTTTGAGTTGTTCCACCGCCTGCAGATCGGCAGCATCCTTCATATTCTCCGTCATCAAATCCTCCGAGGGTCAGTAAGCCAAATAATGAATTTATACCGATTAACGCAGCGTCGGCCGCAATTGTTTTCGCTTTCTCCCGCCAGACTCGGTGCCCCAGTAAGTAGGTCAGGAGCCCCGCGCTCCTGACATTCCGCCGCAGGCGGAAATCATTTACCGAAACCCATCTCCCAGGGTGCCCCATCCGGCAGCTGCCGGACGGTGGGTCTTCTTAATCGCTACTTAGAATAACTTGCCACCGGCTTATTGTCAACCGTGCGGCTGGAATAGATTGTAGTAGGACTTATCTGAAGAAAATACTCTGCCTTAGCATTCGCCACAAATGGCTCCGACAGCAGGAATTTCACATCACCGGGCACCAATTTCCCCAATATCCCCGTGACCGACATAAATCCGGAAGGTCCACCGTTTATTGCATAGTCTGCAATTTGATACCCCGTCTGCGCGCTTACGGCGCCTGTATCTTTATAGAAGATGCCATTGACATGGTAGCAGTCTTTCAACCCCAGCATCCGCCCAAACCGTCCCCAAGTCAGCGTCTCCACACCGATCATGGCGCCGTCCCCTTCCAACGGCACCATTTGCGCGCCGAACTGCAGATTCTGATCGGTCGATTGCACGATCATGCGCGGCGTGCGAAACTCTTCAAAAAGGAATCCGATTCGCACCTCCGGAATCGACTCCTCGAATGGTATGAATTTTTCGATCTCCGTACAGAACCAATATGATCCTTGCGAACTGATTATCAGCGCAATGCCTACTCCGGCGAGAATGGCGTCACGGTAGGAACCTTTGGCGCGAAAGTAGACCGACGAACTCACGGATGTTTTGAGTCGTCCGGCCACCGATGCGAAGACTAAGATCAAGCATCCCAGTCCCGCAAGGAACAACACCGTACCGCCAAGTAGGAAAAAAGCGCCCAAAATCCCTCCTCTCTCTGAAAGATTAAGCACGCTAAAATCAAGCTGTTGTGGATAACCCTTAAATCAACCTCTTAAGTTGAGGTCTTATTGTGTTGTCAATAAACGGATTATCAGAATATCCACATTGTGACAACACTTTTCCACAACCGCTATAACCGTCGGGCTTCTTAGCCTGTTGGCTTCTTCTCCATCATCTTATCGGCTTTTATCTCCCCCTCTTTTACTCCTTTCATCTGACAGGAGCCGTGAAATATCGCACCTTGTTCAATGACAATGTTTTTCGTCGAAACATCCCCCATCACTTTCGCCTTCGCCTGCATTTCAATCTTCTCGCTCGTGCGAATGTTGCCAACCACTGTACCGGCGACAATCACTATCTTGGCGTCAATCTCCGCCTCCACTTCGCCGGTCGCCCCAATCGACACCGTCTCATCGCAGAGGATTCTCCCCTTGATTCTGCCATCTACCCTCAGGGTACCCTTAACTTCCATATCGCCGGTAAATACACTGTCTTTGGCGATTATCGTGCTTAGATTCTCCGCCATCTTCAAGTCTCCTCTATTTGCGCTTATCAAGATAATTTTCAGGATTGATCGGTACGCCACTTTTTCTGATCTCATAATGCACGTGGGGCGCCGTGCTAACTCCGGTGCTTCCCGAGACTGCTATCGTCTCGCCAAACTTTTTGACATCTCCGACTTGCACCAGAAGCGAGTCGTTGTGTCCATACATCGTCTCCAAATCGTCCGCGTGTGACAGAACGACCTTCCAGCCGAAGGTCGAATCCCAACCGGCATAGGTCACCACGCCGTCGGCCGTAGCAGTCACCGGTGTACCGCTGCTGACGGCCAGATCGATCCCCAAATGCCGCATCCGTGGGTTTTCATCCTCGGGTCTAAACGACCGCGAGATGTACCCTTTGACCGGGTAACCGCTGGGAGTTGGATGTGCGCGCACATCTTGTGCGACGCCGGCATTCTGCTCTACCGGAGTATGGTAGTTGCCAACCACCTGACTGTCCAAAGACGACAGACCTACGGCATCCAAATCTATCCCGGCCAACTCCGTCATCTTCTTGAGCATAACCCGATAGGTTGCCAGGTTCTGCTCCAATTGGTCAACCTTGTTGGTTACGCGCCGAAGCTGCTCCACCTCGGTCACCAACCGCGCCCTCTCCCTGGAATGATTGAGAAGCGTTGTGTAAGTCGCCAGCACGACGAGAAGCGCCACGACCAATAGTCCCAGCACACCCAGAATGATCTTGAAGGTCGTCCTTGAGAATTTGATCGACATCGGGCTTCTGCCGGAGTCGGAGATAATCATCAATGTAACGTGACCACCGTGGGTCGACATCAAATTACCACTCCCAGAAGCTCGAGAATGCGGGTCAGATCCTCATCACCATAAAACTGTATCGAAATCTTCCCCCGCTTGAGTCCGCGCTGTATTGTTACCGCCGTACCCAGTTTCTGCTTCAAAGCATTTTCCGCCGAAGCAATCTCCACCGGACGTGATTTTACTTTCAGACTCCTGCCGCGACGCCGCTTGATCGGACCATAAATGATTTCTTCGATCGCGCGCACCGACAGATCTTCTTCCAGTATCCGCCGCGCCAGCAAAAGCTGTTCTCTTTCGGATTGCAGCGCCAGTATTGCCCGCGCATGACCTTCGCGCAATTTGCCGTGGGCGATCTTCTCCTTGATCTCCTCCGGCAACTGCAGCAGTCGCAGCGTGTTGGCAATTGATGATCGGTCTTTGCCGATTCGCCCTGCCAGCTCCGACTGCGTCACACCGAATTCATTTAGCAACCGATTATACCCTTGTGCCAACTCCAACGGATTGAGATCATCCCGCTGCAAGTTTTCGACGATCGACACTTCCAGCATTTCCTGATCACTCAAATCCCCCACCACCATCGCCGGCACTTGCTCCAAACCTATTTTCTCAGCGGCGCGAAAACGTCGCTCACCGGCAACCACTTCATACTTGCCATTGGTCTTCCGCACGATGATTGGCTGCAGGATTCCCCGCTGTTCCATCGATTCGGCAAGCTGCGCCAGCTTTTCCTCCTCGAAAAACTTGCGCGGCTGATTAACATTAGGGACAATGTCATCAAGATTAAGCATAATGAAATTCTTCCCCGGTCTCTCTTCGGGAACGGTCGGAATCAGTGCCGAAAGCCCTCTGCCAAGCGCCATCTTTTTCATAATCTCAATACCTCCTCCGTCAGAGATATGTAGTTCTCCGCGCCGGATGATCCAATGTCGTACAGGATGATCGGCTTGCCGTGCGATGGCGCCTCACCGAGTCGGACATTGCGACTGATAATCGTCTTGAACACCTTCTCCTGAAAATAGCCGCGAGCTTCCTCGACCACCTGACGCGCCAGATTTAACCGTGGATCGTACATCGTGATCAGGATTCCGCCGATCGCAAGCTTCGGATTAAGTCCGTGCTGCACCATCTCCACTGTCTTCATCAACTGCCCCAAACCTTCGAGCGCATAATACTCCGCCTGCACCGGAATCAAGAGCAGATCCCCCGCAACTAGACCGTTCAATGTGAGCAAGCCTAATGATGGTGGACAGTCGATGATGATGTAATCATAGTAATCTCGCACCTCTGCCAGTCGATCGCGCAACACCGTCTCACGGTCTTCCCGTTCCACTAACTGCAACTCGGCTTCTACCAGATTGATATTTGCCGGAATCATGTCCAGATGCTTGATATTAGTCTTGGCGATCAGTTCTATCGCTGGCCGCGAACCAAGCAACAGATCGTATGTCGTAAATGGCAGAGAGCGCTTGTCAAAACCCATGCCCGAGGTCGCATTCGATTGCGGGTCTAAGTCTATGAGCAATGTTGACTTTTCGGCAATAGCAATGCAGGCGGCTAAATTGATCGCTGTGGTAGTCTTGCCGACACCACCTTTCTGATTTGCTATCGTGAAGACCTTAGCCAGCTTTGACCTCCTAATACGCTCTACAAACTTGGAGCGGATGGTAAGCACAAACCCCGGCGATCAGCAAGAAAAAACTCGCTCCACCGCAATCTTTTTTGCCCCATAACAACTATTCTAATGTCAGCTTCACTTTCTTCGCAGCACCAGCAGCTTTGCCACCTGTCCAGCCGCCTCATATTCCATCTCGCTTTCCACCACAAATCCGAGCGCTTCTACCGCGATTGCATTGATGACTTCCTTCGCGGACCGTGGCAGCACCAGCTTCCCGGACGCTTGCAAATGCCTGGCTGCCAGCTCGCAAATCATCTCCACACTTCCCAGCGCCTTGGCAATGCAGAAATCCGCATCAAGCTCCGCTATGGTCTCGGCTCTGGCTGCGTAGAAAACACATTGCTTCAGTCCCAGTATTCGCGCCGAGCCTCGTTGGAACTCGATTTTCCGCTGATTTGAATCAACCGAAATGATCTGAAGATCTCGTCGAACAATCTTGTGGACGATCCATGGAAATCCGGCGCCTGAGCCAACGTCCAGAACTTTAGCGGAGTGGGGATAGTCGATCAGCTTCAATATCGCCAGCGAATCGGCGATGAGATCATCGACAACCTTGGAACTGTCCTGACGCGAAACCAGGTTGATCTTGCGGTTGACATCCAGCAAGTGCGCTTTGAACTTTTCGAGAAGTTCTTGGAGCGTCTGATCAGAAATCATCAGAGTGTTTCACGTGAAACAGAGCCGTGGGCATGTCTCTTTAAGTGTATCAATAGCACAGTAATATCAGCAAATGTCACACCGGCTAATCGCGATGCTTGCCCCAGATTCACCGGTCTGAATTGGTGCAATACGCTAATCGCTTCAGTCTTCAGGCCATTAACCTTGCGCACATCAAAATCATCGGGGATAACTTTCGACTCGAGCTGCTTGAAACGGTCAATTTCTCGTTGCTGTTTATCGAGGTAACCCTCATATTTGACCTCTATTTCCACCTGCTCGCCACAGTCAGCGGGAAACTCCCGACAAACCTCGTCCACTCCTGCCAGATCGCAATAACGTATAGCAGGACGCTTCAATAATAGGGCCAGCGAACACTTATCCCCGTTCGTCGCGCTGCTGTCGATCTGCGAGATCAGAACCATCGTGCGACCAAGACGATGTTTCTCAGCGTTAATCATCTGCCGTTTAGCCATATAGGTGTCGTAGATATTGTCATTGATCAGACCAAATTGCTTGCCGTATTTGATCAATCGGTCGGCGACATTGTCCTCGCGAAGCGCCAGACGGTATTCGGCGCGCGAAGTAAACATTCGGTACGGCTCGGTCGGAACCTTTGTGACGAGGTCATCAATCATCACTCCGATGTAGGCTTGTGATCGATCAAGATAAAACGGTTTATGACCTTTGAGCTTTAGCGCCGCATTGATCCCAGCCATCAAACCCTGCGCAGCAGCTTCTTCATAACCGGACGTGCCGTTGATCTGGCCGGCAAAATAGAGATGCTCAACCGGCCGTGTCTCCAGTGATGGTTTGATCTGGAAAGCCGGGAAAAAGTCGTACTCGATAGCATAACCGGGGCGATTCATGACTACATCTTTCAGTCCGCCAATCGAGTGCAAAACATCAAGTTGCACATCTTCCGGCAGCGAAGTCGACAGGCCGTTAATGTAAATTTCGTTGGTATCCAAGCCCTCCGGTTCCAGGAACAATTGGTGACGTTCCTTGTCCCGGAAGCGGTGGATCTTGTCTTCTATAGATGGGCAGTAGCGCGGACCGGTGCCTTTGATATTTCCGGAAAACATCGCCGAGCGGTACAGGTTCTTCTCGACAATCTCCTGCGTCAGTTTCGAAGTGTAGGTTACATAGCAGAAGGCCCTGTTAGTCAAGCGATTGTTCGTCAGCAGTGAAAATGGTCTAAAATCATCATCCCCCGGTTGTTTCTCCAGGCACTCAAAGTCGATTGTGCTGCCGTCCAGACGCGGTGGGGTGCCGGTCTTAAGACGGCCAGCCTGAAAACCGAGTTTTTGCAGTGATTCGGAAAGAAATAGCGACGGTGATTCGCCCACGCGACCAGCAGGTGTCTGCTTTTCGCCAATATGGATCAGGCCATTGAGGAAAGTGCCGGCAGCCAGCACACATGCTGAGGCGGTTATGATACTGCCATCCATCAGGATGACATGGTCAAACTTGCCGTTCAAAGAGATGATTTCTCTAACCATTCCTTCGACCAGAGATAGATTTGGGATCCTTGACAGCAGATGTTGGGAGAATTCGCGGTAGAGCTTGCGGTCTGCTTGAGCGCGTGAAGACCAGACTGCGGGACCTTTGCTCTTATTCAAGGTGCGAAAATGGATGCCGGTATTGTCAGTGATGTAGCCCATGACGCCGCCGAGCGCGTCGATTTCGCGGACAAGCTGCCCTTTTCCGACTCCGCCAATAGCCGGATTGCAGGACATCTCGCCTATTTTCGCCAGGTCGCCGCTAATAAGCGCTGTAGCAAGTCCCATACGGGCTGAAGCTGCGGCGGCCTCGATGCCAGCGTGGCCGCCACCAATCACTATGACATCATAATCTCGCATTGCAGTTAGACATGATACGTGATTCCGACGCCAAAGGCAAGCTCGAACCCAAGCCGAGACGAACGAGTTGCATCATGTCTGCAAGAAGGACCAGGCTCCGCCTTGCTCGTTGAGTGGTGTCAAGAATGCGCAGTTTGTCATATTGTCAGTTTCGGTAACATCAATAAGAGCAGAACCTAACGCGAATCAACAATGGCAGTGTTTCACGTGAAACATTTTCATTTACCGATGCAGAAACGGCTGAAGATTTCGGCGAGGAGATCGTCATTGGTGATCTTGCCGAGGATTTCTTCGAGGTTGTTAGTCGCCTGTCGGAGATCGAAAGCCATCAGCTCGAAGCTCTCCCCTTGCTCAAGTTTGGTGCGAGCTTCAGTCAGAGACAGGATGGCATTCTGAACGGCGACGAAATGCCGCTTGTTGGTCAGGATATTGGCATCGGCGCTGGATATAGGCATTGATTCTCTGATAACCGAAGCTATCCGAGCAATCAATTTGTCGACACCGACCAGAGTTCGAGCTGAAAGGAAGATTGGCCGACAATCGCCAAGTTCGTAGCTGAGACTGGCTACGTCCGAGTCGGAAACGAGATCTATCTTGTTGAGCACGACTATGAAATATTTGCCCATCAAGTCGAAAAGAGAGGATCGGATTCTTTCAACGGGATCATCAGTAACGTCAAAAATCGCAATCAAGAGATTAGCAGCGTCGATTTCGCGGCGGGAACGTTCAACTCCGGCTGCTTCGATCTGATCGGAAGCTTCGCGAAGGCCGGCAGTATCGACAAAGCGGACGGCAAGTCCTTCGATCTCAATTTTCTCGGTAATAGTGTCGCGGGTGGTGCCGGGAATCTCAGTGACGATGGCGCGCTCTTCGGCGAGGATGGCATTAAACAGCGATGACTTACCGGCATTGGGCGGACCGACGATCGGTATCTGTACTCCCGCGCGGATAATCTCGCCACGACGGTAACTTGATGCCAAACGAGAGAGAGACGCGGTGACGTCATCGAGCTTAGCGAGCAGTTCGGTTTGCTGTTGTTGAGGAATCTCCTCGTCTGGAAAATCGGTGTACGCTTCAAAAAGTGCACCGATTTCGAGCAACTGCGCGCGGATGGAACTGATATAGGCAGACAACTTGCCGGAGAGTTGATAGAGCGCGGCCTGTTGAAAAGCTGCACCTTCAGCAGCTATCAGATCGACGACCGACTCGGCCTGCACGAGATCGACGCGTCCGGAAAGGAAAGCGCGCAGAGTAAATTCACCGGCAGCCGCCTGGCGAGCGCCCGAGTCGATAGCCAAACCGACAATCTGTTTGAGAATCTGAGGGTTACCATGGGCCGAGATTTCGATCACGTCCTCGCCGGTGTAGCTATTTGGAGCGCGAAAGACGGCGACCAGCACCTCATCGGTAATAGATCCCAACCGTGCGCCTAGGACGTAGCCGTGGTGAATGGTATGTGACTTTGAATCTACGATATTGACAGTAGTATCAATAATAGTATTGGCGATAGCGAATGCTTGTTTTCCGGAGATGCGAATAACACCAATACCGCCGTGACCGGGGGGCGTCGAGATCGCGACGATGGTATCGTCGCTGTCGGGAAGCGTCATTTGACTTGCGGATTCAATTGCGCTGCCTGCCGCTGGATGTTCAGGGTCTCAAAGATGGACAGCACCGAATAGCAGGTCCAGTAGAGCACCAGACCAACCGGCAGCGATTTCATCATAAAGAAAAAGATGACCGGCATGATGTAGACCATCATTTTCTGTTTGGGATCGGTGACCGACATTTTCTGCTGGATGAACATGGCAACGGTCATGATAATCGGCATTACCCACGGCATCGGATCGGGCAACGACAGATCAGGCCAATAGCCGAGGAAATAGGCCTGCCGGAACTCGATGGTCGATTGGAAAACCTGATAGAGACCGAACATAAGAGGCATCTGGGGCAGCATCAGGAGGCAACTGCCGAAGGGATTGACTTTTTCATCTTTGTAGAGCTTCATCATTGCCGCGTTGAGTTTCTGCGGTTCGTTCTTGAACTTCACCTTGAGCTCTTCCATCTTGGGCTGCAGCCGCTTCATCGCTTGCATCGACATCAAGCTTTTTCTCGTAAGCGGATAGGTCGCGAGCTTCATAAGAATGGCGGCGAGGATGATGACAAAGCCGTAATTGGGGATAATGCGATAGAGCTGATAGAGTAGCCAATAGACGGCATACGAAAACGGGCGAATGATTTTCCAGCCCCAGTCGATAAAGTCATCCAGATTGACACCATAGGTCTTAAGAATGCGGCTATCGAGCGGCCCGGCAAAAATGGTGAACTTGTTGGTCAGATTGTCCTGGGAGCCGAGCGGCATAACAATACCGGCGGAAATGGCGCGACGCTCATGGGACTGACCGGCGTGCGTCTCGGTTGATCGTTCGCCCCGGAAAGAGGCGCCAATGCTGAGATTTTCTTTGGGGATGATGGCATAGGCAAAGTATTTCGAGCGCGAACCGGCCCATTGGGCAGAACCGGAGGGGTCGTCCTTGAGTCTATTTTGCTCAAATTTGTCTATTTTGTACATCTCTCCGGAAAGATAGACACCACCTTTATATCTGGAATAATCATCCTGCAAGTTCAACTCGCTGGGTGGAATGGCCGGCAACCAGGCAAGAACATATTCGCGTTCGAGGCCGATTTCGCGAACGCCGTTGATCGTCAGGTTGACATCGAAGTTGTACTTGTCGCCGTAGAAGACGAATTCCTTGACGATCTGACCTTTGCCGGCGACGGTAGCCGTGAAAGTGACGATCTGGGTTTGGGGGCCACTGGCTTGCAGTAACGAATCGCCGGTTATTAAATAGGTTAAGTTCTTGTCACTAAAACTCTTGCCGTAGCAGAGGAGAGTCGGCGTCGCTTGCGATCCTCGGGGAATGAGACTGACACGGCTGCTGTCGGCGTGCTTGTATTTCTTCAACTGGAGTAGGACAATACCGCCGCCCCGGTTCGATAGTACAGCGTGATACAAATCGGTGCCGATTTCAATCTGTCTCTCGGGGATCGTGTCTGAGATGATGCCAGTGGTGTCGATCGTGGCAATCCTGGTGCTGTCGGACGGCATAGAGACGGCGCGTCTAAGAGTGTCCGTGCTGAGCGTATCGGTGACGACAGGGACTGGCTGCGGCGGTGGTGCGGTTTTGACCCACCACAACTGCCAGACAATAAAGATGGCGACGATAAGAATGAAGGCGATAACAGTGTTGCGATCAAACATGGGATTACTCTACCGGATCATAGCCGCCGGGGTGCCAGGGGTGGCAGCGTCCCAGCCGTTTAAGGGTCATCGATGTGCCCTTGAGCATGCCGTAGCGGCGGTAGGCTTCAAGGGAATATTGTGAGCAGGTGGGATTATAGCGGCAGACCTTGGGGAGAAAGGGTCCAATGGCCAATTGATACGCTTTGACCAGATATGAGGCCGCGAATCCGAGGACTCTATTCATGGTCAAACAACTGTTGAAGCTCGGCTGACACCTGCTGGAAATCCAATTCAAAGGTTCCGTGCTTGGGGAGCAACACGACCGCGGAGGAATCGGGCCAAAGCGGTTTGTGCGTTCGGACAAATTCACGCATCAGGCGTTTTATACGGTTGCGGCGAACGGCATTACCGAGCCGCCTGGGTGTTTTGAAACAAAACTGGGTTTTGCCCAATACAGAATCGTGACGGTAGACGATAAAGTGATCGCTTTCCCGTCGCGCACCCTGCAACATAGTCTGTCGAATAAGGCCTTGGTCCGCCAGACTTTTACCCCTGTCGAAACTATTATCTTTCGTCAGAAACCGTTAGTTTTTTCCGACCGCGACGGCGTCTGCGGCTCAACACCAGGCGGCCGCCCTTAGTCGACATCCGCTCGCGAAAGCCGTGATCGTTCTTGCGTTTGCGGTTGGATGGTTGGTACGTTCTCTTCATGCTACTCCTACGGTCAATTCATTAACAAGATAATTATACTACGTGAGGGGGGAGAGGAAGTCAAGGAAATTGTGCAAAGCGTGGGGTTGGCGAGAAAGGTGTTGCTGGTGAGGAGATTAGGGCTTAATTGTGGGCAGAATCCACCCGACTCTATTCGGGTGGGATACGGATGCAGAAATTTCCAAGGCAACATTCGGAATAACTCCAAAGGTTCACAAGGAAATTAAGGGTATAAAGTCACAAAACCTTCGCGACAGTATGACGCCGTTGGAACTGGTTTTCACAATGCTCGGTGAGGTCTCAACAAAAGAAATAACGGTTACCCAGAATGCCCAAGGATTCGGCAAGAACCTTGATGCAGCAAAGGACGGCGGGGAGATTGCTGGGAACGCAAGAAAAGAGCTGGAAAAAAAGACAGGGAAAAAGGTTGTTAGTGAAAAGAACTATCTTTCAATTGTGAATAAGAGTAGTCCAAATAAGCTTCTCCCCGAAGAATGACTCGACGAATATTCCTTCTCGAATAGATCGCCTTCACGCCAAAACGCTCTGGCAAAGAAAAGAAACCCGGCTGTTGTTCCGTGCGCGGCAGCCGGCCACGGAAAGTAATTAAGTCTGGAAGGTCCGAACCTTTGTGATTCGGACCTACCGAACTGGCAATTTAGTTTAGCGTCACCGTTGGTTCACTTGATAATAACAATTGCTATCCATTGATTCTTGCACTGTAGCACACAGAGCTGACCTTCGCCAAATAAGTACGATGGCCCAAAATCTGGCGATCCTTGAAAATATGTGGGCAAAGGCCACCAAGTCGTCAGTCCATCCAGTCGCGTGTAGACGGTAATTGACACCATTGAATTACTGAGATTCGTCAATTCTGGAATCGTGTAACAATACGTGGAGTTAGTTGGTACTGGACTCGTGGAATAACGGACAATCCTTTGTGTACCGGACTGTCCAGGATCGCCCTTGTCGCCTTTGTTGCCGGGATCGCCTTTATCTCCTTTATCGCCTTTTGGACCCGTTGGACCTGTTGGACCTGCTGGGCCTGTTGGACCTTGCACCCCAGCGGGACCTTGCAGTCCGGTTTCTCCGTGATCACCTTTCTCGCCTTGCGGCCCCGTCGCACCCTGTTTGCCGGTACAACCGAGCATCTGCAGGAGCAACACAAGTAGAAGGATTGAGAACGCTCTTTTCATTTTACCTCCATCATTATGGTTTTGGTTCATCATTTGACATATTGTCAAAATGCGAATCTCCAGATATCAGCCGCACTTTGCCCACCCCACAATTTATCATCTACCCCTGACAGATTCTGTCAGTATTTTTTCGACTTTCTTGCTGACGTCGACGCAAGACAACACAGAATGTGGCTTCCGTTGTTTACGATGATCTATTTTGCGTAAGCATAGGGAATTCATACCGCGAGCGCAATCAGATTTGCGACTTTTCCGGAATCGGAGCACGCCCCTTCGCCTCTACCGCGCACAGAGCGAGCGAGGGAGCCACAAGCGAGAAAGGTGTTGCTGATAATGCAATTAAGCCTTAATTGGTCGTGGTGGACATACTGATGAGCACCGGAACCGCTGAAGACAGATCATAGGAGTATGGACAAGTGAGTGAGTCGTCATCGATACAGAACACAAAATCGCTGGTCAAGATACTGCATAGTTACTTCCCGTTTGGGATTCATCTTTCCAGAAAGACCTGGCATTGGCTCGAGGTCTCGACGCTGTACGGTCAGGCCGAGGTGAGCAAGGTTACTTCGGGAATGTACGGTATCCGGTTGCTGACGGATCGGTTCAACGAGCGCCGTGAACACAGTTCGCTGCCGCTGGAATCGCTTCAGGCGGGACAGACGTTTACGGTCAGTGTGATTGTTGACATACTCCGTTATCTGGTGACTGTGTATTGCCATGATCAAATCCCAGGTGTGCTTCCACAAGGACACGACTGGGCGAAGCAGCAGCGCGGTGAAGCTATGGTCGAGAAGCCGCCACCGTTGTTTGTCGGGCTGTTTCCACCGGTTGACGTGCATGAAGAAAATATCAAGGAAGACGGTTTTCTGCGCGGAAAATCGGAGTGGGCCACCAATCGCGAGACTATCAGCTCGGAAATGATCTTGCTGGC
>Ga0315273_10007263_pt1 | contig 13868 bp, 15 predicted proteins | sample YL17G02_0_MG_FD_205753 | JGI IMG/M metagenome (GOLD analysis project Ga0315273, IMG submission 205753) | Sediment microbial communities from Yellowstone Lake, YNP, Wyoming, USA - YL17G02_0 | ecosystem: Environmental > Aquatic > Freshwater > Lake > Sediment | place: USA: Wyoming | collected... | reverse complement strand
CGTGCCCGGCAAGTACTTCGATATGTACCCGGCCGACAAGGTCACTCTGCCGAACGTGAAGGACGACGACCTGGACGACGTTCCGGCGATGGGCAAGAAATTCGCGCGCCCCGAGGGCGACCACAAGCGAGTGATCGAGCACAAGCAGTGGCGCAAGGCGGTGCAGGGTTACCTGGCCTGCATCAGTTTCACGGACGCGATGCTGGGCCGCCTGCTGGACGCCTTTGAAGCCAGTCCGCACGCCAAGAACACAACTGTTGTGTTGTGGAGCGACCATGGCTGGCACCTGGGCGAAAAACTCCACTGGCGCAAGTTCTCGCTGTGGGAGGAGGCCACCCACAACGTGCTCATGATGTCGTCTCCGGGCCTGACCCGGCCGGGCGGCCGCTGCCAGCGCGCGGCCAATCTGATGGACATCTACCCCACCCTGATCGACGTCTGCGGCCTGAAAAAGCGGCCCTGCGAGGGCGACAGCCTGCTGCCTTTGCTCAAGGACCCCAACGCGCGCTGGGACCGGCCCTCGGTGACCACCTATCTCAAGGGCAACCACTCGGTGCGCACCGAGCAATGGCGCTATATCCGTTACAGCGACGGCGGCGAGGAGTTGTACGACCGCTCCAAGGACGAGATGGAGTGGACCAACCTGGCCTCGAAACCCGAGCATGCGCAAGTGAAGCAGGACCTGGCGAAGTGGATGCCCAAGGTCAACGCGCCGGAATCGCTGCAGGAACGCGGCCTCGACGAGATCGACTAAACCGCTAGAATGGTTGACGGATGAGCCTGCCACAATCCGCCCTCGACTTCATGGCCGCCCACATCGAGCGCGCCCGCGCCCAGCGGCCGAAAATGCGGGTGGTATTTCCGGAGAGCGACGACCCGCGCGTGGTCGCCGCGACCGAGCGTCTGAAGCGGGACGGGCTGATCGAGCCTATCCTGATCGGCCCGAAGCCGGCATCGCCGCCCGCCGGCGTCGAGTGTATCGATCCGGAGACCTCGCCGAATGTGAAGAAGTACGCGGCCATTTTCTTCGAGCGGCGTCGCTCGCGCGGCGTGACCGAGGTTGAGGCGCGGATGATGGCGCTCAAGCCGCTGTACTTCGCCAAGCTGATGGTCGCCGCCGGCGACGCCGACGGCTGCGTGGGCGGCGCCTCGACCACCACGGCCGACGCCGTGCGCGCCGGGATTCGCTGTATCGGCACGCAGCCCGCCGTGCGGACCGTGTCGAGCGTCTTCTTCCTGTGCGTGCGCAACCCCGGCTTCGGCCACCGCGGCGTGCTGGCGCTTTCCGACTGCGCCATCAACATCGAGCCGACCCCAACACAGTTGGCCGACATCGCCATCGCCACGGCCCAGAGCGTGCGCACGCTGCTGCGGACCGAGCCCATCGTCGCGCTGCTGTCGTTTTCCACCAAGGGCAGCGGCAAGCACAAGGCGTCGGAGAAGGTGGTGGAGGCGCTGCGAATCGTGCGCGCGCGCGCCCCCGAGCTTCACATCGACGGCGAGTTGCAGGCGGACGCCGCGCTGGTGCCCGCCGTGGGCCGGTCGAAGGCCCCCGGCTCGACCGTTGCCGGCAACGCCAACACGCTGATCTTCCCCGATCTCGGCTCGGCCAACATCGCCTGCAAGATGGTCGAGCGGCTGGGCGACGCCGCGACCATCGGACCCTTCCTGCAGGGCCTGGCCCGCGCCGGCAACGACCTTTCGCGCGGCTGCTCGGTCGAAGATATCTACAACGTCGGCGTGATCACCGCGATCCAGGCCGAGGCCTTCCTCGAAAAGCGCGGGCAGTAGCGGGCTCAGTCATAGGCGTTAGTAAGCCCCGTTGGCGGGGGCGGCCTGGCGTGAACCGAAGAGCGCGGGCTTCAGCGCTCAGTGCCCGGCCTGGGACCGGGCGCTCACCAGTCCGACTTCCTCTCCCCGCGCCGAGCCTCTGAGATGCCATCCCACTCGACCTCAGGTATCCTATGAACATGGAGCTAATCTTCGAAGTTCGCGACGGGGAGGAAGGTGGCTACTGCGCGCGCGCACTGGGCCATGCCATCTTCACGGAAGCGGAGACTTGGGATGAACTTCGCGCCAGCGTTCTTGAGGCAACATCGCTTCACTTCGAAGATGGCGCGGCGCATCCCCGCCTGGTGCAACTGCACTATGTAAAGGACGAGTTGATTCCGGTCGAAGCCGCATGAAGCTGCCGCGCGGTGCGGGCCGGAATCGATAGATCCCGTGAAACGCCCATTGCTTCCGATGTCGAAGCCGGCGCAGCCGGCGGACTACAGTCCCGGCGGATAAATCAAGGGAATCACGTCGCGCCGGCCGCGCCGGTACACGCGGAAGTCGGCCAGATCGGTGGTGATCACCGGGTGTTTCGGGTGCAACTCGCTGAGCCGGACCAGGCATAGATCCGCGAGGTCCGGCCGGCGGTCGGCGTAGCGGGCCGCCAACTCGGCCAGCCTCGGAAGGTGTTCGCCGACGGCGAATGCAGATCGGACCAGGCCCTCGCGCACGAATGCCAGCACCAGGGCGCTGTCGGCGAGATGAAACGCAGTCTCGGCGAGCACGGCGTCGCAGGTCAACAGGGGCTCGGTCACCCGCTCGGCTATCCCAAGCGCCCAGGAATGGTAACGGTCGTTCCGGTTGCCGAAGGCCACCAGAAAGCCGGTGTCGGCTATCGCCCTCATTTTGGCGAGAAGCCTTTGCGTGTCGAAAGATTCGCGGGCCCGGCGGCGGCGCCGGCAAGGCGAAGGAACGGACGCGCGCCGGCGCCCTTCGCTTTCTCGAGCTGCTCCCGAACGATTCGGCCTCGGGGCACACCCGTTTTTCGGGAGGTCTCGCGCAGCCACTCAGCCAGGTCCTCGGGCAATCGGACAGTGAGTGTATTACTCATTTGCTTAGAGTGTAACACATGCCGTCTGATAAGGCCTGACGACTGACGCGCCGGATTGGATACTGCAAACGCCGATTCAAGGAATTGGACCGCGAGGCTGATTGGCACGGCCGCATGCACCGGGCCAACGGATTCCTTCTTGCCCCCACAGTCATGCTCGCTCCCAGCCACCGCCACAATGGATTGGCTTGACAAGTGTTAAGCGACAGGCTACAGTTTAGGGGTGAAGTTGCGGAGTTTTGTCCATAAGGGCTTGAAGCAACTCTACCTGGAGGACAGGACGAGAGGCCTGCCACCGGATGCCGCGGACAAGCTCCGGAAGATGCTCGCATACCTTGACGATATGGAAGACCTCGAAGAATTGCGTTCCCTCCCGACGTGGAAGGCGGACACTTTGACCGGCGGCCGCAGAGGCGTCTGGAGCCTGCATGTTACCCGCAACCGGCGTCTGACGTTCCGTGTCGATACCGCCGAAGGCGAAATTTGCGACGTGGATTTTGAGGACTACCACTAGCGAAAGGAGACTGCCATTATGCGTATGTTGAACCCTGGCCATCCCGGAGATTTCATCCGGACGGAGATTATCGAGCCCCGAGGCCTGTCCGTGACTGGGGCGGCCCAAGTGCTTCGGGTTTCCCGGCCCGCCCTGTCCAGTCTGCTCAATGGCAAGGCCGGCCTATCGGGAGATATGGCGCTCCGCATTGAAAAGGCCTTCGGCGTGAAGATGGACACGCTCATGCGCATGCAGGCTTCCTACGATATCGCCAGGACCCGCCTGCGCGAAGGCAGAATCAAGGTGAAGCGGTACGAAGCGGTTGAACTTCCGGCTCATTCACGATGACCACTGAAGCGCTGCGCTACGGCGCCCCGGCGCCGCTTCCGTCCGGCACGGCGAAGATCAGGGATGTCGAAAAGCTCTCCCAATCGGCCGCTTGCGGCTCGCCCGAGCGCCGCCGAACCAGGGCCCGGAGCCGCCACTTGCCGCCACCGGCGATCGGGATCTGGACACGGCCCGCGGCATCGGTGCGCCCGGCAACTTGCGCCTCGCCGGCGTCGCGCGACGCCTCGACCTCGACGCCGGCGGCGGGTTCGCCATCCAGCAGCAGCCGCACCGGCAGCCGCCCGCCGGGCCTCAGGCGGTGCGGGTTCGCCTCGGGAACAAACTCGAAGGCCAGCCCTGTCACGCGCCGGAAATGATCGTCCGCGGTCTCGCTCACCAGCAACGCCTTGGCGTAACTTGCGCGCCGCTCGCGCGAGACGATCTCGGGCGTCGCGCGCGCGGTCAGGATCAAGGTTCCCCTGCCGGGAACGGTGGCCTCGCCCACGACCCCGCCGCCCTCCCGGCGAAGGTTGACGACGTTGTAGACGCCTTTGGGCGCATACAGCGCCGCGTCGCGCAGGCGGGCCGGGTGCGCATCGCTGCCGCGGAGGGTGACCGTGATGCGCTGCCCCGGCGAGACGACGAACTCGCCCGGCATCAGACACAGTTCCTGGGCCGCCGCCGGCAGTGCCAGCGCGAGAATCAGCCGTTTCATGAATTCCAGTGGTTCGAGCGCACCCAACCGACCATTGTATATTGGGGATGGGTGATCCTTGGGATGAAGACAGGCCCGGCCGCGATTGCGTTTTTCGCGCTGGCCTGTGCGACGGCCGAGGCCGAAGTCGCGCTTCGCGGCCGCGTGATCAGCGAGACCGGTTCGCCCGTCGCCGGCGCCCGCGTGACGCTCGCGCCCGCCGGGAATGCGAGCGTGCGTCGGGTCCTGACCACCGATCCCGCGGGCGCGTTCGCGGTCCGCCTCGCCGCGGCGGGCGATTACGCGATCGACGTCGAGCGGGAGGGTTTTTTCACGCTGAAGCGCCGCGCCATTCTGCTGGTTGCGGGGCCCAACGAGATCCAACTGGTTCTGAATCCCCTTCGCGAGGTGTTCGAATCGGTCGACGTGACAGCCTCGGCCGCGACGGTGGATCTGGATCGCGCGGCGCCGGAGAAAGCTCTGCGCGGAACCGACATCCTCGCCGTTCCCTACCCGACCACCAACAACCTCAAGAACGCCCTGCGCATCATCCCCGGAGTCGTGCAGGATTCGCGCGGCGGAATTCACATCAACGGCGGCACGGAAGAACAGACCCTCTACACGCTGGACGGATTCACGGTGAACGACCCGCTAACGGGACGTCTGGAGAGCCGGGTCAGCGTCGAGGCGGTGCAGTCGGTCGAGGTGCTCAGCGGCGCTTTTGCGGCCGAATATGGCAAGGGCGCCTCCGGGGTGCTGGCGATCTCGACCGTCTCGGGAACCGATCGCCGGCGGTACTCGGCCACCAACTTCGTTCCCGGGATCGAGAGCCACAAGGGTGTGGTGATTGGCGACTGGACTCCGCGCGCCGGGGTCTCCGGCCCGTTGCGAAAAGGCAGGGCATGGTTCTCCGACAGCGTCACGGCACAGTACACCAACCATGTGATCGACGATCTGCCCAAGGACCGGGACCGGACCTCGGACTGGCGCTTGAGCAACCTGCTCTACACGCAGACGAACCTGACACCGTCCAACATTCTGCTCGGCGGCCTGTTAGTGAACTACTGGAATGCGCCGCGGCAGGGCCTCACCGAGCTGGACCCGATGGAGACCACGACGGATCGGCGTTCCCGGCAGTGGTTCTTCTACGCAAAAGACCAGATCTACCTGCGGCGCGGCGCGGTGATCGAAGCCGGATTCGCCGTAAACCGCACTTTCGGGCGCGAGATCCCGCAAGGTAGCGGGATCTTCATTCTGACGCCGGACGGCAAGCGCGGCAACGACTTCATCGATGCCACGCGAAAAGCGGGGCGCGACCAGTCGACCCTCGCGGCGATTCTGCCTTCCATGCGACTTGCCGGAACCCACCAGGTCAAGACCGGAATCGGCTTCGACCGGGTCAGTTACTGGCAGGACGTCCGGCGCACCGGCTACGAACATCAACGCAGCGACTCGACTCCGCGCGTGCGCGTAGTCTTTCAGGGCCGCGGACAACTGGGCCGCGAGAACACCGAGGCGGCCTGGCACGCCCAGGATTCCTGGAAGATGCGCAAGGATTTGCTGCTAGAAATCGGCTTGCGGACCGACTGGAACCGCCTGATCGGCAACGCCAGCCTCTCTCCTCGATTCGGTTTCGCCTGGTCCCCCAGCCGCTCGCAGCAGACCAAGATGTTCGGCGCCTTCTCGGTGGTGCATGAAGCGGCGCCGCTGCGGGTGTTCGCGCGTCCTCTGGATCAATTCCCGCTGGCAACCTACTACTCGCCGGGCGGCACGATCGTACGCGGGCCCGCGGTCTCGATCTACGTGGCGGAAGGGCCATACCGAACGCCGCGGTATCAGATTTCCGTCCTCGGTTTTGAACGGCGGTTGGAAAGCGGATTCCAGGCGCGCGTAACCGCCACGCGCAAGCGCGGGCGCCTGGGACTGGCTTATCTGAACATCATCGGGCCGGAAGACTCGATTCCCGGCACAGCCGCCGCGGCGCAGTTCGGCGCACCCGCGCTCGACGCCGTTAACATGCTTGGCAACCACCGTCTGGATGTCTATGATTCCGTGGAAATCACCGTTCGGCAGCCGGGGCGGCAACAGTATGAGTGGACGGCCAGTTACACAAGATCCCGCGCGCTGTCGAACGCGGTCGCCGACGTCAGCGTGGATGATCCGTACCTGTATCCGAACAACTTCGGGCCGATGCCCTGGGACACACCGAACCGTTTTGTGAGCTGGGGCTATCTTCCAACGTTTTGGAGGAACTGGGCGCTGGCCTACCTGCTGGAAACCCGGGACGGCTTCCCCTTCTCGACCTTCAGCGACGAGGGCCGCGCGGTGGGCCAGCTAAACTCGCGGCGCTTCCCGTTCTTCTTCGAACTGAACCTTCACGCCGAGCGCCGCTTCGTATTCCGCGGCCATCGCTGGGCTTTTCGCGCCGGGCTCAACAACCTGACCAACCACAAGAACCCGAACACGGTGAACAGCAACTTCGATTCGGCGCACTTCCTTCAGTTCTATGGCGGCCAGCACCGGTCCATGAACTTCCGCATCCGCTGGCTGGGCCGCCAGTGAAAAGGGAAACCCGGGACAGTATCCTCAATCCCCATTTTCCCTCCCACGAAAACCGGGATTGAGGATACTGTCCCGGGTTTTACGGCCTGAAGGCCGTGCCACTTTGCTCCGCGCTACAATAAAAGTTTCACGCATGAACCTGGATGCTCATCTGGAGAAAATGCAGCGGGATTGGGACGCCCGAGCCCGCGAAAATGCCCGCTATTACGTCAATACCGCCCGGGAAGACTGGAGCGACGAGGAGTTCTTCCGATCCGGTAAGCAGACGGTGACGGAAGAGGTGCTCACGGACATGACCAACATCTGCCAGGGACTCCCGCCCGAGCGGATGAAAGTGCTCGAGATCGGCTGCGGCGCCGGACGCGTCACGCGCGCCCTGGCGGATCTGTTCGGCGAAGTGCACGGGGTCGACGTCAGCGGCGAGATGATTCGTCAGGCCCGGCAGGCGCTTGGCGGCCTGCCGAATGTCTTCCTGTATCAGAACAACGGCCAGGACCTTTCCGTTTTGCCCCCCGGCGCGCAGTTCGACTTCGCCTTTTCGAGCATCGTTTTTCAGCACATTCCCAGCCGCGCGGTGATCGAGAACTACGTCGGCGAAGTGCACCGCGTGCTGCGCCCCGGAGCGCTGTTCAAGTTCCAGGTGCAAGGCGACACGACGGTGAGCTGTTCGCCGGACGACACCTGGGTAGGCGTGCCTTTCGCCGACGAAGAAGCCGTTCGGATGGCCGAGAGCCGCGGGTTTGAACCCCGCTACCGCCACGGCGCCGGAAGCCAGTATTTCTGGCTTTGGTACTTCAAGAAGTAGCGTTTCCGCGGCGCGCCGCCCAGTAGCGGCGCATGCGTTCGGAGACCTGGAGCCGCTCCTCCGGGCTCATGGTCTTCCGGCCGCGGCGGCCCTTGCCTTTCCCGCTCTCTTGCTGGCGCTCCCATTTCACGCGGGCTTCCAGGGCCGCAATCGTCGCATCCAGCCTGTCTCTTTCTTTTCTGAGGTCCCGAATCGCCTCGTAAACGTCCATTTTGAACGCTCCTCAACCCGCCTCACCGAACCAGGAAGGGCCAATAGGGCACAGGCCTGTAATTGTATCGCGCGACGGCGATGTAAAGGGCGCCGGCGGCAATCAGCAGGATCACCGCGATGGTCAAAAGGAACGCTTTCCACGGGAACGGCTGGTCTTCCCGGTGCAGCACCAGCAGATAACTGGCAAACACACCGACGAAGTACAGCACGCACATGGGCACCGAGAACAGCATCAGGTTGAAGACGTCGGGAGTCGGCGTGACGATGGCCGCCAGGACTACGATGATCAGAATCGCGTAGCGCGAGTTCCGCATCAGAAAGCCCGGCGTGGTGATGCGCAACAAGGTGAGGAAGAAGACCAGAATCGGCATCTCGAAAACCAGGCCGATGCCCAGCATCACATTGACGAACAGGTCGAAATACTCGACGATCGAAACCACCGGCCTCACGTTGATGTCGCGTCCGATGCTGAGCAGAAACTCCAGGCCGAAGCGGAACGCGACGAAATAGGCGAACAGACCGCCCGCAATGAACAGCCCGGCCGAGCAGAGGATGAACGGTGTCGCCCACCGGCGCTCCTTCTTGAAGAGGCCGGGAGCGACAAAGGCCCACACCTGATAAAGAAGCCACGGCGACGCAACGAAAATGGCCGCCAGCAGGGGCACCTTCACCCAGATGGTGGTGAAGGCGTCCATGGGCGTGAGCTGCGCCAGGGTTGGATCGGCGCCGATGCGCTTCAGCGCATCGATGGCCGGTTTGCTGACCACCACCCAGAGTTCATTGGCAAAGATCAGGCAGAGCACGAACGCGACCAACAGGCCGCCCACGGCCTTCAAAATCCTGGAGCGCAACTCCTCGAGATGATCGAGGAAGGACATTCGCAGCATGCCATCCTCATCACTGTCTTCGTCGGTCTTCGCCGATGCCGAGGGAGTCGAGGGCGGGCCCGAATCACCGCCGGCGGGGGCTGCTGCCGAGACTGGCTTCTCTTCGACCGAAGATTCGGAGGCCGGAGAGCTTTCGCCATATCCGTACTCGGACCCGTAGCCGTCGTCGTAATGTCCGCCTTCCGGCGGCGAGTCGGCGGCAGCCGTGGCCGGTTCCGCGCTTTCGGCGCCGCCGGCGGGTTCCGCCGCCTCGCCGGAAGACAGAGAGGAAGCGCCCGGCTCCTCCACCGGTTCACCGGCGCCGGACTGAGGTGTGGACGAGGATTCCGTCGAGGAAGGCTGCGCTTCCTTCTGTTCTTCTGGTGTTGGCATTGAGACTACGTCGCCGCTTGTTGCGGTTCAGCAGCCGCCTGACCGTTCGAAGCCGCCGGGACGCCTGCCGGCTCCGGTTCAGTGGAAACCGTCGCGGCGGCAACCTCAGTGTCGGCGGTTGCCTGGGCCGGTGCGCCCTCGCTCGTCTGGGCCAGGTCGGCCATCGGTTCAGCGCCCTCAGTTGCGGATGCGCCTACAGAGGATGAATTGGATGCGGTTGAATCATTCGATTCCGAGCCAGAGGCGCCGGAATCGTAAGGAGAAGAGTCTTCGTAATTGTAATTGTAGCTGTAATCGGTCAGCTCGTTCTGGACGCTGCTCGTGACTTCCTTCAGTGATTCGGTCTCCCGCTCCAGGTTGGTCATCTCGCGATCCCAAGTCGACTTGAGTTCGCTTGAAGCACGACGGAATTCGGTGAGCGCCTTGCCGATGGTCTTGCCAAGTTCCGGAAGCTTCTTAGGTCCGAAAACAAGGAGGGCCAGGACAAAGATGAACACCGTTTCCTGCCAGCCCAGGGGCCCCATCGAAATTCCTCCTAAACACGCACGAAGTCCCCTTTATGATACCGGGCGGCCGGGAAGAGCGTCAACCGGGGTGCGAAAACCCGAAACCCGGGGACAGACGGAACGTTCCCCTCGCCGCGGCCCGATTTCATCCTCACCGGTTGCCCAGATTGAGCAGCGCGATTCCGAGCAGGATCAGCCCCAAGCCGGCGAACTTCTCGCGTGTGAAGGGCTCCTTGAAGAACAGCCGCGACCACGCCAGCGTCCACACGTAACCCAGCGAGACCATCGGGTAGAGCACCGACAGCTCGCCCTTGCGAATGCCCATCAGATAGAACACCGTCGAGAACAGAAACAGCGCCGCGCCCAGCGCCAGTCGCGGGTTGAACAGCAGGGTCCGGACGCTGTCCGTCCGAATGGCGCCGGACTTCAGGAACACGGCTCCGAAAGAGCCGATGAAGGACGCCACCAGCACCAGCAGCATCGAGGAGACGGGCGTGGTCAAAACTTGCGGCTCCTGCCCAGCAGAGCTACGCCGGCAATGATGACCACAATCCCGGCGGCCTTCAGCGCGTCCATCTGCTCGCCCAGCCAGACCACCGAGAGAACCGCCACCCAGGCGTAGGTGAGCGAGATGACCGGGTACAAGAGAGAGAGTTCGCCTTCGCGCAGGGCCAGCACCAGCAGCAGGGTGCTCGCTCCATAGAGCGTCAGCCCGGCCATCAGGGGGAGGTTGGTCAAAACCGCGAGGGGGCTGACCTGGGGCATGAGCTTCAGCCCGAACTTGAACAGAATCTGCGCCGCCGCTCCCAGAACGGTGCAGCCGAGCACCAGGGTCAGCGCCTTTGCCCGCCCGGCGGCGGTTACGCCCGTGGATTGGCTGGAAGGCACGAATTCTCATGATAACCGATCCTCCATGGCCAACCTGGGTCGCATTCCAGTAAACTGACCAAGACAGGGCCGGGCGCGCCCGACCCCCGCGGATCCCAACCATGGCGAACCTGGAAATCACTTCTCTGGACGGAATGAACCGGACCATGACCCTCGAAGGGGCCCGGCTTTCCTTCGGGCGGGCCACCGGCAACGATCTGGCGTTCCCCGAGGATGACGGTCTGTCGCGCCATCACTTCAACCTCGAGCGGTGCGGCGAGGACTGGGGCATCGAGGACTTGAAGAGCAAGAACGGCACCTTCGTCAACGGTCAGCGGCTCGCGGCCCGGCACGTTCTGGCGCCGGGCGATCGCATCACCGCCAGCTCCGTGACCCTGGTCTTCGGAGACCGCCCGCAGGATCGCACGGTCCTGTTCGAAGCCCCGATGGCTCAGACCGGCATCACCGCCAGCACCGACCTGGCCAGCCTGCTGGCCCGCGAGGCGGCCCAGGCCACGCCCCTGTGGAACGCCCCCGCGACGGCGCTTCTGCGGGCCGGGCGCGAACTGGCGGTTCGCCGCCCTCTGGCCGAACTGTTCCAGGTGATCCTGGACCTGGCCATCGAGTCCGTGGCCGCCACACGGGGAGTTCTTCTCACCACGGAGAAGTGCGGCCTGGCCGTGCGGGCTTCCCGCGGCGAGGAGTTCCGCATCAGCACCACCGTCCGCGACCGCGTGCTGGAAGGCAAAACCTCGCTGCTGGTCCTCGACACCCGGCAGGACGAGTTGCTTCGCCAGCAGGCCAGCATCGTGGTGCAGAGCGTGCGCAGTTTCATGGCCGTGCCGTTGCAGACCGACGACCGCGTGGTCGGGCTGATCTATGTCGACGCCCCGCGCGGCGCGCGCCCGTTCACCCTCGGGGATCTGGATCTGCTCACCGTCATGGCCAACGTCGCCGCCATCCGCATCGAGCAGGAACGCCTGGGGGAGGTGGAACTGGCCGAGCGCAGGCTGACGGCCGAATTGCAGCAGGCCGCCGACATCCAGCGCCGTTTCCTTCCGGCCCAGCCCCCGGCCATCCCCGGCCTGGACCTGGCCGGCTACAACTCCGCCTGCCGCATGGTGGGCGGCGACTACTTCGATTTCCTGCCCGGCGCCGAGGGCGGTGTCTCGGTGGTCATAGCCGACGTGGCCGGCAAAGGCATGCCCGCCGCGCTCATGATGATGAACCTGCAGGCGCGCGTCCAGGCCCTGGCCGATGGCGCGCTGGCGCCTTCCACGCTGGTCACGCGCCTGAACCGGAGCCTGGCCGCCACCTGCCCCGGCAACCGTTTCATCACGTTATTCCTGGGCGCCATCGATCCAACCGGCGGCGAACTGAGGTTTGCCAACGCAGGCCACAACCCGCCGTTCCTGTTCCGGCAAGACGGCGAGGTCGTGACGCTCAAGGACGGCGGCCCGGTCCTGGGGCTCTTTGCCGGAATGAGTTACGACGAATTCCGGTGCGGGCTCGACCCGGGCGACCTTCTGCTGCTCTACAGCGACGGCGTCACCGAGGCCGTGAACTCCGCCGGAGAGGAGTTCGGCGAGGAGCGGTTGATCGAGCTTGTGAAGAGCCGCGCGGGCGCCTCGGCGGCCTCCATCGTGGAGGAAATCCAGACCGCCGTCGACCAGTGGGCCGCCGGCCAGCCCGCCGCCGACGATATCACCGTCGTCGCCGTGCGAAGAGTCCAGTAGGACATGCTTCAGCTTGTCCAGCCAGTTCGATTGTCGCCAGCGGCAGCAGCAGAGATAACGGCGCGTCCGGCAGCGGCACGGCGCCATAGCCGGCATACTATCCTGCCACCCTGTCATTCCTCGCGTCGATGACCAGCACGCCGCCGCCAACTTCCGCCGATGCCAGCAGGCAGCGTCTGCCCGCCGCGAGCAGAAGCTGTCCGCCAAGTCCCCGCCCCTGCCGACTGCGATCCACGGCCAAACGCGCCAACCGGAAACCCGGCACTTCATGGCGAGCCAGACCGCGCCGTACGATCTCCGGCGTGCGGGCATATCTGGCGGCAAAAGCACGTGGCTGTGCCAGTACTCCCACCACCACGATGCCGAGCCGACGCAGAAGCCGATGTGCCGGCGTTGCCACCAGCGCGAGGTCTACTCCGAGGGCCTCTGCTACCCCTGCTGGTACTACCGCTAACGGGGAAGTCACCCTCTCAATAATCCATTCCAAACCAGAGCTCCACAGCTCGCTTGTCTGCAGGGTCCATATCCTCCGTTACAAGCATGGCTTGTTCCATGGGCAGTCCTGCGGAAAGGCGAGCTCTTAGCCGCCCCGCTGCAGCCCCAAGTTCGGAGTCAGTCCCTTCATGTTCCCGGCTGTTCGGCCAGGCGCTCAATCTCCCCAGGCGATCGTCGACCGCCGTCTTGGGGACCTCCAGAATGGGCAGAGCGTGCTCGACACGACTCAGCGACTGAACAGGGTGAAGGGGAAGCGGGGGAACTTCCAGTCTCGACAAGTCTGACATGGTTCTCCTCTCCGGAAAGCGCCGAGGAAAACCGACACAACAAACAGCAACACTTCAAAACCTGGAGCCATTCAGTGCCCCACGTTCATCGGTCCGTGTTGTTGTCGATACTCCTCTTTACTTCCACTTCCCGATAAAGGAGGTTGCTCTCTCTTGTCGAGACCAACCTGATACTTCTTTTTCAAAACTACTTCTACACAACCAGACTTCAAAAACTGCGTTTGCACATCTACCTTTTCATTCAGACTGCCAATTGATTCGGACTGAAGACGTTTCCCTCCTTTCAATATCAGTATACGCCGGAAATGCTGCAGCGCCACCATAAAAATTGGGCAAGAAGTCAAGCTCGGTCCGGACCCCAGGACGGCCCAGGACGGCCCAAGACAGCCTTCTTTCGCACCGGCCACCGCACGCTTGACATTCCCCGTCAATGGCGTAACATAAAGGACGTTATCATTCATAAAATCAGAGGCTTAGGGAAACCCCTTTCCACGCAGGCCATTTTCAGGTACAATAGATGTATAGGTGTTTATCTACCTAACTGCATAGGTGTCATATGGAAGAAGCTGCTGTCCGCTGGAACATCAAGGTCTCCAAGGAGACCGACCTCACCTTGCGCACCTTTCTGGGCTCCCAGGGCGCGAAAAAGGGCGACCTCTCGAAATTCATCGAAGAGGCCGTGCGCTGGCGCGTGTTTCATCGCACCGTCCAGGACATCAAGGCGCGCAACGCCGATACCG
>Ga0315273_10007261_pt1 | contig 13871 bp, 11 predicted proteins | sample YL17G02_0_MG_FD_205753 | JGI IMG/M metagenome (GOLD analysis project Ga0315273, IMG submission 205753) | Sediment microbial communities from Yellowstone Lake, YNP, Wyoming, USA - YL17G02_0 | ecosystem: Environmental > Aquatic > Freshwater > Lake > Sediment | place: USA: Wyoming | collected... | reverse complement strand
GGCCGCAGCGGCCGGCGCAGCGCCGGGCGCCGCGGATTTCGCTTTGGCCGCGGCCTCCACGTCCGCGCGGGTCACGCGCCCGCCGGCGCCCGTGCCCTTGAGTTCACCAATGTCCACCCCCAGTTCCCGCGCCAACCGCCGCAAGCCCGGCCCAGCGGGTGCAGCCACGGGCTCCAGCCGCCGCGGCGTAAACGCCGATTGTGCCACTGCTCTGTGAGCAGTGGTTCGCGCTTCCGGTTCCGGCGGTGTTGCCGTCGTCGCCCCCGCCGCGGTCTCGAGAGTGAGCACCGGCGATCCCACCCGCACCATGTCGCCCTGGGACACGTGCATTTTCGTGATCCGGCCGGCATGAGAACACGGCACCTCGGCCACGGCCTTGTCGGTCTCGATCTCGATGACCCCCTGGCCGACTCCGACGACGTCGCCCTCGCGTACCAGCACGCTGACGACGGCGCCGGTCTGGATGTTCTCGCCCAGGTCGGGCAGATTGAATGTCACGGGCATGGTCAGGCTCTCACTCAGGGTGACTCTGGCGGGCGAGACGCCCGCCCCCCATCGACGCCCGCCCCCCATGTACGCCCGCCCTACGTAACGGCGGGGTTCGGCTTCTCCGGGTCGATTCCCAGGTCCGCGATGGCGGCCGCGACCCGCCGAGCGTCCATCGTACCCTGCCGCGACAACTGATACAGGGCGGCCACGGCGATGGACTCCGCATCGACCTCGAAGAACCGCCGCAGCGGTCCGCGGGCCTCGCTGCGCCCGAAGCCGTCGGTGCCCAGCGCGAACAGCCCGCCGGGCACCCACGGGTCGATCTGCTCGGCCACCAGCTTGACGTAGTCCGAAGCGGCGATGAACGGCCCATCCGCGCCATCGAGAGCGGATTCCAGGTAGCTGCGCCGCGGTTGCTCCAGCGGGTGCAGCATGTTCCAGCGGCGCGCGGCCAGCGCCTCGCGTCGTAACTGCTTGTAGCTGGTCACGCTCCAGACGGTGCTGGACACGTCGTACCGGGCGGTCAGGATCTCCTGCGCGCGCAGCGCCTCGTTCAGGATGGCGCCGCTGCCCAGAAGCTGGACGGCCGGCTTGCCGGAGCCGGCGTCGCGGGTGCGCAGCCGGTACATCCCGTGGACGATGCCCTCGCGGACGCCTTCATCGGCCGGCATCGCGGGCATCACGTAGTTCTCGTTACCCATCGTGATGTAGTACAGCCGGTCCTGGCGCTCCTGGTACATCCGCCGGATACCGTCCTGGATGATCACGGCGATCTCGTAGGCGTACGCGGGGTCATAAGCCTTCACCGTCGGAAACGCCGACGCGAACAAATGGCTGTGTCCGTCCTGGTGCTGAAGCCCCTCGCCGGCCAGCGTGGTCCGGCCGGCCGTGCCGCCCATCAGGAACCCCTTGCACCGCATGTCCGCGGCGGCCCAGATCAGGTCGCCGATCCGCTGGAACCCGAACATCGAGTAGTACGCGAAGAACGGGATCATGTTGACCCCGTGGGTGGTGTGGGCCGTGCCGGCGGCGATGAACGACGACATGGCGCCGGCCTCGTTGATGCCTTCCTCAAGGATCTGCCCGTCGACGGCCTCGCGGTAGTACAGCAGCGTCTCGGAATCGACGGGCTCATACTTCTGTCCGCCGTGGGCGTAGATGCCGCACTGGCGGAACATGGCCTCCATGCCGAAGGTGCGAGCCTCGTCGGGGATGATCGGAACGATGAGCTTGCCGACCTTCGGATCGCGGACCAGTTTGGCCAGCATCCGGACGAACGCCATCGTGGTGGACACCTCGCGCCCGCCGCTGCCCTGGAGGAACTCTTCGAAAAGGTCCATCGTCGGCGCGCGGAGGGACGGCGCGACGGCCGCACGGGCCGGGACCGGCCCGCCCAGCGCCTCGCGGCGCTCGCGGAGGTACTTCATCTCGCGGCTGTCCTCCGACGGACGAAAAAACGGCGTGGCGGCGAGCTGGTCGTCCGAAACCGGAATGCCGAACCGCGAGCGGAACTCGCCGAGCTCCTGCTCGTTGAGCTTTTTCTGCTGGTGGGTGACGTTGCGGCCTTCGCCGGCCTCGCCCATCCCGTAGCCCTTGACCGTCTTGGCGAGGATCACGGTCGGGCGGCCCTTGTGCTCGACAGCCGCCTTGTACGCGGCGTACACCTTCTCCGGATCGTGCCCGCCGCGGCGCAGACCCTGCAGCTTCTCGTCGGACATGCGCCGGGTCATCTCGATCAGTTCAGGGTACGCGCCGAAGAAGTGCTCGCGGATGTACTTTCCGGAGCTGACGCTGTACTTCTGATATTCGCCGTCCACCGCCTCGCCCATGCGCCGGGCCAGCAGGCCGTCCTTGTCCTTCTCCAGCAGCGGGTCCCACTCCTCGCCCCAGATCACCTTGATCACGTTCCAGCCGGCGCCGCGGAAGACGGCCTCCAGCTCCTGAATGATCTTGCCGTTGCCACGGACCGGCCCATCGAGCCGCTGGAGGTTGCAGTTGATGACGAAGATGAGGTTGTCGAGTTGCTCCCGTGCCGCCAGCGTGATCGCGCCGAGCGTCTCCGGCTCGTCGCACTCGCCGTCGCCCAGGAACGCCCAGACCCGCGCGGGGGAGGTGTCCTTGATCCCGCGGGCGCGCAGATAGCGGTTGAAGCGGGCCTGGTAGATTGCCATGATGGGCGACAGGCCCATCGACACCGTCGGGAATTCCCAGAAATGCGGCATGAGCCACGGGTGCGGATACGACGACAACCCGCCGCCGGGCGCCAGCTCGCGACGGAAGTTCACCAGGTGCGGCTCGTCCAGCCGCCCTTCGAGAAACGCCCGTGAGTAGATGCCCGGCGCGGCGTGGCCCTGGAAGTAGATCTGATCGCCGTTGAACCCGTCCTTGCCGCGCCCGCGGAAGAAGTGGTTGAAGCCCACCTCGTAGAGCGTGGCCGCGGAGGCGTAGCTCGAGATATGCCCGCCGATGCCGGGACTCTCGCGGTTGGCCCGCACGACCATCGCCATCGCGTTCCAGCGGATGATGCTCTTGATCCGGCGTTCCAGGTCGCGGTTGCCCGGATACGGCGGCTGCTGATCGACGGGAATTGTGTTTACATAGGGCGTATTCAGCGGCTCGGACAGCCAGGCCCCCGCCTGCCGCGCCCGGTCCCGAAGCACCGAGAGCAGTTGGCCCGCTCGCTGCGGCCCCTCGGTTTGCAGCACCTGCTGAAAGGATTCCAACCACTCGGCCAGCTCGGCCGGGTCCAGCGCCCGCCCGTCATCCGGCGAACCCTCGGCCGCCGTGGTTTCCGTGCGATCTTCAGCCACGCCGTCCCTCTGAATCCCTTGAATTCTCGAACCCTCGATCCCCGGCGGAACCGGCACGGAATCATAGCCGCCAGTGGCGCTGACGTAAACTTGACGTGTATGACGTACCCTACTTCCGCGGCTCGGCGGCCGGTACCGACTGGTCGGGGACCGGGGGCGGCGGGTCCTTGGGCAGCTCGGGCTTGCGCTTGGCCCGCGGGGGCATCGGGGGTTCCTGGCGGGCCTTCTCGAGGTTGGCCAGAAATGTCTTCTGCTGTTCCGGGTCGAGTTCCGAAAGGATGTCGGCCTGGAGTTGCTCCTGGATCTTCCTCGCCGCGTTGCGATCCTCGCCGGTCTCCCCGAATGCCTTCATCGCCTTGGCCAAATGATCATTGATTGCCTTGCGTTTTTCCTGGCTGAGGTTCAAGCCGTCCATCGCCTGACGCATGGGGCGGAAATCGGCGCCGTTGGCGCGCAGTCGGTCCTTGGGCCGGTAAAGGCGCTGCACAAGCTCCTTGAACTTGGCCTTCTGTTCGTCGTTCAACTCGGCGGACACCTTGCCGTGGAATTCCTTCGTGGCCTTGCGCAGCGAGTCGTCCGGGCGAGAGCCTTTCATCTGGTCGGATAGTTCGCGGGCGGTCTTGTCATCCCTGTCCTGCTTGGCCTCGCGGAGCTTGCGACGCTGCTCCGCCCGCTCCTTGAGGGCAGCCTCCTTGCTCGGCGCCTGTCCGGGCTGGTACCGCTCGACGAACTGGGTATGTGCCTTGAAGTGCTCCATGACGGCCCGGAGCTTGTCGTCGGGCAGCTTGAGCTCTTCGATCACCGCGCGGCGGAGCGCCTCCAGGTATCGCAGTTCGGCCCGACGCGGGTCGCCGCCGGGGGCCTGGGAGGTATCCGCGGCCGGGGGCTGCGCCTGCGGTTCCGACTGGGCGAACGCCGCCGCGCTCCATACCGACAGCAACACAAGAGTCGCCATTACACCGATGCCCATGCTTTTCATGCGAGAAGTCTCCTGGTACAAGCGCCCGACCGCGTGGCGGCGGACGTCGAGCCATCACTGTATCGTAAGGACTGCGAAAAAGCGATAGAACCCACCGTAACGCTCTGTAAACGATGTACTTGCACGTAATTGTGGCATACTTTCTCCTCCTGTGGTGGCCGCAGACCCCGCCGATGGGACCGTGGATCACATCCGCCGGCGCCACGCTTGCGTTTGTGTTTGGCAAGATCGTGCTCCTGGGGCTGGCGGCCGCATGGGTGTCGGCCAGGGTCCGGCGTGACGGCATCGCCGGCCCGCGGCGCTCCGGCCGCATGCCGTATCTCCACCACCAGGCGCTGCTGGTCCTGTCCATCGTGACGGTCGCCGGTTTCGCGGCCGACCTGGGGTTGACGGTCTGGCCGACGATGGTCCGCGGGGTCGGACCTCTGTCGGCCGTTCCCGGGCTGGAGGATCTTGTCATTCTGCTGCCGTTCTTCGTCTCGATCATCGTGCTGTGGACGGCGTCGTACCGGGTGGACCGGTCGGTGCGCGAGACCATCGCGCGGATGCGACAGATCGAGACGCCCGGCACGCCCCGGCCGGCCGTCTGGTCGCTGTGGCAATACCTGGTCTTTCACCTGCGACATCAAATTCTGATCGCGGCGATCCCGATGACGATCATCCTGGTCGCCTGTCGCGTATCGTGGCGACACCAGTCGTGGCTGGTCCGGTGGCTGAAGGTGCCCTGGGCCGATCAGGCCGTCATCGGGCTGGCGGCGGCGCTGGTGTTCGTGTTCGCGCCGGTGATGTTGCGGTACCTGTGGTCCACCAGTCCGCTGCCCGACGGTCCGCTTCGTCGCCGGCTGGACGACCTCTGCCGGCGGATCGGTTTGCGGCATCGGGACATCCTGGTCTGGCACAGTCATCACATGATGGTCAACGCGGCGGTCATGGGCCTGTTCGCGCCGGTGCGTTATGTGCTGCTGTCGGACGCACTGCTGGCCTCGCTGGACGCCGACCGGATCGAGGCGGTGTTCGGGCACGAAGCGGGCCACGTCCGCCTGAACCACATCCCCTATTTCCTGCTGTTCGCAGTGTCCGGGATGCTGCTCGTGTCGGGCTTCGTGGAGATTCTGATCCGGGTTTCCGCGTCGGCGAACCCGCTGATCGTGCTTGGCGAAACGGGCCTTCAGACGGCCGGGTTCGCGGCGGTGCTGGTCGTCTGGGGCGTCGGGTTCGGATGGGTGTCGCGCCGGTTCGAGCGGCAGGCCGACCTGTGGGGGGCCCGCTACGTAACCGCGTCGATACGCCGTTGTTCCCTTCCGTGTGGACGGCATCCGGGCGGCGTTGCGGAGAACCCCGAGCCGCTTTGTGCGACGGCCGCGGCCACGTTTGCCTCCGCGCTGGATCGGGTGGCCGTCCTGAACGGCATCCCGCACGATGAGCGAAGCTGGCGCCACTCCTCCATCGCAAGCCGGATGCGCTTTCTGACGGCCCTGGTCGGGGACGTTGTGCGGCTGCGGAGCTACGACCGGCTGATCCGGCGGATCAAGCTGGCGTTGTGGGCGGCATCGGTCGGCGGGCTGCTGTTCGCCGGGTGGTACGCCTCCACACGTCCTGACTACCGGAGCGTCTTCCTGTATAACTTCGTCGATCCGTTCCTCGGCGGGCCACACCGGCCGTCCGACGCGGACTGAGGCGGAGACGGCCAGATGAGCGCAGCCGTATTCGACGGGAATACCCTTGCGGCGACGATCAAGGCGCAGACCGCCGAGCGGGTCCGCGCGCTGAACGACGTGGGGATGAACGTCCGGCTCGACGCGGTCCTTGTCGGCGACCCGTCGGCGGGCGCGATCTTCGCCCAGTCCCAGGAGAAGCGGTGCCGCGAGCTGGGGATCACCTACCATCTGCACGCCCTGCCGTCCGACGCGGCACAGCAGGACATCTGCGGCAGCATCCGCCGACTCAGCGACAACGCGGACGTTACCGGCATTCTCCTCAACCTGCCGCTGCCCGACGGCATCGACACGCCGGCGGCCAAGTACTGCATCGACCCCTACAAGGACATCGAGGGCGTGAACCCCGTGAACATCGGGATGCTCTTCTACGACTGTCCGATCATGGCGCCGTGTACGGCTACGGCCGTGCTGGAGATTCTGCGGCACATCGGGTGCACCGTTCGCGGACTGCACGCGGTGGTCGTGGGAATGGGGACGGTGACCGGCCGGCCGATGGCACTGAACCTCATGCAGCAGGACGCGACGGTCACGGCCTGCAACGTGTACACGAAGAACCTGATCGAGCACACGCGGCGGGCGGACCTGCTGATCGCGGCGGCGGGGGTGCCCGGCCTGATCAGCGCCGAGCACGTCAAGCCGGGCGCGATCGTGATCGACGTGGGGATCAACCGCGTGCCCGTCGGGCCGGGCAGCGTGCGGACCCGCATCGTCGGAGACGTCCGGTTCGACGAGGTGCGTGAGGTGGCTGGCGTAATCACGCCGGTACCCGGCGGCGTGGGGCCGGTCACCGTGGCCGTCGTCCTTCGCGCGGCCACCGAGGCGGCCGCCCGGCGGCGCGATCCCCGCCGCATTCCCGGCTGACGGCTCAGCGACGGTGGCGCCCGGGGTGTTGGGGAACGCTGAGGCGCAAAGGTAACTCTTCAGCCATGTGCAATGGCGGGGTCGGGTAGTGGCGGAAGCTTTCCGGTAGCCACGCAGGTCCGCAGGGCCGCGGCGATCGTTTCGGTCGGGTTCAGCCCGCGGAGTTTCAGGGTGCGATAAACGCTCATCAACACCGCCTGCATGGACGCCCCGCGTTCGGAACGGTTCGACAGGCTGTTCTTCCGGAGGATCACCGCCGGGCGAATCTGCCGCTCGGCGAAGTTGTTCTCATACGGTACGTCGGCGTGTCGCGTGATGGTCAGCAGCACGAGCGTTACGGCTTCGGGGCCGTATGCGTAAAGCTGCTGCGCCTGCGTTTCCGTGAGTTCGCCGCGTAGTGCGGCGTCGAGGATCGCGGCCACGGCAGGGGAAACTCGCGTGTTCATGCCTGCCGTTGTTAACAACCTGTGGACAATCCCGCAAGTAAAATTTCACTTTATTTTTCGGCCCCTCTTGCATTGCAGAGGGCTGAAGAGTTACCCCAGTCCTTGGGGACGAAAAACTGTCGGGCCCGCCGCTTGCTTCTGGTTCCCCGTCTTCACTTCAGCGAGTTAGGGCTGTAGCCGGCGATTGGGCGGATCAGCAGGCTGTTACGCCCGCCGAGCACGTGGCCCATCCTACCGCCACGTGCCAGGATTCGAGGGAAACGTCGTCAAATCCAGGTCTTTGCCCGATTCTGACCAACCGCTGCGGAATCAAAGCGCTCGCGCTTGACAGGGAGGCGTTTCCGGGTTATCTTACAGTATGTGTAGGTGGGCGCTTCGACGACGGTCGGAGCGCGCCACGGGAGCCGAGGCGGTGGGGCCACGGGTGGCCCCGCGTGGACTGAGAAACGCTCGGCGGGAGTTATTGCCGGCCACGTCAACGGCTCGCTGACATCTATTAAGGGAGAGAGCCGCAGGTTGTTGCTGGATCTGCGGCAAGAGAGCCGCGTCGCGACGCGCGAGGCGGCCTGCTTCGTGCGCGGGCCGGGGTGCATCGCGTTGGCGGAGGCCGGGCGGGCGGTTCAGTTGGCGAAAGGAGGTGGCGTTCGAACGACGAAGCTCGGTGTGATCCGACGTGATCACGGATCCGGAGGGAGCGAGCAGTAGAGAATATGCGTTGCAGGAGCGGGAGGGGAGAGACCAGTCAAGGAGAAAGGAAGCTCATGAAAACCACATTGATCAGCTTGTTGATCGTACTGGCGGGGGCACCGGCGGCGATAGTCCAGGCGCTGCCCGTTCAGGTGCCCGACTTCGCGACAGATCCCTCAGGGCCGGCCTTTACGATTCAGCCAATCGCGCCGGGCGAGGGGCTGTCGAACAACATCTCCAGCTCGCCGACCCTTGCGTACGGGCAAACCGATCCGGTGACGGGGACTCAGAACACCCTGCGGATGAACTGGCAACCGATCGATAACTATGAGCCCGCGCAGGCAGGTTGGAAACTGGTCTTCGGCGAGGATCCGGACGTGCGAAACCAGGTCCTCACGCTCTCGATCAACCCGCCGGGAATCAACAACCCGCTGGGCGTCCCGGCGATCACGCACATGGAGGTGGTCATCGTTGACATGAACCTCAAGTCCTGCGGGGGCTGGGGGTTCAACACGGATCAGATGGGCTTTATCACGCTGGGCAACGACCCCTTCGCCGCAGGCAAGGCGCCCCTGATGTGGCCTGCGCCTCCGCCTCCACCGATTCCACCGCCTTGGGCATCGCTGGCCAACAACGTCATGCAGACCGTCACGATCAACATCGGGAACGGGCCGGTGGCCGGCAGCGCAACGATCGCGGGCGGTCCCATCGGACAACTGACCGGGCCTAATTACCTGCTTGCGGGAGCGGGCGGGAACCTCGCGCAGGCCAAGCAGTTGGAGTTCTACGAGAACGGCAATCCCCGAGGCGTAATGGCGATTCCGGCCAACGGCCCGCCCGGAATCAACAACTACTGGGACCACGTTTCGCTCACACCGGAGCCGGCGTCGATGACGCTGTTGGCGGTGGGTGCCCTGGGGTTGCTGCGGCGGCGGCGGTGATTCCGGGGAGAGAATGAGCAGCATCAGGCGAGGGGCTGGAAGCCTTCGCGCTGTGGGCCGGCAACCAGTGCAGCCGCGGAGCCGCCACCAGGGTGGAAACGGCCGACGAGGAGGGGAACCGCGGATTGCTGATGTCGGGTTGCGGGCTGCCGCGAAGGGGCTGGGTCGCCCCAGGTGAGAGTTCACCTGGGGTGACGCAGCCCTTGTGTTTGGATACGAGCCTACGGTGAGGCCGAATCCGGGGGGGACCCCGCAAGGGTGTCGTCCGGGTATATGGGGGACAGGCACCTATTATCCACGGGGTTGGGTTCAGGTCGGCTTCAGCCGACCGGTGTTTGCCACCACCTTCAGGTGGTGGATGCCGGGCACAAGCTCATTCCCTCCTCTGGACTTGGGCAGCCGGCTTCAAGCCGGCTTTTCTTTAGTACGACAGCGCTACCGGGGCTCAAGTTTCTGTGGTCGTCGAGCCGATGAGTCTTCTGGAGGTGGTATCAGATACGATCGTTGCAGCCGGCCCTCGCTGCGCTGCTGGCGCGGTTTCGCGGCTGTTTCCGGATGGCGCCGACATTCCGGCACTGGGAACACTACCTGCTGGGATTGCTGGCGGACCTGAAGCGGAAGAGCATCGAGCCGATCGCGTTGGCGGCGGGGGTGGCGGTGCGGACGTTGCAGGAGTTTCTGGCGTTTTTGGACTGGAATCACGAGCGTGCGAACGACGTGTTGCAGCGGATGGTGGCGGACGAGCACGGCAGCCCCCGGGCGGTCGGAGTGATCGATGCGTCGGGTCATGCCGAGCAGGGCAGGAAAACGCCGGGGGTTCGGCGGCAGTATTGCGGGGAGACGGGCAAGATCGACTGACGTTCGACGAGGACTACGGGAGCGTTCCGGGGTTCTGGTTCGAGCTGGATCGCCTGGGACAGCGGGGGGTTGGCGAGGTCCGCACGTACACGAGCCTGATCCGGCACTGGTTCCGCTCCCGGAGGGTGATGTATTTCCTGGCCGCGCAAACGCGGCGGTTGCGGGGGGAAAAATCCGCGGATCACGCTGGAGCAGGTGGCCGCGGCGGCGAACGGGCTGGCCACGGCGATCTGGAAAAGACACTGGCTCTCGCCGGATGAGGTTGCCGAACGATGCGAATACTACCAGAAACGCAACGCGGCATCCTACGAAAGCCGCCGCCGGACCGCGAAACGGAGAAAAAAGCGGTAGCGCTGTCGTGCTAATCAGGCGGACCTCCTCCGATCCGCCAATAGCTCCGCTGCGAAAGTGACTCCGCGTCGGGCGGCCGACCCGGTGCGGAGTCACTCTGTTTGCGCCCACATATAATGGGGGGCGGGCGTACTAATGGCCAAACAGTTTATGTTATTTCTACGCGGATCCTTACGACGTTTTCCCGGCCTTGCGCAGCCGGGCGACAACCACGACCAGCAGGTAGACCGCGCCGGCCAGCAGAATGGTCGTCGCGCCGGGTGGCAGAGAAGGGCCGTAACTGACCATGAGTCCGGCCGTCGTCAGGGCGACCGTCAGGAGCGTGGACAGCGCCATCACCTGCCACAGACGCCGGGCGAACTGGTTGGCCACGGCCACGGGAAGCGTCAGCATCGCGATCACCATCACCAGCCCCACCACCGTAACCAGCACCACAACCGTCAACGCGGTCAGGCACAGCAGGAGCAGGTAGTAGAACTCCACCTTGACGCCTCGCAGCCGGGCGAACTCCTCGTCGAAGCAGACAGCCAGGAACTTGTTGTAGAACAGGACGCCCAGCCCGACGACCAGCACATCCAGGCCAACCATGAGCCACAGTTCCCGCTGGGAGACCAGCAGGATGTTGCCGAACAGGTAGCTCATCAGGTCCTCGTAATACCCGGGCGTCCGCGAGATAAAGAGAATGCCGACGGCCATCCCGATCGCCCACAGCGCGCTGATGACCGTGTCCTCGCGCTCCCGCGCTCGGAGGCTTACGAATCCGATGATCAGGGCGGCCAGCAGGGCGGCCACCACGGCTCCGTGCAGCGGGTGCAGGCCCCGCCACCCGTGTACCTCGTTGAGGTACCGGGCCGCGCCCATCCCGCCCAGCACGCAGTGCGCGACGCCGCCGGCGATATATGTGATCCGCCGTGCGACCACGTAGCTGCCCACGACCCCACAGGCGACGCTGGCCACAACGCCCGCCAGCAGCGCGTTCTGCAGAAACGCATGACGCCAGACCGCGTCCAGGAAACCGCTCATGGCCGGGCCTCCCGCGCCGCCGGACCCGCGTGGGGAACCATCCGCACCTCGCGCCCGTACATGTCCGCGACGCGCTGCCGCGTCAGTTCGCCGGTGGCGTGCATGTGAACCGTGCGGTTCACGCAGATCACGCTCTTGCAGTAAACGGAGACAAAGCCGACGTCGTGCGAGACCACGACGACCGTCCATCGCCGGTTCAGTTCACTCAGCAGAGCGTACAGATCGTCCTGAACGGCCGGATCGAGGCTGGCCGTAGGCTCGTCCAGCAGCAGGATCTCCGGCTCGCAGGCCAGCGCCCGGGCAATCAGGACTCGCTGCCGCTGGCCGCCCGACAGGGTCGAGAACGCGCGATGGCGCAGGTCGGCCAGCCCGACCTCCTCCAGCGCCCGCTCGGCGACGGCCTTGTCGGCCCGGCGATACGGCCCGAAGCCCGTGCCGCCGCCGAGCCGGCCCATCAGCACGACGTCCATCGTGCTGACGGGAAACTGCGGGTCGAGCTGCGCCCGCTGCGGCATGTAGCCGATGCGCCGGCAGGCGTCCCGCGGCATCCGTCCCAGGACCCGGACCGTTCCGCGCCGCGGTTGAAGCAGTCCGAGCATCAGCTTCAGAAGCGTGGTCTTCCCGCCGCCGTTGGGGCCGACAATGCACGCGAAGTCACGCGGCCCGACCGTAAGGTTCACATCCTCCAGCACGTTCGTGACGTCGTACGCGAACGAAACGCCCGCCAGTTCGATTGCGAGTTCATCGGCCATCCGCGGCCCCCGTCAACGCTTTCTCAACCTTGGCGGCCATGTCGAGGAGATTTGGGAGGTAGTCTCGCGAAAGGTCATCCATGGGGACAACGGCCCCGCCGATCGCCTCGGCCACAACTTCGGCATTCTTCCTGGCGAACTGGGGCTGGACGAAGATCACTCGTACTCCCTGCTTTCTGGCCTGGTCGATCAGTTCGCCCAGATGTTTGGCCGATGGTTCGCGGCCGCCGGGCGCGACGGCCACCTGGCGCAGCCCGTACGCGTCGGCGAAGTAGCCGAAGGCCGGATGGAAGACGAAGATCTCCCGGCCTTTCAGCGGATCGAGCACGCGTGCAATCCTCGCATCGCACTCGTCCAGGTCGGCGGCGAGCCGCTGATAGTTCCCTTCGTAGTCGGCCTGGTGGGCCGGGTCGACGCCGACCAGCGTGTCTCGGATAGTTGCCGCCAGCGTCTTCGCCAGGCGGGGGCTCATCCATACATGGGGGTCCAGGTCTTCATCGTGCTCCACGTGGTCGGCGTCTTCTTTCTCCACGCTCTCGGCGGCCGTCATTCTGCGCAGCGGAATGCCTTCCTTGTTGTCGACGATCCTGAGGTCCTGGAACGATGCGGCGATCTTCTGCACAAGCTGCTTCTCGAAAGGCATGCCGATACGGAAGTAGACCTGGCAGGCGGCCAGTTCCGCGGCCTGCCGGGGCGTCGGCTCAAAGGTGTGGGGCGACTGCCCGGGACCGACCAGCACCATCACTTCGACGTGCTCGCCGCCGACCCGCTCGACGAAGTACGCCTGGGGCGGAATGCTGACGCAGGTTTTGACCCGGGCGCCCGGCGCGGGTGCGGGCGGCTCCGGTCGGCACGAACATGCCATACAGGCCACAACGGCCAGAAGTGTGGCAAGTGTGGCAAGTGTGGCACCGGCGTCTCGCCGGTAGGGACACCGGCGAGACGCCGGTGCCACACAGTTTACCGGTGCCACAGAATAGCATGGCGGGACGCCTGGGTTTCGAGTCATAGGGACGTCCTTTCCTCCTCATCGTCGCCCGATCCTGCCGACCGGGAGACGTGCGGGGCCTCATCCTCCGGCCCGCGGGCACAGACCAGGTGCCACTCGTGACACTCGACACACTCCTGAAGCGCGTGGTCCGCGGCGAAGCCGGCCCAGTGCTTCTTCTGGTCGGGAGTCAGGATTCCTGTCCCGCGGCACAGGGGACAGGCGTTGTCCAAGGCCGCCAGAATCGCCGACCGGATGAACTCCGAACGGTTCGGAAGGCTCTGGAGCGCCTCGGCCAGCGACTCGTCGGCCTTGAACGTGACAATCGCGTTCTTGCTTCGCCTCATCGAACTGTAACCATTAGAGAAATAACGAGTTACGGATTCATGTGGTACATTATTACATCGTATTACCGCCGTGTCAAGACCAAAACCGTGTGGGCCGCAGATGCCATTATTGGGAATTGGGTGCCGTTCGATCGCGAAGGTAGACATCCACCGTCATCGCCGTCTGCACCGTGGACGGGATCTGGAAGACGAGATTGCCGTCGCGGTCGCGGCCGGTGGGCTCGAGTACGGCCCCGTCCACGTAGACCCATGCCTCCGCGCCGGCGGAATGCTTGACGCAGAAGGCCGGGTGGAACATCCGCTGCTGCCGCCCGTCCAGGGCGAAGCGCAGTTGCTGTCCGTCGGGCGCGAGCACGTACGTGCCCAGGCGTTCGTTGAAGCCGTCGGCGTCGTCATCGCCGGGGTCGTTGGTCACCAGGGCGCCGGCATCGACGTGGATGCGACCGCCCGGGAAGCAGTAGTCCAGAGCACGGTCGACCGGGTTCGTGCCGGATGCGTTGTCCGCGGGCCAGGTGTTGAGCAGGCACGTCCAGCCGGTGTTGTCGCGATCGAGAGTTCCGCCCGAGGCAACCAGCGTGGCCCGCCGGGTCTCCGGCTCGGCGAAGTACTCCAGCACCGGCG
>Ga0315273_10007260_pt1 | contig 13872 bp, 11 predicted proteins | sample YL17G02_0_MG_FD_205753 | JGI IMG/M metagenome (GOLD analysis project Ga0315273, IMG submission 205753) | Sediment microbial communities from Yellowstone Lake, YNP, Wyoming, USA - YL17G02_0 | ecosystem: Environmental > Aquatic > Freshwater > Lake > Sediment | place: USA: Wyoming | collected... | reverse complement strand
GGTCAAAGCCAAGCAATTGAATAAGACACTCTATCAAGTCAAGACCGATCTGCTGCGTGACTACTTGCGGGCTGAGTTGCGCAATCCGCGTATCCCGGCTTTTCAGTCGGCCTGAGCGAAAGCCCTAATAATGAATATATGTCAGCATATATGTACAATAACATCAGAGCTACCCACAATGCTGAAAGCTTCATCTTAATATTTATTCTCACATCATCCAGTGCGGTGGTCTTTTTGATTGTATTCATTTCTTTCTCCCTTTTTTGAACAATATGGATGAGTTTCATCGAATTAGACTTGAATAGAATTGTGGTCGCCACCCTGTTCCCAACGGTTGAAATGGGCCAGAAATGTTATCAAAGGCAAACCTCCTTTCCAAGTAGCTTATACCCATATACTATTTGACGTCTGACTGATCCGCCTGGCCGTGTTCGAGAGGAGTGACCGAGACCAACGGCATGCCTAAATTCCGCACTCTTTTAAGCAGGCCATGCAGGGCGGCCTGGTCGAGCACTGGGCCGGTAGTCCTCCTCCTGCTGCAGCCACGTGCCCCAAATCACCAGGCGCCAGCCAAACCACATTACTAGCCGGCGAAATGACGAATATGAAGCCTTCCGGGCTTCCCGGATCTGGCGTTCCTGAAGGGCATCGAGCAGCAAGTCGTTAATCCGGGCTTTGTTGACCTCGACGAGGTTCCAGTCAACCACACGGTCCTCCCATGGAAGATCAGACCACTGCGGCGGCCACGCCTTCGAACAGCGCTAGCAGCCTCTCCGGTGAGAATACCATTGTTGCGAAACCGCCATATCCTGCGACGAGCGACTCGACCACCAGCGGCCAGCCGGAGGGGCGGTTGAGGCCAGCCACGATCAGCACTTTGGCCGGTCCTACAACGCTCACCGAGGGCGCCAACACATGATCCCACTCCTGCACGCCTGTACTGGGCTTACCGCGCTCCACGATCAACTCCGGGCTCGTGGGCAATAGCACGAATGCACTCACGACTATCGCGCCCACCTGTTCGGCGAGGAGCCCCCTGGCCACCGGCCAATTCAAGGTCCCCGCCGCCAGGAATAGCACGCCCGCCTCCATGAGGAACCCGATGGCGATTTGAGCGCAGCGCCTCACGATCCCCTGCGCGACCTGGGATTCTCCAGCGTACGTGCGGACTTTGCCGACGTGAGAGCCCCTCCCTTCGGTCACATGCAGATGGAGATGCTGCCCCGACGGACAACATCTCCGTGATCAATTTCGCACCTCTTACGCGTATGCGAAGCTCGGTATCGATCCGCTCGGCCACCTCCTGGTGCTTGCCGCCGCGCCCGCACCCTTGCTCACGCGACCGCCCATCCAGGTGCTCGATGTAGGTGCGGGAATTCTCTGCCGGGCCCCAGTTGGACTAAGCATCTCCGCCATAACCGCACGCGCCCTATGAAGGCGGCTTTTGACTGCGCTCACAGTTGTACCTGTGGTAGAGGCGATTTCCTCGTAGGAGAGGTCGTACCAGTAGTGCATCACGATCGCGCTTCGGTCCTTGGGGCCGAGCCCGGCCAGCAGTTCTTGGACACGCTCGCGCTGTTCGTGCTTGACGGCCTGATCCTCAGGGCCCGCCGAAGCCTCTCTGAGCGCCGGATGTCCGATGAGAGGCTCCTCTTCGATGTCGAGCCAGACCATTCGGCGCTTGCGGAGCCGGTCGATGCAATGGTGGTTGGCGATTGAGAGAATCCACGTCTTGAAGGAACGGGAAGCGTCGAACGAGCCCAACCGGTCATACACCCTGAGAAAGGTCTCCTGCGCCGCATCCTCAGCCTCGCGTGCCTCCCCCAACATCCGATAACACAAGTTGTACACGGGGCGCTGGTACGTCTCGACCAGAACAACGAAGGCCGACTGATCGCCAGCCAGGATCTTCTTCACCAGTTCTCGATCCGTTTCCATATGTGGACCTCGATTCGACTGCATGGGTTACCGAGCCAGAGCCACGGCCGCGCGGATGGCGAACCAGGTGGCCAAGAGGCGAGCGCTAAATGCCGACAGTAGGCTGACAGGGGAGGGCATCACACGCATGGGGCGGACCGATGCTTGTGCCGGACGCTCCTGCGCTGCTTCATCCCGCAGATCTTGAAGGCGCTGCTCGTGTCGCATCAGGGCTAGTTGGTCTATCATCTCCGGCCTCACTACTTTCCTGACCCGTTTCATCCTGAGATCAGCATACCAGAACTGCAAGCGCAAGTCATCGCAAGGACTAGGGATCCAGTGCGAGGCAGGGAGTCAGTTTTATAGTGAGACACTAATGGTTTTTTGGTACGGGGAACAAGTGCTGAAGCGCCTGACTTGGAAGGGCTAGGGTGCCTGTATCGCGGCGCTTATGAGGTCGGCGTAGAGCTGTGCTCCGTCTTTGCGTGGGTGAAAACCATCACCCCAGAAAAGGCCCGGCTGGCCGGCGGTTGCGCCATGCCAGTCAACGAGGACTGCGTTCGGGTAAGTCGGCACGATTGTCACAAGGTACCGGTTGTTGAGCGATTCCCAGGGCTGCGGCACTTTCACGTTGACAAAGACCACGCGGCGTTGCGCATCGAGAAGGTCCATGATTTGACCGAAATGCGATACGTCGAAGTAGCCATTGTTGCCGAGATGAAGGACCACGACCTGTCCGAGTTGGCCTGCTTCACGCCGCGCCCTCAGGACCCTGATCGACGTGGCAATCTGGCGGCCTTGCACGGCGTCGATCTCGATATTAGGGATGGTCTTCTGCAGCGCGCCGGCGCTGGCAATCATGACCGAATCGCCGATCGCGGTGACGCGCTCGGCCGAGGATGGTGTGCCCCCCGGTGGCGGCGATGGCGGCGGCAAGAGCAAAACGGCGGGCGTCGGCGACGCAGGGGGCATTGCGCTTTCGGGAAGCGCCGAGTACTTGTAGCGCTCCAGCGGATCGAGCGCCGCGAGCATCCTGGGGTTCGGGGGTGACAGGGTGGCAGCCGGTCCGGTCGTGCCAACCGGCTCAAACTGTTGGTCTAGCGCCGCGCTGGCCGTCACTTCCGGCGTCGCCGCCGGCAGAGCGGTCGGAGCGGCGGATCCGCCGGTCGGCATCGACGCGGTATTGGGAGCGGACTGCTCGCCGCCAGCCGCCCTTTGAAGGGCCGCGGTCGCTTCGGCAGGATTCGAGGCCAATTGCGACGCGATGAATGTCCCCGGATCGGGAGCCGGTGACACCCCCGAGGAGGGCAAGTCAGCCTGGCCGACTGTGTCGATCGATTGAACGGTGAGGTATGCGGGAGGGGGTGGAGGCTGCGCTGCAGCAAGCGACTGTCCGAGGGCGAGAGTTAATACGAGGAGCGCTGCGATCGCGGCAGCCCAACGGACGCTCAGCCAGCGCCGGCGCGGCCCACGGGTGTCTCGCAGCGAGCGCAAGCTGCGCTCCAGGGCACCCCCTCGAATGGGCGTCTCCACGAACCGGTAGGACGCCTCCGCGAGTGCGAACGTGGCAGCGATTCGCAGGCCCATGAGCGAAATCCCCGCCAGAACCAGGTCAAGCCCGGGGCGGGTCAACATGAAAACCGGCCAGTGCCAAAGGTAGATGCCGTAGGATCGCAAGCCCATCCAGCGTAACGGGGCGAGGGAGAACAGTGCCGGCAACAGCCGGGCGCGCGGATGGACGCAGACTGCGATCAACGCAGCGGCGGTCAGCGCGAGCAGCAGGAACCCTCCCCGGTATAGGAACGGGGAGGCCTCGTGAGTCAACACGAAGAACGCAGTGAGCCCGCCCAAAGCGGCGAGGCCCACCGCGTCGACAAGCACCGAGTGCGGATGCCGGCTGTCTGTTCCGGTAACTTCGTCCGCTACGACGGCCGTTGCACGCACGTGATCCGGTACCAACACGAATGCCAGGGCGGCCCCAATCAAAAGAGCAGCGGCGCGCGTGTCCGTGCCGTAATACACCCGCGACGGATCGGTGCCCGGCTCGAAGAGGGCAGCCATCAGAGCCGTAGAGGCTACGACACCGGTGAGGACGACCGCCATCGCCCGGCGCGGCCGCATCAGCGCCAGCAACCCCGCGAGCAGGAGCGGCCAAAGAAGGTAGAACTGCTCCTCTACCGCCAGCGACCATAGATGCCTTAAGAGCGACGGCCGTCCTACCGCCTCGAAGTACGACTTGTGGCTGAAGATAAGATACCAGTTGCTCACGTAGGCGGCCGAGGCGGCGGCATCTCCGCGCAATCCAGCAACCTCGTCCGGCAGGAACAAGACGGCGAAGGTCAGCACGCAAGCGATCAGCACGATGACGGCCGGCAGCAAGCGGCGCGCACGGCGGAGCCAGAACCGGGGCACATCGATCCGTCCCCTCGAGTTGAACTCCGAGAGTAGCAGAGAGGTAATCAAGTAACCGCTGATCACGAAGAAGACGTCGACGCCGAGGAACCCGCCGGGCAGCCAGCGCGCGTCGGCGTGATAGATCAGGACAGCCATCACTGCCAGGGCGCGCAGGCCGTCGAGGCCGGGCAGGTACGGCAGTCCAGGACCCGGGCCGACATCGGCTTTGGTGGGAGACGGTTCTTGCGTCATGGATGATCCAGCCGCTAATTGAGACGGTGGCGGGCGCCCCGAAGTTCCCGTAAATGACTCACCTGGGGGTAGGTAGCGTCCTCGACCCGCGTTCCTCCTCGTACGACTCGCACTGGTGTCACTGGAAGGGTGGGATGTCGTCTAGCGAGGCCAGGCCCTCTCGCAGCGCGTAAAGGGCGGCCTGCGTGCGGCTCGCCAGGTGGAGCTTGCTTAATATGTTGCTGACGTGCGTGCTGACTGTCATCTCGCTGATCCCAAGCTCAGACGCGAGCTCGCGGTTGCTAAGCCCCCGCGCCACAAGCCGCAATACCCCGAGCTCGCGTTCGGTCAGGGGATCAGCTGTGGGCGGATCCTTCGAAGGGCGCGCCAGCTCGAAGAGCACCTTGCTGGCGATCGAGGCTTCGAGTGAGGGTTGGCCGAGATAGACGGAGTGGATCGCACGCACTAAGTCACTCGGGCCCGAATCTTTGAGCAGGTACCCGAGCGCCCCTGCCTTGATCGCCGGGAACACCTTGTCATCTGCCGCGAAGCTAGTGAGCACCAGCACTCGCACATCGGGCTGCTGCGATGTAATCTGGCGAGTCGCTTCGATGCCGTCGATCTTCGGCATCACCAGGTCCATAAGTACCACGTCAGGCCGAAGGGCCTGAGCCTGGAGAATGGCGGCTGCCCCATCGCCCGCCTCGCCGACAACGACGATGTCAGGCTCCGTGGCGAGCAGGGCGGTGATGCCCTTTCGAACGATAGAATGGTCGTCAACGAGTAATACGCGAATTGGCTTAGTCATTCCCTCTCCCGTGGCAGGAGTGAGACGATAGGCTCTGCGCTCTCCGATGCTGGAAAAGTCGCCGGATTTCGGAACTTCAGCCGCACAACGGTTCCGCGTCCGGGCGCGCTCTCAACTTCGAGCGTTCCCCCGAGCTTCTGAGCCCGCTCGCGCACCCCGCGAAGGCCCATTCCCCCTGCCTCAGCGGCTGTGGCCGGGTCGAAGCCAACTCCGTCATCGCGTATCTCGAGGCATATGTCAGGATCGCAAAGCTCGATTTGCACCCGGACGTGCTGGGCATGCGCGTGTTTCAGGACGTTGTTCAGGATTTCCTGGGTGACATGGTAGAGTTCCTCCTGAAGTGCGAGCGGTAGCCTCTCAGTCCCCGATACTTCCAGCTCGCTCTGCACTCCCCCGCGCGCTTCCACGGCCCGGAGGCGGGCCTGAAGCGCGTCGGCGAGCCCGGTCTTGGCCAGTGCCGGAGGTCTGAGCTCGAAAATCAGAAGGCGCATCTCGCGGAGTGCGTCTTGAGAGGTGTCGCGGAGGGAGCGTACGTGGTCAGCGGCCTCCTGGGCGTTTCCGCCTTCGATGAGCCTGACAGCAGCTTCAGCGTAAAGGGTGACGCTGAACAAGGACTGCGTCACGGAGTCGTGGAGCTCGCGAGCCAAGCGATTTCGCTCAGCGGTGGCCGCAGCCGCCTCAGCCTGGTCATAGAGCCGAGCGTTCTCCACGGCCAAGCCGATTTGGCGGCCTATGCCGGCCAGCAGCGCCAGCTCCTCACTCGTGAGGGTCCGCTCGCGGCGGGTGCTTAGGATTGCGCCTCCGACCAGGCGGTCCTTCACCATAAACGGGCATCCGACGACGAGTTGTAGGCCCTCCTGGACGATTGCCGGGAGGAGGGGGCTCTCCGGGTAGTCCCGTACTAGCACCGCGATCGGACCATCACCGCTGAGTTGCTGACCAACCAAGGCGATATCGAGGGGCAATCGCGCCATCTTGAGGACGAAGGGCTCGGATAGGCCGCGGTGAGCCATCATGTTGAGGACTTGCTCCGCGTCGTCCATGACGTAGGTGGCGCCTCCCTCCAGATTCATCGCCTCCATGGTCTTGTCCAAGGCATCGGTCATGATCTCTTTGAGATCCAGAGAGCGGCTGACAACAGCTGCAACGCTTATGAGGGTCTCCAGCTCACGGGTCCGCTCTGCGACTCGTCGCTCGAGTGTGAGGTACGCTTCCCTAAGCGCCTCTCTCGCGCGTCGCTGCTCGGTGACGTCTCGGGCGACCCAAATGGCCGCGTCGTCGAGAATGGGCGAGACGGTGGCTGCGAACCAGATATCCGATCCGTTGATCGGCAGGCTGTACTCGAAGCCCACGGGCGCGCTGGAGGCCATGGCGTTTCGGACCTGCGTCATGAAGAACTCCGCCTGAGCTGGCGGGAAGATCTCCTGGAGGGTTTTGCCGACCAGGTCGATTGATGGTCTGTACAGCAGGCGCGGATTTGTTGGAGCGACTCTGAGATACCGGCCATCGGGATCGAGCACAAGTATCACGTCACTTAGTGCCGCCAGAAGGGCGCGCATCTCCGCTTCAGACGCACGAAGTGCCTCCTCGGCGTGGCGGCGCTCGGTGACATCGGTGTGCGATCCGGTCAGGCGCAGCGCTTTGCCGGAGGCCTCCCGAACAGCGATGCCGCGCGCCAGTATCCACTTGTAGCTGCCGTCCTTGTGCTGCAACTGGAACTCCGGCTGGAAACTGTCCAGCCCACCGTATAGGTATTCCTCCAGCTCAGACAGGACGCGCCCGACATCGCCTGGGTGAATACGGCGGCGCCACTCGTCGAAGTCGTTGGGGATTTCGTCTTCCGCGTAACCAATCATGCTCTTCCATCGCGGAGAGTAGTAAACGGCGCCGGTCTGGACATTCCAATCCCAGATCCCGTCGTTCGTGCCTTCTATGACCAGCGCAAGCCGCTCCTCCCTTTCGCGGAGTGCCGTGTACGAGTCTTGCAGTTCGTTGGACATGATGTTGAACTGCCGGACCAATACTTCAAGCTCGTCCCCCGTGCGCGCCGAGATGGTGTGGCCGAACTTCCCGCTCGCTACCTCCTGCGAGGCGCGAATCAGGTCCTCGATAGGTTGCGTGATCCGGCGAACCCCAAACGCGACGAAGCCCGCTGGGATGAGCACGCCGAGAACGAGGAGGACGACCAGGAAACGCGTATAGGGCAAACTGGGGGCCATAAGGTCTCCCCAGTCGATTGAAGTGACCAATGCCCAATTGGTACCCGGCACGGGCGAGTAGGATGCGACGACAGCACGCCCGGACGAATCCCAAGTGCGCAATGCCCCGGCCTCGCCGCGTAGCGCCCGCTTCACCACCTCCTGCTGAGAGAGGTCTTCCCCAATTCTTCCCGTGTCGGTGTGGTAGATCGCCTGGCCTTTGCCATCGACCAAGTACGCCTCCTCACCAGTCCCCAAGCGCAGCTTGACAATGCTGCCGTACAACGCACTGACTGTCGTGTCACTCGCGCGGAACATCCCGATGGCTGTACCCTCGAACTCGTTCCGAACTCCCCGAATCGGGACCGCGACGACGATCACGTCTGCTCCCAGGGGCCCCTCCGGCAGAACGTCCGAGAACGCGGGGCTGCCGGTCCGCAGGAGTTGGCGGAAGTAGGGTTGACCTGACCAGTCTGAGCCCTGGATGTCCGTGCGCGCTGGAAGTGAACCAACCACCACCCCGTGATTGTCGAGTACGACGGTACCCGAGTCGAATACCGAAAGGCGATTAGCGAATTCCTTTAGCGCGGGCTTCTGTCCGTCAGCGGTGAACGCCAGGGAGCCGGATTCCCGCCCGAAGTCAGAAAGGGTATTGCTGTATTGGGTCAGCTCGCCGACCAACTGGCCGGCTGATCTCCGGGAGAGCTCGCGGTTCCGCTCAATTACCAGGTCTTGCGTGACCCGCTGGTACGCGTAGAACGCGACCAACGCTACCGCGATCAGGATGACCGCCGTAGGCACAAATGACCAGGCTATAATCTTGGTCCGCAGGCTGCCCCATCGGATGCCGAGGAGCACGCCGTCCCTCCAGTCTTGGGCCCATGTTGGGCATCTTCGACCAGTTTGCTGGCTGCGCGCATCGCATCGACTCCTGATCTGCCGAGAGTAAAGATCTGGTCCCAGGCCTCGTACACAATGCGGCGAGCATCGGACATGTTGGAAAAAGTCTCGGCGATGACCGAATAGCCCCTCTGGTGTCCTTCCGCGAAGGCAGCAATGTCCATTCCGGCGGCCTGTTTCGGATACTCAGAACGAATGAATTTGGTCCACTCATCGATCAGAGAGAAGCGGGCCGGCTGCAGGAGGTGCGCTTCCGCCATCGCACGCCCATAGTCCTTGCTGATCAGGAACTTCATGAGTTCCCAAGCCGCCTCCGGGTGCCGGGTTCCGGCAAAGATGCCGAAGCCATCGGTAGTGGCCAGCGTTGCGCGGCGGTCGGGACCCTTGGGGAAAGGCACCACGCCTACCCTGAACTTCGCTGTCGAAAGGATTGGCTTCAGCGCCCAGGAGCCATCTTCAACCATAGCAAGCCTTCCAGCCGAGAAGGCCTGGCTGGTTCCCATCTTGTTCACGTCGAGCGAGGTCGGCATCACCCGGTCATCCCAGATTCGGGCTCGCAGCCACTCCATGGCGTCCATCGCCGGAGCCTCAGCCATCAAACTTCGCGACGGGTCTTTGGGATCGACGAAGTTCCCGCCAAACTCATTGACATGCACCTGAACGCGTTCCCAGGAGATGTCTATCATGCTGCCCCAGAGGTCGGTCTTGTCATCGCCGTTGCGATCGTCCGTCAAGCGGGTCATCGCCGAGAGGTAGTCCTGGTGATCCCAGTCAGCGTTCGGGTAAGGCACTCGATACTCGTCGAATAGATCGATGTTGAAGTAGAGCGCCAATGCACCGTGGTATTTAGGGAGCCCGAATTGATGGCCATCTCCGTTGAAGAAGGACCTGTACTGTACCGGGTCCCAGTCTCCAATGGTGTCGCTGGCCAGGTCGGCCTCGACATAAGGCCGCAGGTCCAAGGTATACCCTTTTTGGGCCCAGATCGGAAAGGAGCTGCAACACCCTGCGAAAACATCGGGCGCGGTGCCGGCCTGCATGTCCACTAACATCTGCTCCTCGACGTTTTCCGGGTCGAGGGTATAGAATACCCTGATGTTAGGGTGCGCCTCGTGGAACTTCTCGAGCATCCTCTGCGCCATCGGTGGGAACCAGTCCGTGCGCCAATCCTGGTACACGATCTGCACTTTGTCCGAGCGAGTAGATTGTGCAGTGCGGCGTGTGACGTTCGGGGGGGACGGGATGCACGATGCCAGCGTCGAGGCCGCCGCGACACCTGCCACGGCGAGAAAACTCCTGCGAGAGATCGGGGACTGTTCTTGCGCTTGTTGATCGAGTGCCAGTGGCGCCCGAATATTCTGGTTCGTCTCGGCCATTGATCCAACACCTGCCTTGGGACTGTCTTTTGGATACCTCCAATTATACCATCGCTGGGCGACGCCGGACAATCGGAGTCCTCATCTTTCACACAATACCCAATGAGCTGGCGACCGGCAATCGGGCACGCAGTCGCCGGTCAGCCGGGACAGGCGGCTACGGCGGGACTGTTGGGGACCGCCGCGAGCTACGGTATAATGATCTCTGCATTCGGCACATTCGGGTGCCATACGAAGGAGACCATGAGAAGCGACATCGACCGCCTTATGATTGATCGCCAGGTAGACGCACTTGTGGTTTTGAATGGCGACGGGATGGTGAGCTGCAACGCAGCTTTCGCGTACATGAACGGCGGGGCAGACATGCGCGGACTGGTCGTGAAACGCCCAGGCGAACGGCCGATCCTCCTCTACCATCCGATGGAGCAGCACCAGGCGGAGAGGACCGGACTTGAGTTGGTCTCGCTCAGTCGATGGAACCGCAAGGCGTTCTTGGCCGATCACGGGGGCGATCAGCTGGCAGGATCGGCCGCACATCTCTGGTCGATTCTGCACGATGTGGGAGTCGCAGGCAGCGTGGCATTCTGTGGGGTGGACGAGGTAGGTGCGACTTACTCCCTCTGGCGGGCATTGGAGAATCTAGGCGGTATCGAAGTGGTGGGCGAATTCGATCAGGGCATCCTCGCGCGGGCGCGCCTCACCAAAGACCCGGACGAAGCCGGCGCGATCGTTTCGACTTCCGCCCTTGCGTCTGAGGTGGTGCTTGCTACTTACCAACTTCTTCGTAGCTGCAGGGTCGATGACCTAGGAGGTCTACTGGATGCTGATGGGCGACCGCTTAACGTGAGTGCGGTGAAGGCATTTGTAAGGGGGGAGCTCGCGTCGCGCGACCTCGAAGCTCCCGAAGGCTTCATCTTCGCCCTGGGATCGGATGCAGGATTCCCGCACAGCGCCGGCAGGCCGGATGACGTGTTGCGCACGGGCATCCCGATCGTGTTCGATATCTTCCCCCGCACGCACGGAGGTTACTATACGGATGTCACGCGTACGTTTTGCCTCGGGCATGCTACGGGACCGGTCGTGGAGGCTTATTCGCAACTCCTGGACGTCTTCGAGCGGGTGATGGGCGCCCTTCAGGCTGGTGAGTTGGCCAGCACCTACCAGGAGATGACCTGTGACATGCTAGAGACGCTCGGCCACTCGACTTCGCGGACTGACTACGCCGCGACGGAAGGATACACGAGCAGTCTGGGACACGGAGTGGGCCTTGAAATCCATGAAGAGCCATTCATAGCCTCGATTCCTGGGCGCAGCGACCGGCTCGACCCGGGATCGGTGTTTACCATTGAACCGGGGCTCTACTATCCGTCGCGGGGCTTCGGGATGCGCATTGAGGACACCGTGTACTGTGATTCGAGAGGTCTGTTTCAGCGGCTAACTGCTCTCCCCTACGACCTTGTGCTGCCGATGGAGGGGGGATGAGCCTCTCCCTGGGCATCGACACGGGTGGGACCTTCACCGACGCCGTGCTTGTCGACCAAGAGACGGGACGGGTGATTGCGAGCGCCAAAGCACTTACTACCCGTCAGAACCTGGCTCTGGGCATCACTGCGGCGATTGACGGCGTCCTCGCCGAAATCTCTGGCCGCGGGGACGTGAACTCGGACATCATCACGATGGTGGCGCTCTCCACGACACTTGCTACGAACGCGCTCGCAGAGGGACAGCGCAGCGCGGTCTGTCTGCTGCTCATTGGCTACGATCCCAAGCTGGTAGAACAGTACGGGTTTCAGCGTGATCTGGCCTCGGACGACGTTGTCTACCTGTCGGGCGGGCACGACGAGCTTGGGAACCAAGTCGAGCCGTTGGACGAGGCGGCCGCGCGGATGGCCATCGCCGCCCGGAGCGGTTCGGTCGAGGCCTTCGCCGTGTCGGGCTATTTTGGCGTGCGAAACCCGTCTCACGAGATCCGGGTTCGTGACCTCGTCGAGGAGCTGACAGGCCTACCTGTCACCTGCGGCCACGAGCTGACAAGCCGTCTGAATTCGGTTCGCAGGGCAACCACGGTCGCCCTGAACGCCCATCTGATCCCGCCCCTGCGTGAGTTGATCGCTTCGGTTCAGCGTACGCTTGTTTCGTTCGGCATCGACGCCCCGCTGATGGTCGTGAAGGGCGACGGCTCCCTCGTGCTAGCCGAGTGGGCACTGCGCCGCCCGATCGAGACGATCCTTTCCGGGCCGGCCGCAAGCGCCGTCGGCGCCTGGCATTTGGCGGGAAGGCCGGATGTCTGGGCTGTCGACGTCGGAGGCACTACGACCGACATCGCCTCCCTGAGCGGTGGCCGTCCGGCGTTGAGCCTTGACGGGGCGCGGGTGGCCGGGTGGCGCACGATGGTCGAAGCTGTCGACGTCCACACCACCGGTTTGGGCGGTGACAGCCACGTCAGGCTCGACCGGGAGGGCGCGCTCGTGCTCGGTCCCCGGCGGGTCGTGCCTCTATGCTTGCTGGCGTGCGAGCATCCTGAGGTGTTGGCTGAGCTGCGGCTGCAGGCCGCGGCACCTCTCGAGGGGCGGGCTGCGGATGCTGTCCAGTTCCTCACCCTGGACCGCTCCTTCGGGCACGCGGTTCCGGGTGCGGACGAGGAATTGCTCGACCGGCTCTCGTCAGGTCCTCAAGCGGTGGAACGTCTCACCAGGCAACCTCGGCGGGGCGGAGTATACCGGCAACGCATCGCAGAAATGGAAGAGATGGCCCTTGTCCGGCGTTCCGGTTTCACGCCCACCGATGCCCTGCATGTCCTCGGGGTGTTTCGCCGGTGGGATGCTGAAGCTGCGAGTTTCGGAGCGCAGGTTCTGGCGGCCCAGTGCGGGATGGATGTGGAGTCATTTTGCCGGCGCGTGGTTTCCGCAATGTCACGCCGCGTGGCCTCGGAACTCGTCCTCAAGGTGTTGGAGGATCGGCTTCCATCGGACCATCACCATCACTCAAGAACGTCCCATGCGTGGCCTAGAACGGGTACCGGCGCGGACGCTTTGAATCGCGGACTGCTCGAGCTGGGGTTGGGCGAAGGTGAAAGCGCTGAGCTGGCTTGCGCGCTGACTTTGCGGCGACCTCTCGTGGCGATAGGCGCACCGGTCGCCGCTTACATGCCGGCGGTCGCCGACCAGCTTCACACAGAGTTGGTGATCCCTCCATTTGCTGAGGTGGCCAACGCCGTGGGGGCAGTCGCAGGAAGCGTAATCCAGCGCGTCCGCGCCCTGGTTAACCCTACCGGAGGCAGCGGGGATGTACGGCTTCATCTGCCCTCCGGCGTGTACGATTTCGCCGGGCTCGAGGCGGCAGTGGCCTATGCTGGCGAGACGCTCGCGCCTCTGGCCGAGTCGCTGGCCCGCGAGGCGGGCGCCGAGCAGGTGGCCGTGCAGTCGACTCGCCATGACGAGATTGTGATGGTGGGAGAGCCTCCGCAACAGCTCTATCTTGGGACACAACTCACGTACACGGCCACCGGGCGGCCTCGTGTTGCCAGGCAATAGGCAGCCGCAGGCCGGCTCCAGCCGCTGGCCCGAGATCGGATGGATGGAAGGACTATGGGTGTGGACGCTTTTATGGACGATGGGGGAAGGCTGGTCCTCCCACCGGATGCTGCTGCACGCTGGGGTCTTGTTCCGGGCGCCCGCGTGCACCTCGAAGAGACGGCCTTGGCGCTTCAATTTGGGATGCCGGCTGGCCACCTGGCGAAACTGTACGTTGAGCCTACCAACTGTTGTAACCTGACCTGCCGGACCTGCGTTCGCAACTTGTGGGACGAGCCATTGGGGCACATGAGCGCAGACGTTTTCACGCGCCTCCTGAGCGGCCTGAGCGATTTTAGCCCTCCGCCATCGATCTTCTTTGGAGGCATTGGCGAGCCACTATCCCACCCGAGAATCGCCGATATGGTCGCCGGCGTCAAGGCTCTCGGCTGCACAGTGGAGCTCATCACCAACGGGACGCTGCTGACCTCGGCTCTCGGCTGTCAGTTGGTGGAGGCAGGTCTCGACCGGCTTTG